>VNIW01000447.1_pt1 | contig 16309 bp, 15 predicted proteins | sample 7248591 | NCBI WGS metagenome assembly VNIW01 (sample SAMN12251776, study PRJNA551026) | human skin metagenome | isolation source: skin samples from patients infected with Netherton Syndrome | host: Homo sapiens | place: France:Paris | reverse complement strand
CATCGTGGCCTTCGCCTCCGGCTTTTCACTGATGTACGCGCCGCTGGTTAATACCGCGCTGCGCAATATCAGCGCCGCCAAGTCCGGCATCGCCATTGGTTTTTATAACCTGACCATCAATATCGCCATCCCGCTAGGCATTGCCTATACCGCCAAGCTGCAGGACCTCGCCAGCTATAACACCGTGCTGTGGATCCTGGCCGCCGTGGCCGCCATTGGCATTGCCCTATATGTAGTTTCTGACCTCAAGATGGCCCGTTCCGAATCCCGCCCAGCCCGTTAAGGAGAAAAATTATGACTTCCCGTACCGACGTCGCATCCATCATCGATCACACCCTGCTCAAGCCGGAGGCGACCCCGGAACAATTCCGCGCCCTGGTAAATGAGGCAGCCGAGCTGGGCACCTACTCCGTGTGCGTTTCCCCCTCCGCCTTGCCCATCAAGGTTCCTGACTCCCTGCACATAGCCACCGTCGTCGGCTTTCCCTCCGGTGCCGTAAAGCCGGAGATCAAGGCTGCTGAGGCAGCCCGCGCGGTTGCCGATGGCGCCGAAGAAGTGGACATGGTCATCAATATCCCGCTAGCCATTGAGGGCCGCGCCGAGGATCTGCAGGCCGAAATCCAGGCCGTGCGCGATGCCATCCCGGGCAAGGTTCTCAAGGTCATCATTGAATCCGCCGCGCTTTCCGACGACGCCATTGTCCTCGCCTGCAAGGCCGCCGCAGCCGCCCAGGCGGACTTTGTTAAGACCTCCACCGGTTTCCACCCGGCCGGTGGTGCCTCCGTGCATGCCGTAAAGCTCATGCGCGAGACCGTAGGCGATAAGTTAGGCGTGAAAGCCTCTGGCGGCATCCGTACCGCGAAGGATGCCCTAGCCATGATTGAGGCTGGCGCGACCCGATTGGGCCTGTCCTCCTCCGCCAAGATCCTCGAGGAGCTCTAGGCCATGTCGAACGCCGCCGTAAATTATGACTACGCCCGTACGTGGGCCGAACACGACCCCGATCCGGAGACTGCCCGCCAGGTAAAGACCTGGATTGAAGAGGGCAATACCGCCGAGCTCGCCTCCGCCTTCGCCGGCCCCCTGGCCTTTGGCACCGCGGGCCTGCGCGCCGCCGTGGGCCCAGGTGAGTCCCGCATGAACCGCGCCGTGGTCATCCGCACCACCTACGGGCTCGTCACCTGGCTCAAGCAGCAGGTCGATACCCCAGTCGTGGCCATTGGGTGCGATGCCCGCCACGGCTCCGCGCAGTTCCAGCGCGATGCGGCTCAGGTCATCTCCGCGGCCGGCGGCCGGGCCCTGGTTCTGCCCGCACAAAACCCCACCCCGCTGACCGCTTTCACGGTGCGCTCGCTCAAGGCTGATGCTGGCATCATGGTTACCGCCTCACATAACCCGCCGGCCGATAATGGCTACAAGGTGTATTTGGGCGGCCGCATCGCCACCGGCTCTGCGGAAGGCGTGCAGCTTATCTCGCCCGCCGATGCCGAAATCGCGGCAGCCATCGCCGCGGCACCTCATGCCGATGAAATCCCGCTTTCTGCGGCGAATGTCGAGAACGTCGATACCCGCGCCGACTACCTCGACCGCGCGGCACAACTCGTAGGCGAAAGCTCCGATGTCACCATCGCGCTCACGGCCATGCACGGCGTTGGTGCTGCCTTGGGCAAAGAACTTCTCACCCGCTGTGGCTTCCGCGTCTCGCTAGTTCCTGAGCAGGCCCAACCGGATCCGGATTTCCCCACCGTCTCCTTCCCCAACCCGGAAGAGCCCGGCGCCCTTGATCTGGGTATCCGCCACGCTGAGGAGATCGGCGCCGATATCCTTATCGCTTATGACCCCGACGCCGACCGCTGCGCTGCTGCCGTGCCCACTCCTTCCGGCACGTGGCGCCAGCTCACCGGCGATGAAACTGGCGCCCTTTTGGGCGACTATCTGGCCCGCCGCGGGGCGACCGGCAATTTTGCCAATTCCCTCGTCTCCTCCCGCCTGCTCGGGCGCATCGCCGCGCACTACGGCCTCGGCCACGAAGAGACGCTGACCGGCTTCAAGTGGATCGCCCGCACACCGGAGCTGGCCTTTGGCTACGAGGAAGCCATTGGATTCTGTCCCGATCCCACCGCTGTGCGTGACAAGGACGGCATCGCTACCTCCGTAGTGCTCGCCAGCCTCGCGGCCGAGTGCAAGGCCGCAGGAACCACCCTGCTGGAGCGCTTGGAGGGCATCTACGCCACCGTTGGGGCCCTGTATACCCAACCGCTGACCTTCCGCGTTGATGATCTCAGCATCATCGCCCAAGCCATGGACAAGGTCGCCTCCACCCCGCCCACGCAGCTGGCCGGCTCACGGGTGGCAAAGGTGGAGACATTCGCCCAGGGCTCCAAGTTCTTCACGGACAACGATGACCGCGTCATCGTACGCCCCTCCGGCACGGAACCGAAGCTCAAGTGCTACCTCGAGTCCCCCGATGCGGACCGCTTAGATGCCATCGCGGCCGACCTGCGCGATTACTTCGGGCTCTAAGCGAGCGCTTACTAAAAACTGTTTTATGGGCCAGCAGGATTTCGCCACCATAGCGCGAATCTACTGGTCCATAAGACTTTATTAGGTGGTCTAGAGCGCAAGGGCTCTTCTTTCCCTACACGGGAAGCGCCCGATTCGGGCGGGCCCTAGTGCCACCAAGTCAATTACTTAACATCCAAGTATTCGACTAGTTCTTCCGCGATCTTTTTCGCACCCGTTGGGCCAAGACCCAAGAACCAGAGGTCATCGCTGACACGGAAAGCCTTGCCATCCTTCACAGCTGACAAATTCTTAAATTGCTCGGATTCGACAATTTTGTCCTCACCAGTGGCCGATGGATCACCGTAGCTGGAATAAAATAGGTAATCTCCGTCCGCCTCAGAAATGGACTCTGGAGAAATCTCCGCTGCCAGCTCATCAATGTCCTGGTTTTCTGGGCGAGCCAGTCCTGCATCGCGCAGAATGACACCGATGAGGGACTTATTGGCGTACAAGCGGATCTTGTCTGGCAAGAATCGAAGCATGGAGACCGTCGTGTCCTTCGGCATTTTCTCCTTGACTTGAGCCAAGGTATCCGCATAGTCGTTGAGGATATCGAGGGCTTTCTCCTCTTCACCGAGCGCATCACCGATCAACCGGAAGTCTTCCTTCCATGGATATCCTGGGCGGATAGCCAACACGGTCGGCGCGATATCGGACAGCTGTCCGTACAGATCGTCCACGCGCAGCTGGCTGCCCACAATGAGATCAGGATTTAGCTCCGCGATTTTTTCGACGTTCACCTCCTGAATGGTGCCAACCGAGGGAACGTCTTTCACCTTGTCAGCTAGGTAATCCGGCACCGGATTCGCACCCTTAGAGGTAACCATGCCTACCGGCTTGATTCCCAAGGACAGCACAGAGTCGAGCTCGCCCATGTCCAGCACCACTACACGCTCTGGCTTCTCTTTAATCTCAGTTTCACCGTTGGCGTGCTTAATGGTTCTCGGGAACTGGCCGGGCTCAGCATCGGTTCCCAGCTTGGCGGTCTCCTCATCGGCGGTACCAAAACGCTCGCCGCTGTGGGAAACGCTTTCATTTCCTGGACCATTATGGGACGAGTCATTTTCTGCAGCGCTACAGCTAGCCAGCGTTAAAGCGACTACAACAGCCGCGGCCATGCCCGTTAGACGACGTTTTTTGTTCAACACAATTTCTGCCATAATGGTTAGCATAAGCTAACTTGTCGATTCCTAAAAGAAATATGACCCATAACAATTCAACACCCCCCTCAATGGGTGTAGCAGAGGCTGGCCACCGTGGTTGGCGGGTTGGGGCGCTCCTCACGCTAACGGCGGTTCTAATCACCGCCTTGATGGCACTAAGCCTTTTCATCGGCGCGCAGTCTTTCAGTCCATCGGAAATCGTTTCCGGCCTCATTAACGGGCCAGGTAGTAGTACAGCTGGAGATATCCTTCATGGAAGGCGAATTCCACGCACCTTCGCTGCGGTGCTGGCGGGCGCGGGACTGGCGGTAGCCGGCTGCATACTCCAGATCATTACTCGAAACCCGCTAGCAGATACCGGTGTATTCGGCATGAATTCCGGTGCTGCTTTCGCGGCGGCCCTCGCACTCAGTGTATTTGGACTGTCTTCTCCGCTAGCATTTACTGCCGCCGCTTTAATCGGGGCAGGAGGAACTATGCTGTTGGTCGCCCGACTAGGCCGTGACACTACGGGGGCCATCGATCCCTTGCGCATTGTCCTGGCAGGCGTGGCACTAAGCGCGATATTTGAAGGTTTGTCGGAGGGGCTGTCACTACTCGACCCACAAGCCTTTGCCCGAATTAAGTCCTGGATGGTCGGCAACATGGACATTGCCTCTCCCACCCCGCTTTATCTCATGGGCGTCGGTCTAGCCCTCGCTGCAGTGGTACTGGTGTTCTTGGCCCCTCGCTTGACTATCCTGCCACTGGGTGAAAATACGGCTGAAGCACTTGGCATCAATGTCGTTCAGACCCGTGCATTGGCGCTCCTTGTCGTCACACTGCTAGCCGCGACCACCACCGCCGCTGTCGGTGTCTTAGCATTCGTCGGCATGCTGGTGCCCCACTTGGTTCGCCAACTCGGCGTCACAAACGAACGCGACCAAATCTGGGTGTGCGCCTTAGTAGGACCCATCCTTTTACTCTTAGCCGATATCATCGGCCGCCTTGTTTTGCCGGGTGAATTACCAGCCGGCGTCACCGTCGCGATCATCGGCGCGCCATTTCTCATTTTCCTGGCCCAGCGCAAGCAGGTGACACTATGACAACCATCGACACAGGCTCCATTGAGACAAGTACGCCCTCCGTACGCGCCATCGCTACCCGCTACCGACGCCGCGAAAGGCTTGTGGTGTTTGTCGGCATCGCCGCAGTCTTGCTCGCTGCCACTGTGGCCCTGACTTTTCCTGGCGCAAGTTTGGACCGAGCCACGGCGTGGCAGGCGCTTATTCACCCAGACTCTGGTTTTGGCACCACAGTGATATATGAATGGCGCCTGCCCAGAGTTACTGCTGCCATCGTCGTAGGTGCAGGTCTGGCTATAGCTGGTACGCTGTTTCAAACGTTAACTCGAAACCCACTAGGTTCCCCCGACATCATTGGTTTTAATACTGGTGCCTATACCGGGGTCATCGTGGTCAGCTACATGGGTTTTAGTAGTTTCCTCAAAGTCGCATTAGGCGCGGTAACTGGAGGCGGAATCACTGCGCTGGTTATCGTCGCACTCGCCCTCCGCAGGCAGGTCAGCGGTATGCGTCTCATCCTGGTCGGCATAGGTGTCTCCCTTACCCTCTCAGCCATCAATCGCTACCTCATCTTGAGTGGCGATTTGGACACCGCCATAGCAGCAGCCACTTGGGCAGCGGGCTCACTCAACGGCATCGAATGGATTTTTGTCGGTCCAGCAGCTGCAGTTTTGACATTAATCATTGCACTAACTCTGAGGCTGGGCCCGCGCTGTGAGGCTCTTGAGCTTGCCGATGACTCCGCCTACTCCCTAGGACTCAATGTGACCCGTACCCGACTCCTTCTCGTGCTTGTGTCCGCTCTTCTCACAGCACTGTGCACAGCACTGGCTGGCCCCATTTCTTTCGTAGCCCTAGCAGCACCTCATCTGACTCGTTTTCTTACTGGCGGCCAACGAATCAATCTGCCTGCCGCAGCACTCGTTGGTGCCACCTTGCTGTTGGTTTGCGACATCATCGGTCAACAGCTTTTCAGCCCAATCATGCTGCCGGTTGGAGTCGTGACCGTCACTTTGGGCGGAATCTATTTGGTCATCCTCATGCTCTTCGCTCGGCACACCTACCGCAGGTAACTTCGAAAGGATTTCGGCATTATGGCTCACCTTGACTCAGTTCAAAACGGCGACTTCGCAGTATCAGTCCAAAACGCCACGATCAATTACGGAGATTTCACAGCTGTCAACGACGTCAGCGTGGGATTCCCGCGTGGCAGGTTTACCTGCATCATTGGCCCTAACGGATGCGGAAAATCCACCCTTTTACGCGCAATAGCACGGGTGCTTCCCACAGATGCCGGCACTATTTCCTTGGACAACAAGTCAATCGATTCTTTCGGACGCAAAGAGCTATCGCGACAGATCGCTCTTATGGCCCAAGACGCAACAGCTCCTGAGCACCTCACCGTCGCAGAGCTAGTGACACGCGGGCGCTTCGCGCACCTCGGACCACTTGGCCAACGCAGCAACGACGACCTCGACAAAGTATCCCAGGCCATATCAACCGTAGAACTGAATTCGTTGGCAGACAGGCGATTAAATGAACTGTCCGGTGGACAGCGCCAACGCGCTTGGTTAGCCATGGCGTTGGCACAAGATACCCCAGTTTTGCTCTTGGACGAGCCCACCACTTTTTTGGACTTGGGCTACCAACACGAGCTACTCAACTTGGTCAAAAACCTCAGTAAAGACGAACGCAAAACAATCATCGCTGTCGTACACGACCTTCAGCAAGCGGTACGGTTCGCCGACCATATAGTAGCGATGCAAGGCGGACAGTTAGTCGCCCACGGAAATCCCGTGGACATAATCACCTCAGAACTAATTGAACACCTTTATGGCCTACCCGTAGAGGTCACCAAGGCTGGGCAGCAAGGACGGACAGTAATCCTTCCAGACTGAAGTTTGAAGTGTCCCAGATTTTGTTCCGTCTGAGTAGACGGGAAATCTGAACTAGGGCCTGACCCCCGAAAAGTGGACACGTCGGGGGTCAGGCCCAATAGAGTTTTGGAAGAGCCGGTCGGCTCAAGAAACAATAGAAATCGAGGCAGAATCCTAGGATCAAACCCTAGGACGCTTCAAACTGCGACAAGAGTTATCAAATTAACAGTCTGTTTATGAGTATGGAGACAAATCCTGAAAAGATAGTTGGCAATCTCTTGAAGGACATGAGCGAAGTCAATGACTGGATCTGCATTGCCGATGCAACTGGAGCCAATGGAAAAAATTCATTCCATGCTACTTACAGAGACGTAGTAATTATTCTCGAGGCTGTCAAAGAATCTCCTTCAGTGGCTATCGGGAAACTCGCAGGTGGTTTTGCAGATCTTCCGGATGGCTGGAGCCCAGATGCTGTAGCGGAAGCCATCTTTTCGTCACCAGATCCCATAGGAGCGATGATGGAATTTTGGTTGCGCTCTACAGAAGATGGATGTAGCTAGAAACATTGCTCCTATACGAGACTGAAATCTATCTGTTGTTGTCGATGAGCTAAAATGACATGCTTCGTCGGTACTCTGGCGTGTACTTCTTGCGCTGTTGACTCACAATGAGCATCCTCTCTCACGGACACAAGATCCGTACAAATAGGGTGTCCACTAAACGAGGGGAATCTCAGCAGTTCCTCTTTAGGATTTCGCCTCTGCCTCAAGAACGAAAAGGCGTTTACCCCAGCCAACAGCCGTTGTGGAGGCAATTAAAGCACCGTTGTCAGCGACAGCAGCTTTGATGTCTTCCTGAGTCGGTATCTTGGTGCCGAACATGGAAAGCCTCACCATGTCCTCTTCATAGGAATGTTCATCGCCGCCTACCGTATCGATAACCTCGGTAAAGATATAAACCCGCCGGAACGTATCCTTACTTGCTGCGCGGTCTAATTGTTTAGCTACCTCCTCGCTACCAAAGACACCCCAGGGATCGATGAAAACTACATCAGTTGCCCACACATAGTCGGCTTCGGTGGGATAAAAGCCGCTTCCCTCGCCATTCGTCTCGCATCGTGCACGAGAGGTTACTGCGATTTCCTGTAGCACCGCTTCCGAGGAAGCATCACTGAAAACACGGCTCTGGGCACGCTCGCATCGTCGGAGTATTTCATCTGCATATACCGCACCTCCCTGGCCAATGATGAGAACGCGAGCGGTTTCATCTAAATACTGCTGTAGTGCCTTAGCTGCCGAAGGAGCAGTCCACCCAGCGCTCACATTCTTTTGCTCAAAGCGTTCGGCCACCAGTTGTGGGTCACGGCTAACATACTCTGACCACGGCAATCCCTTTTCCCCTTGAGGTGCTGACTCACCGGTACGAAGACTGTGCTCAAGTCGCATCAGCGCCATCGCCTCAAGATGCGCAGGCCCGCTTAACCAGCGCACCGCATTTGAATCTGGGTCCGCCAGTTCCATTCCCATTGCAGTCAACGTGAGGGCGTTCCCGCTGATTTCGACGAGTTGAAGAGCGGCCAGGTAACGGACAAATCTTCCCAAAGCTTCCTCATGAAGTTCTGTCGCAACAGCAAGGGCGGGGACTGTGTTGGCACCCGCATCGATTTCTTGAAATAGTCCTAAACGTACTGCAGTGCGAAGCGCAAAGGCCGAGTTCAACTCAGCTAAATCATGGATATTGTGCAAAACACTATTACTACTGCTCGATACGTTTCCTTTGCCGTGTTTCGGGTTAGTACGCCGCCAGTAGCCCGTGATTTCCTGATGTTCAGGGGCAATTCCGGAAACTTTAAACAAACGGCGCAGCGGTTTTAGCCGAGAAGCTTCCCCTGCCGCCCATACGTATCCTTCGCCATCGGGCAATAATGAAGGAGAAGTAGCTTCAAAAAGCGCCCTAGTCTTTTCCACGAAGTCCTCACCCCGTTCGCGTACCGCCCAGTGGACCTGTACTGAATCGGAAATGTCTAAGCTCTGAATATCAGCGCTCGTAGGAACCTCTATTACCGCAATCGCAGGGTGCCCGCACGGGAGTGATTCTATGCAGCGGCCAATTGCCGGGAGCGCAGTCTCATCTCCTGCCAAAAATAGCCAATCGGTATGCGTAGGTAACTGTGCACAAGACTTCGGACCTGCCACAAAAATAGCGTCACCTATTCGAGCGTTCTGTGACCAGTTTTCTGCTAGGCCCTCACCGTGGCGCGCGAAATCTATTGCTAACCGCTGGTTAGCAGCGTCAAAGTGGCGGACCGTGTATGTCCGGAATAGATTTTTGACAGCTTCTGGCCACAGTAGGTTGCCATCTTTTTGGGCGATTGGGTGCGGCCTATCTCCAGTTTCCGGATCCGGGAAGATCAGCCGAACGTCGTCATCAAAACCATGACTTAACAATGCAGGAACGGAAATACCATCGCGTTTGTGCTCTTGGAGCTGCTCTCCGCTGAGCGTAATGCGCCGCATGCATGGCGATATATCCTCGACATTTTGCACATATAATTCCCGGTAAGAGATGGGATAAATTTCTCTACCTCGACTGTTTCTGGGCATAATTTTAACCATTCCTTTTTGGTCAAGTTGATTTTTATTTCGTTGCCGGAGAAGCAAGAACGAACTCACCACTTCCCTGGACTTCATCATCTAAAACAACGCCTTCCGATAAATCGGAAGGCGTTGCCGACTACCTGCTGCAACGGGAGGGCAAGCACCGTCTAGTAAGCGTCAGAGTTATACGGGCCTTGGCTACTTTCCAACCTTTTCTAGCGTCGGCATTGTTTTGTCCAGCACCCAGGCTCGGCTCAAGCTCGTTGGTGTGTTGAGTCCGGCAACGACCGCTTCATCACCAGCGAGAGTCGCATCGGATTTCACCTGCGGCAAATCTTTGTATCCCGGAATATTTTCAACTTCTTCGATAGACCCAGTGCGGTTATAAATGACCATAAAATCAGCGGCCAAGTAGGAAACATTTTCCGGAGAAAGCGTGACGCGGCCCTTGTCAACTGGAACGGATCCGTCTGTCAGCTTGTCTGGGAACTTCATGCCCAAATCGTAGATGAAGGATGCGCCCGGATCCTCAGGGTCAGCAACAGCACCGAAGGAACCCTGGGCAAATTGGGAAACAACACCGGTTTTACCAGAGAGGTTGGGCAATTTTTCCTTCACATCAGCGAAACGCTTGCTATCATCTTCAATAGCTTTCTTCGCTTCGGATTCCTTATTAAAAATCTTCCCCAAAGCTTCTAGCTGCGCTTCCCAGCCAATCCCCTCCCCTTCATCGGAGATTCCGCCGAGAGTCGGTGCGATTGCAGACAATTCTTTGTAATTATCCTCTGATATTGTCCAATAATCACCAACAATGAAGTCGGGTTCGATTGCTGCGATTTGTTCTTCTGGCAGCGATTTGAAATCTGTCTGCTCTATCACCTTGACGCCATCGAGCTTCCCCTCACGCCAGGGAGAGTTCTTGTCTTTTGCATTCTGCACAACGGCAGCTGGTTTAATTCCAAGTTCCAGCAGATTATCAACGGCAGGTCCCACGGCAACCACATTTTCCGGGTTGACCGGATACGTATCCGTACCGCGTGCATGCTCAATGGTCACGTCTTCTGCGACTTCGGAGGTCACTGCTTCATCGGTTTCATCGGTTGAATCGTTCGACGAGCAGCCCGACAGAACTAATCCGGCACAGATAGCGGCAGCAATGAATGACCGCGCACCTCTTTTTACTGACATCCTTTATCCTTAAAGTCGGTTTCCTCAAGCTGCCTTTCAGCTTTTTTCATCAGAATTTTCAGTAGACCCGAAGGCAACCTTTTAAGTTAGGTTAGCGTTACCTATGCCACGTTGCAATAGTTCATTCTAGTTATTGCTCTATAGCTATCACCTATCTAAAGGGGGTATAACTTCACCCTTTCGCACAACGACAGGGGCGATATCAGACAGCTACTTGTATGTATTTTCGTCAATGTTCGAGAACACGGCCACGATAAGTTCTGGATCGTCTTTTCGATACGCGGAGTATCGCCCTCGATTCTGTCGTTTTACCGAATGCCAACGCCAGCGGCGTAGCCACATTTACGCCAATCCCTAATCTCCAGCAACTTATTTTGAACGCCCCTTAAGTAAATGAAGGCTTACTTTACTTTAAGTCGGTAATATGTTTTCCCATGATTGGCAACCACCCCCAGCAACAGTCTGAGCCACAACTCGGCCGAAGCTCCCCTCCCCTTCCAGAGGTGGCAAGTACCCGATCACGAAGGAACGATCCTGTGGGCGCATCGGGGTATATGGAAATTTGTCAACCGCACTGGGACGAGTTCACCGTTACGCACCTCTCCCGCCCCCGCAACTTAGGGGTTCCCATCGTGATCGATAAGGCAGAGATGACCGGCCATGAGCACTTCTCGTCCTTCATGGGCCGTCTGGTCACAGCACCCTTGGAGCTGGACTCGGAGCTCCTCATGGTTTTGTCCGGGCCAGACTACCGAAGCACCAGCGCCTACTGGGCACTCTTTAGGGCCTACTTCACGGACATCGGAAAGCAGCAGTGGGTAGGCCAACAGGCTCGGTTATGTGGTCGCTTGCAGCTAGGTGCGGGCTGGCAGCCACTGCAGGGATTGCAGGCCACGCTATGAGTGTGCGCACTACCCGCCTACTGGGCCTAGGGGTACTATTCCTACTGGTCCTCGGCGGCACGATCTGCAGTTTGCTGTACGGTGCCCGTTCTATTCCTGCGGAGGATGTGTGGGCCGCGCTGCGGGATCTCCCGGGGACGAGCGGCTCCCAAGACGAAGTTCCAACCAATCAACGCGTAGTAGCCGAGCTGCGGCTACCGCGCACCCTGCTGGCCATTATGGTGGGGGCGGCACTGGGAGTGGCCGGTGCTCTCATTCAGGGCCATACCCGCAATCCCCTGGCGGATCCGGGAATCCTAGGTGTCAGCTCCGGCGCGGCCCTGAGCGTTGTGGTCAGCTTCGCTCTGTTTGGCATCACCGCCCCGTGGGCTACCGCAGTAGTAGCCTTCCTCGGCGCGATCGCAGCCACTGCACTAGTCTTCGGCCTAGCCTCCGCAGGCAAGGCAGCAGTGGACCCTTTGACCTTAGTACTGGGCGGAGCCGCACTGTCGGCGGTATTAAGCGCCATCACCAGCGCATTCGTTCTCACCAATGACAATAACCTGGATCGAATGCGCTTTTGGACCGTCGGTTCTCTTGCCGGTCGGGATATGAACATTGCACTAGGCATCCTGCCGTTTATAGTGCTGGGACTGATCCTGGCGTTTGCCACCGGCCCACAGTTGAACATTTTGAACTTAGGCGACGACATGGCCGCAGGGCTCGGCATCAACACCGCGGCCGCAAGACTTGGCGGCATGGGCATCATCGCACTGCTGGCTGGCGCGGCCACGGCTGCAGCGGGCCCGCTGGGCTTCATTGGTCTGGTGGTGCCCCACATTGTCCGGGCGCTCACGGGCCCAGATTACAAGTGGATTTTGCCTTACTCTGCACTAGCCGGCGCGGCACTGTTGCTATGTGCGGACGTAGTAGGCCGCCTCATCGCCCGCCCCGGGGAGCTCCAAGTGGGCATCGTATTGGCCTTCGTTGGTGCGCCGTTCTTCCTTGCCTTAATCTCTCGGAAAAAGGTGACGACGCTGTGATACGACATAACAAGGCTGTACAGGATAAACAAAGCACTTCGCGGCAGATGCCGGGCAGGGTGCCATTCCGAGCTGGGCCAATCTCCTTTCTCTGGCGCCCGCGGGTGGTGCTGGTGTGTCTTATCGCCACAGCGCTCATTGTCTTTTTGGGCGCACTCTCCATCGGACTGGGCGACTACCCTATTTCCGTCCCCCGAGTACTACAGGTGATCTTTCATGGGGAAGGATCCCGCGTGGAAAAACTCGTGGTCCTCGAGTGGCGCATGCCTCGAGTAGCCACAGCCATCGCGGTCGGCTGCGCACTGGGACTTTCTGGAGCGCTAACCCAGACAGTCACCCGGAACGCGTTGGCCAGCCCCGATATCCTCGGCATCACCACGGGCGCCTCTGCCATGGCCGTAACGGTCATCGTGCTCGGCGGTGGCGGCAGTGGCTTCGCCGGCTGGCTCGCCGGAATTGGGATTCCCCTAGCCGCGTTTCTGGGCGCGATACTGAGCACCACGGTTATCTGGGCGTTGGCTTGGCGGCGCCACGCGGATTCCTACCGCCTCGTACTCGTGGGCATCATCATTACCGCGCTGCTAAGTTCCTACATCAATTTCCTCATGGTCTGCGCGGAACTGCGGGATGCCAGCCAGGCACAGTTCTGGCTCACCGGGTCACTGGCCAAGTCGGAGTGGAATACCACCATCCCCATGGTCGCCCTTGTGATTGTATGCGCCCCGTTGCTGGCTTGGATCTCCTACCAAGCGCTGGCCACCACTCTGGGACCCGATCTAGCCCGAGCGCTGGGCCAGCGAGTCAACGGCGTGCAGGTGGCGATGCTGGCGTTGGCCGTAGCGCTAGCTGCGGTAGCTGTTTCGGCTGCCGGCCCCATCGGATTCATCGCCTTTGTAGCGCCTCAAGTAGCCCTTCGGATGTGCGGCGTACCCAGTCCCCCGCTTGCGGCGTCGGCTCTTACCGGCGCAGTACTGCTGCTAGGTGCGGACATCGTGACCCAAACTATTCTGCCGGTGGAGCTTCCGGTGGGTATTGTCACCTCCGCGCTGGGCGGTATCTTCCTCATTTACCTACTCGTTCAACGCACTAGGAGCACAGACGCATGACCTCCCCCATACCCCAGTCAAGCGCAGACCAACCGAATACCACCAGTAGCGTGGTCGCTTCCTCGGTCACGGTAGGCTACGGCCAACGCACCATTATTCGCGATCTCAACGCCACGTTCCCAGCGGGCAAGATCACCACCATCGTGGGGCCCAACGGGTGCGGTAAATCGACCTTGCTGCGTGCCATGTCCGGACTTCTCGACCTCGATACAGGGACCGTATATGTAAATGGACAAGATATCTCGGCCATCAAGCGCAAGGACGTCGCCCAAAAACTGGCAGTGTTGCCCCAATCACCCGTGGCACCTGAAGGCCTGTTGGTCTCCGATCTGGTAGCCCGCGGTCGGCACCCGCACCAAGCATGGTTCCGGCAGTGGTCCTCTACCGACGAGGAAGCAGTCTTCGCGGCTCTAAGCCAGACCGGTTCTGCAGATCTTGCGAGCCGTACGTTGGATGAACTTTCCGGAGGCCAGCGCCAGCGGGTATGGATCTCCATGGTGCTAGCGCAAAACACCGACATCCTCTTCCTAGACGAGCCGACCACTTACCTTGACCTGGCTACCTCCGTGGACATCCTCGAACTTGTCGATAGCCTGCGTCAGAAACTAGGAAGAACCGTAGTAATGGTGCTGCACGATCTAAACCTGGCGGTGCGCTACTCCGATTACCTTGTGGTGATGAAGGAAGGCCAGGTAATAGCTTCCGGAGCACCCGCCGATATCATCACCGCAGAGCTGCTGCAGCAGGCTTTTGATCTGCGGGCACGGGTGATCGAGGACCCGGAGACTGGAGATCCGCTCATCGTTCCACTCAGAATGAAGCGTCCTGGGTTTAGTTCCTCTCTCAGCTAAGGAGGGATTGGGCACTATGCCTAGAAAATATTGCGCCGAGTTCAAGGATAAAGCGGCCTATCAGATCATCGAAATGGTCCACCTAGAGCCTTGCTCATTGCACCGCGCTTACACGCAGGTCAGCGAGCTTTGTGGAGCATCTCATCACACGTTGCGGGCTTGGTACCGTGACAGCGCCTTAGTACGCGATAATTCTGGTCAACACTCAAGTACCGAGTTCTACGACCTGCGGGTATAAAAGACCCGCAACGCGGCCCGCTAGGCCGTCGCCCGGTGGATCGAGGTCTTCTACAACCGGCATCGTCGGCACCCTTCGAACGGCACCCAATCCCCGGTTGACTTCGAAAACGTCTACCTCCAGGCAGCAACTGCTGCCGCGGAGAACGCAGCTTAACTAATTGTCCACGATATGCGAGCAACCCCACAGACTATGAATCTTCGGTTCCCTGAGGTGGAACTGCTAACAATGTAATGGGATAAGTTCTTCCGTGACTGCTCGGGCCAGTGCGTCCATCAGATCATGCAGATGGATTCAGTCATCGCCGTCTAGAAACACCGCGGTGATATCCGCACCGCGGTCATCGTGGCGTGCGGTGCAGCGTCTGCCGAAACCTTCCGGTCGATGGGCAGGCGTGCGCCGGGCAATTCCGCGATGACTTCTGAGGAGAGAGGCTAGAATGGCTGGTCTCCAGATTCGCCACTCAACAGGCTCCCCCGTGGGTCTGCGCCGTGTGCGTTATGGGGGTCGGGATACTTCAGCTCGCCGGACTAAAAGCTATAGGTTATTGCTGATTGCGTCGCCTTCATTCTTGATTATATAGGTAAACCTAAGCTAACATTCCCTGCATGCGAGTTACTGTTTCCGGCTATCAGTCGTAGGGACCCCGGACGTTGTCTGCAGCCATCAGTGCTTTTTATGAAGTATTTTTGATAGTTACGCACCCCGCCAGCGATCACCCTTATGAGCAAATGTGGGCAGACTCCGTTGAGGAGCTAGCCAGCGAGCATGGACTCCAGGGGCGTATCACTGAGTGCGTGGGTCAAGACGTCATTGAGGCGTTGCGCGATGCTGTAGTAGACGTCATCGTGGCCAACAATTGGCGAACCTGGCTTTCTCCCGAGGTATTCGGCGTGGCCAGGCACGGCGCATTGAACGTCCATGATGGTCTCTTGCCCGAGTACGCCGGATTCTCGCATAGATTTCACCCAACCTGCGGAAGAACTCACCTTGCTGGTCAGGACACATTCCGATCCGTATCCCAATGCTTACTTCGAATTCCGAGGTCAGCGCGTCCGCGTGCTTTCCGCACACGTCTCGCAAGGCCGTTTCGGCGGACCCCTGGCCGAATCACCATCCCTCACGAGGGAGGAATCGCAGTGGTCTGTGGGTCGCCCCGTGCCAACGTGCCGGCGTCGGCGATTGTTCTGGATCGTGTTCGTCTCGACGGCAACTTGGAACTGCCCGCGACCGAATTCTTTGGACATAGGGCTGGGTATATCCAACCAAAGGTTTGACCTTTCCTTTTTGTGTACGGGCTAAGCCTTGCGCTGAAACCCGTCACCAGTAACAACGGAGAAAAATGACACTCAAGAAGATTCTCGTTAGCACCGCTGCTGTGTTGACTCTGGGCACAGCACTGACCGCGTGCTCGACCGATGACCAATCCGGAAACTCCGGGGATTCCCAGGCGGTCAACGCCGAGCAGGGCGCATTCCCCACCACCATCGAGCACCGCTACGGCTCCACCGAAATCAAGGAAGCCCCACAGCGCGTGGTCTCCCTGGGCTACACGGATCAAGACGCACTGCTGGCGCTGGGAGTTACTCCTGTATCCGTGAACTACTGGGACGGAATGACCCCGGATGGTCAGGCTGCGAACAACTGGTCCAATGACAAAATCGAGGGCGACACTCCTCGGATCGACAAGGACACAGAAGTCAACGCGGAAGCCATCGCCAAGGACAATCCAGACC
>VNIW01000444.1_pt1 | contig 16355 bp, 20 predicted proteins | sample 7248591 | NCBI WGS metagenome assembly VNIW01 (sample SAMN12251776, study PRJNA551026) | human skin metagenome | isolation source: skin samples from patients infected with Netherton Syndrome | host: Homo sapiens | place: France:Paris | reverse complement strand
TCAGCACCTGCGCTTCTGCAGCAGTGGGTTTCACCTAGTAGTCTGAAAAGTCGCCACGGTCAAACCGCCAACGAGGCACATAGCCACGAAGGGATTCATCAATTTCCGCAACGTATTTCCCCGGCTCGAAATACACCAGCGTGTTCTGCAACTGTCCAGAAAAGTTTCTATATGTTTCGATGACGAAGCGCAGCCCCGCTTGTTCGGTGTAGATGTCCATTAGTTCACCCCACTGCATCGCCCTGGTCTCGAACGACGCAGCCTTATTCGACGTTCCGAACGGGGTGAACCCGACGAAACCGTTATTCCCCAGATACGAATTCGGGGAAGCACCTTTTTGCTGGAACGTGGTCTTAAAATTCTGCCGAACATGGGTAGCATCCACGCCGTTGTAAGCGATCTGACTGCGGAAAGCTCCCATCGCATCAACTGCAGAAAACTTAGCGATAGGGGTGGTGAGTTTGTTTACCTTCAGCTCGAACGTTCTGGGTGCGAAGTACCACGTGAAATCCTTATAGTCCACGCGGATTAACTCCGAACCGTCGCACTGCGACAAGTAGTAAAACGACTTATCGCTCACTGCCTCAAGCTCCAGGGTGGTGGGGTTTTCCATGTCGAAGTTGATCTTCGCGGACTGTACGCCGGTCATCCTGGATGACGGTTTTCCTTCAGGGTCACAGATTATGAAGAAAATATCTGGTGTGACGTCACCGTTTTTAGTGTGATTCAGGAACATCATGACCCCCTAGAACGGCAACGCATAGCGTGGCCGGATAATGAGATAAACGTCCAGATCAACTACGCCATCGTCATCCTCTTCGTCTGCAAAGGGGTTATCGTCCACATGGACGCGCTTCCTCTCCCCCGGCATGACAGGCACGAATGAGGCTGCATCGATCCACGACCACGCATAGTAAGGGTTATTGCCTTGGTTATCCCGCAATCCCGCTTCTGGCTTCATGGGGTCGGTATCGAGGTTGAGACGGTAGCCGTCTTGGATATGGATAGATGTGGATTCATTCACGTCATGCAGGTTCACTGAAAACATGCCCTTGACGTAGCCTTGGCGCTTCTCATCGCTTAATGATGGTTCGACAAGACCAACACGGAAACTTTCACGAGTGCCAACAAACAACCACGACACCCACAACGGCGCGTCCCCAAGATTCCTGACGTACAACGCCCCGTCTGTGACATACAGGGGCCAGCCTTTCCCCTCGTCCCCGTAGAATTCCTTCCGCAGCCTCGCATTCATCGGAACGCCCTCGCCATACACCTTCCACTGCGTGACCTCCGACGAATCCCACCACGACTCCGGCGACACCAATGGCCAAACCTCATCAGGGTTATCCTCAATCCCAGCACCGGGGTCATACCCCCAAGTCGTGTCAGGCGAATCCCGAAGATAAAACTTCTGCTCCCTAGACGTACCGTCAGGCCTTGTGCAGCGCAGCGTGCCCAATCGGTGCGGAGAGTTCGCCCGCTGCCACTCGTTCAAACAGCGGTAATACTCCATCCCAGTCATCCCCACACCCACCTGAAGCTTCAACGTGGGCTCCAACCGACCAACCTCAACCCCGAGCCGATCAATGCCATTGTCAGACCACACCTGCTTAATATCCGGCCAGTGCAGGCCAGCTTGGTCGGTGGACATCTTCACCCCACGATCACCCGCCGTGAGGTCCCACACATCACCCTCGGGTGGGAACCACTCCCACTTCACATGATCTGTTCTCACAGCGCACCACCTCGAATGAGTGCCATCTGCTGCATTTGCTTCATCTCCCGCAGGGGTCGCTCTTCATCTGCTGCGATAATCGTGCCCACGGAGATCGAGTAGTCCGCCGCTACGCGACCCCCACCGTTCGCAACATCGTTAACACTGGTGACCGCGCGCACGTCAGCCCTAAACCCGTCAAGGTTCCCCTGCGCCGCGTCCATGAGACTCTGCGTAGCTGCACCAACACCACGAGACCGCTGCTCAATACCGGCAGCGAACGACTCACCAACCGCATGACCCGAGTAAAGCACCCAACCACGCCCGCTAAACGGACCCGTCTTCGCCGGCGAGTTAGGGAAGAAATCACGAGCCTTCTGCACCGCCCCCTTAGCAGCACGACCAACAGCCCCGAACATTGACTTAATGCCCTCAATGAACCCGCGAATCAAAGCCTTACCGGAGTTGAACAGCAAGTTGCCAACATTCCCAAGCGCATTAACCGCCCGCTGCGGGAGGGAAGAGACCCACGAAATCGCATTCTGCACACCCACCTTGAAGTACGCGACAACGGCCTGCCACGCCGCCTGGACGCGGTTGACCATCCCAGCCCGCAGGTTCGTGAACCAGTTCCACACACGCTGCGCGAAACTCGCGATAATGTTCACCGAGTTAGTCCCCCCGGAGCGGAACCAGCTAGTGACCGCGTTCCACGCGCCCATAATCATGTTCACCATCCGGTTCCGGATGTTCAGGAACCATGTCCCGATGCGCTGAGCCAACCCCACCACAACATTGACGGCGCTGTTCGCCCCATTGATAAACCAGTTCTTCACCGTATTCCACGCGACAGAGATAGCATTCACCATCGAGTTCTTCACTGAAACAAACGCATTCACTGCCGCGTCCTTGAACTGGGTGATCTTCGCCCCAGCCCAGTTCGCGCCATTGACGAACCAACTCACAACCGTGTTCCACATCCTCGCCACGGTCTGAGTGGTGGAGTTCCACAGCCTGACAAAAGTGTCCTTGACGTTCTGCTCGAACTGGTCACACTTGTCGCGCACCTCAATGACCATGTCCCTAAACCGGCCTACGAGGTTGCTGACCCACTGCGTGATTTGCGGCCAAAACGCCACCAACGCGCCAACCAACCCACCAATAGCGATAGCTACCGCTCCGAATGGATTAACTAGCGCAAAGATCGCAGCAGCCACAGGCAGCAGCACCGGCAGAGCTTGGATAGCCCACTCCAAAACCTTTGCAGCAGCCTGCACGAACCCCACCACAACCGGTATCAGGGTCGGCAGAATCTCCGCAGCCATCCGCGCCACCAACGGCACCAACGGGGCGATGGCTTGCAGGATCTGGGCAATAGCGTCACCTACCACTGGCAGCACCGGGGCGAGCGAAGACATCGCCTGCCCAAGCTGCTCACCAATCTGCGGAAGCACTGGGGCGATAGCCTCCAACCCTTTACGCATGCCCTCTAACACGGTGCTAACAAACGGGGCGAGAACCTGAATGGTTTGTGATGCTGCTGGGACTAGTGTTGTGGCGAGGATGCTAGCGACCTGCCCGATTAGCGGCGCGACCGCAGCAGTCGCAGCGCTCAGGGACTGGAAGAACACCGTCATCGCATTCATTCCCGCCCCGGAAGACGTCCACCGGGACATAGACTCAATGACCTGCCCAATCGTGCCCAAGAACGGTTGCCCGGCAGCGTTCATCGCCTTAAACACGTTGCTTACGATTGTTCCGACCTGCTGAACCTTCGTCCACAGCTCCCCCAACACGGTAATACCCCGGCGCATACCAGCCTCCAAGCTGCCGTTATTAAACGCCGTGACCATCTTCTCCTGCCATGCGGTGGCGACGTGGTTAATCTTCTGCGCAATCTCCGCGAAAATAGGCGACCCCGCAGCCCCGAAAGCGATAACACCACGCGCAGCCTGACCAAACGCAGCCACCAACGCCCCCATCGCCGTCCGGGAATTCGAAATAAGCTGCCTCATAGCCACCAACCCCGTACCGGACGTAGTGAACTGAATCAGGCCACTAGCAGACCTACCCATGTCCGCCGCCAACCCAGCCATCGCCGTGCGGATCGGCGCGATAAGGTTACGCACCTGACCCAAATTCTGAAGCTTCGAAAAGAACGCCACCTGAGCATTCTCCCCAGCAGACTTGAAAGCATTCTGGAGGCTCCGAATCTCCCTCACCGCCGGCTTCACACCGTTCGGCAGCTCCGCGAACTTCTCCGCGTACTTCTCCGGGTCAGTCTCCTTCAGCACATCACCTAACCCCGCCACAATGCTTTTGAGCGTGCCCACACCGAGGATCGCCCCACCCAACGCAGCCGGAGCAAGACCAGCAGCCAACGTACCAATCGGCACCGCAGCAGACACAGCAGCAGCACCCACCGCCGTAATGATCGGCGCCAACCCCCCAAGCACAGAAACAGCCCCACCAGCAGCGACCGACAAACCAGCGACCATGCCAGAAAAGCGAGACAGCCCGCCGAACAAGCGGGGCAGCATCAACAGTTGAGACTTGTGGACATCAATCCACACATCAATCTTCCCCGCAGCAGCCTGCGCCCGAGCCACAGCGGCCTTAACCCCCACAACCAACCCGCGGGCAGCAACCCCAACAGGAATATTGATCTTCGCCACACGCTCCGCCACCGCAGCAGCACGACGCACCGACCCCACCAAACGAGAACTATCAACATCAAACGGCAAACTAATCTTGCCTACCGCAGCCTTTACCCGCGCGACCGTGCCACGCACACTCGCCGCAACACCAGCGGTACGAGTCCCAAGTGGAATCTCAATCTTCGGCAGCGCCCGCTTCGCCACCGCAGCAGCACGCCGCACCCCCGCAGCGACCTGCGCGCCATCAACATCAAACGGGATACGCAGCTTCCCCACAGCCTTCTGCGCCGTCGACGCCGCACGACGAACCGATTTAGAAAGGCGTGTGCTATCCACATCCATCGGGACATCGATCTTTTCAGCAGCTTCTTGCGCCTGCTTAGAAGCCCGCTTGGCGGACTCCACGACCTTTGACGCATCAATGTCAGTAGGTAAGTCAATCTGCTCCGCAGCCTGCTCCGCCTGCTTCGATGCCTTACTAGCTTGCTGCGCCAACTGGCGGGTATCAATCTCCACCCGCAGGCGCATGGCGATACGCTTCTCAACGTCCTGGAGTTTCTTCCGAAGCTCCCCGGCGAACTTCCTCGTGTTCGGGGTGATGCGCACATTCGCGCCACCAATCGTGGCCCCCATATCAGCCATGTCACTATCTCCTTAACCGCGCGCTCTACCACCTTTGCTCTGGAGATAGTTTCGCCAACCGGCAATTTTCTTCTGCGCAGCGCGATACTTCGCCACCTCGTAGCCGGGCCACGCTTCCCATTCAACCGGCTCAGCCTTAGCGTTCTTCTTGCCCTTGGCTAGCGTTACTGCCTTCAACACTTCAAGACTGTTCCGCATATCAAGACACATAAAGTCACGTTCATCCCACCCCGCGCGGTGCCGTTCCCCTACCAACCTGCCAGCAAGCCGGCTGGTAGGTGGTAGACCCTCAATCAACGCCAGCACCTCACCCGCTGGATACGTGTCCACCACCTCCACAAACCGAAGATGATAATGCTCCGCGAAGTCAGGTATCAAAGCGCTTTTGAAGCACGTCACATAGTCTTCGACGGTGCAAGTTCCCCCAACTGCTCCGAAATGACCATCACGCCAGCCAATGAGCGCTGAATGCTCTCGTCAAGGTCCGCTGGCTCCAGCAGCCACTTCTCCATCGCGTCTCGGTCCTTCGCCTGGCCGAGAAGCAACTGCTCGGATTGCTCCATAACGGGAGCAAGTTTGCCGAACGTTTCCACAGCCTCACCATCATCGTCGCCCATGTCGTCGAGCCCAGCGTCTTGAAGGTCTTGGACCAGCCCAAGCGCTTTATGCAACAACGCGAAACGAGCAGACGGGAATAAGTGATCGGTGCCCTTAAGCTCCGGCATGCCTGCTGGCGGTTCGAAGGACTCAGAATCCGTTACCGCCTCATCCGGAATGGTCAATGCCTGTGGCTTCTTCTTCGCCAAAATAGAACTCCTCAAAACAATGAGATAGGGGTGTGCAACTAGGGTTAACTAAACCCCAATCGCACACCCCTATGGCTGTTGCGCGACAGCTAACTCGAAGTCGCCCCGGTCTTCAAACCGGCATGGGCAATATCAAACTTCGGCTTCGACTGGTGATTCAGAATCGTGTATTTGATTCCGAAACCAAGGAAATCGTCTGCCTTCGGCTCAATACCACCATCAGGCGAAGAAGCAGCCTTGTAAAAATGAAACACAAGCGGAGTCTCACCATCGAGAACAACCACCGTCAGAGCAACCTCGCTGGCCGAATAAGCAGCAGGAACACTGAACTTACCCGTCTGCGCATCCACCTGCGCCTTGCCGAAACGATGCTGCATAGCCTCACCACTCCACTGGATCGGAGTGACGGTAATCGTCTCCGTGGTTTTGACCTGCGTCGTGCGCAGGGCATCGTTTTCCCACGCGCCCTTCTTCTCGCCACCATCGGTGTCAACATCAAACTTAGGCAGATCATCGATAGATGTGTAACCCAGTGGGGACATGGTCTTGCCAAGGTCGCCAGCCATGCCACCCTTTACCCACTTAGTGACCTCATCAAGGGAGGGCATTTCGGTGCCAACAGGGCCAATGAGTACCGCTCCACGGCCCGGGAGGAATACGGACTTGTCATCGTACTTCGCCACGACTCTTTTCCTTCCTTACGAAAAGTTTGTACGTCGCGGCGTATTGCGCCGCGCCGGTCGGTTCATGAGCCGATATGAGTACCGGCTCCTGGACACATTTCACGCTAGACAGTCGCGTCTCATTCACCGTGGAACGCGACAGCAGTACGTCGCCTGTGCGCCACGCTTCTTTGAGCGCTTCCTGCCTGCTTGTTGCCACGCTGATTGTTGTTACGGTGGCCTCGAACAGCCAGCGGTTGCCGGGCAGGTCGCCAGCAGCCTCAACCAGCGGAACCTGATAAACGGTCCCGGTCTCGCCGGTGAACTTGGTTGTTCTATCGTCTCGCCAGAGTTTCACCCCGGCTTCTTGCGCCGGATCATGCAACACCTGCCACACCACTGCGCCGACATCTACACGTTCGTGTGTGGGTTGGATGGTCATTTAGTGCCCCCTCGCTGCGCGATGTAAATAAAATTTCCCCGGCACCAGTTTGCCCTTCGGGGTGAAGTGCCCCAGCTCGATAGCTACTGCCTTGGGGTGGTCATTGTAGACAACCCGGTCTACCACGCCTTTACCGGCGCGTGACGGTACCTTAGCCACCTTAAAGTTGCTGGAGTACTCGCCGGTTTTCCGGTCAGCAGCAGCCAGAGCTAGCGCTTTGGCCTGTATCTTTTTCGCAGCCCCATCCATCACGGGGTGACGGCCCGCCATCTTCGCCACAATCACACCCGCCCCCTTATGCACCGTCGCCACTATCACCACCTCCTAACTGGTCTAAACGAACCACATTCCTTCTTGTTCCCCGCGACTGACGGAAACGCTTCGGCGCACCAACAACCCGATACCTCCGCCCATCAGACCGCACCACATGAGCATTCTCATCAGCCGGAAAGTACTGGCAGTACAGGCGAATACCACGCTCAATGGAACGCTCATCAACCACCGCAGGACTGGACACATCAGCAGACGTGGACTCCTGAATCCGCGCCCACAGCTTCACAGGCTTCGATTCTTTCCACGACTGCTCACCATCGTCACCGACAACGACAGCACGGGGAATCACCGTGACTTGCTCCGTCATTCCTCGAAGGGACCGCAGCATTAGACATCACCCCTCGCGTACCAAGGGAAGCCATAGCGGGTACCGTCCGGCACGTACACGGTCTCCCCACCCCACTCGTCCCCACGGTAGGTTCCAATCGTCCCAATCCCCCGAGGAGCGCTAGGTGCAACAGAGAACCGCTTCAACGTCGCCAACTCGGTTGGTGTGAACACATCAGCCTTCGTCACAGACGAATCCAACCCATAGGAGTAGTCGCCCTCAGCTTCACGGTTAAAACGATCCGGATTCGTATACAGCCTGCGCGTCGCCAAACCAAGCACCGACATCACAGCCGGAGGAACATCCAACGGATCAACCCACGCACGCCCCGTCACACCAAGGCACGTCGCAGACACAATCTCAATAGCCCACTCCGCCAACCTCTCATCAAACGGAGACTCTGCCCCAACCGACCGCTTCAAATCCTCAACATCAACAAGCTTTACCCGCTCCATCAAAATCCTCCCAACAAATAGAAAAAGCGGGGCAGCGCACCGCGCCACCCCACCAAAACCACCGAGCTACGAACTACGAAGCGTCAATATTCCCACGGGTGCCAGCAGGAGCCTCAACAGGCTCCTCGAACCCGTCAGTGCCCGTCAAAGCAACAATGCGCTGCGGATCGACAAGCTCCGCACCAGCGAACGTGTCAATGACAGCACGGTCAGTCAAATGATCTGGATCGTAATCCTGGAGGTACCGGAGAGTGAAGCCGTCCTTAGCCACAGTCTGCGCAAACGCAACACCACGAGGAATAGCAGTCGTACGGGTCAGCAACGCCACACCATCGCGCTGGAACGCGTAAGCCTTCAACGGATCAATGGTGTAGTCAACAACAACCGTGAAACCATACAAATTCCCCAAGGTGGCCTGACGCAGCAAGCCATCAGTGCCAGCCTGATTAACCTTGTTGAGGATGTCCTGAGACATGAGAGCAGCTTCCCAACCGGAACCAACCACAAGGTAACGATTCATCGTAGGAACGCCGCGCAGCCCCAACAGTTGGTGTGCAGCGCGGATCGCCTTCAAAACATCCTTGTTGGTCTTAGCAGTCAACCGCTCTGCCTTTAGAGCGCCTTTGCCCGTAACACCCGCGCCGAAACCAACGAAGGTAGTTCCTGCATCGCGAAGCGCCGAAATGGAATCGTAGGCGGTGCCATTCGCGCCAACAAGCTTGCCCTTAGCCGCCGTATCAACCTTGGATAGCCCATCGGCAATTTTCTTGAAAGCGTCAGCAACCACCGTATTTAAGTGATCAGCAACAGACTGCGCCATTGGAGCAACGACCTGCTGCTCAATGTCCTGCAAAGTGAAAGTCTGGAAATCATCAGGCAACTTGACAGCGTTATACACCTGATCAGTGAGCTTCACAGACACATAAGGCTCAACAAGATTCGAGTACTCGATAGACTTCTCAGCCTTGCGGTTCTCGGAAGTGTAAACCTTCGCCGGATCAATCATGATCGGGCGCTTAATCGTCACCATGGAACCACGACCGGGCACAAACTCAGATGAGAAATCTTGGCTCACGATACGAGCCAAAGTGGACTGGTAGCGAACAGCAGCCAATGTAGAATTAGCGGCCTGCTGCGGGGTGTACAAAAGATGGTCTGGAGCAGCCATTATCCAATCTCCTTAACGGTAAATGCGTTCACCGATCTTCCCTAGATCAGTCTCTTCAACGCTGTCCTCACCACGCACCACACCAGAAGCAGGCAAACCACCCGGAACCCAACCGTTCTGCGCCAACATCTCACCCAACTGCTTCGCGTCCTCAACGAGCTCTTCCTCAGTCGTGCCACGCAACCGCTGCGCCCACTCAATCGGAAGCTTCTCCTTGATCGCCACTTCGAACCGAGCCAACCGCAGGTTCTTCTCATCACGCTCCGCGATCAGTGCGTCACGCTCAGACTGCACACTCTTCAGCTCGTCGGCAGCAGTACCGGCTTGCTTCTCCGCAGCAGCAGCACGCTCACGAAGGCTCTTCGCCTCCGCCGTGACCTTCGCTAAACGCTGATCGGCCTGCTTGTCCTCACTCGACGTGGTTTTCTCCGCGACTTCAGCTGGAGATGGAACAGAAGAAGAAGTTTCCTCTTGCTTTTGCTCGTTGGTTGTGTTCTCGGTCGCTTCAGTCTGGTTAGTGGTATCGGACAAAGTATTTATTCCTCTCAAATTTGCCCCGTCGCACCAGGCCAACAGGGGTTTCACCACCGCCCGCACCAGGCCAAGCAGTGGTCTTACACCACCTGATTCTTGGCTAGCCACTTCTCATTCCGACTGATACGCGACAAATACTGCTTCTCCTGCTGAAGCAAAGCCTTCAACGCAGGATCGCTATCCGGCAAACCCGTAGAACGCAGCGCCGTGATCTCGTCTTGCAGCCCGCCGAGGTTCTTCCGCATCCCCTCCAACTGCGTCCTCACGGACTCCACCTTGTCCACGCCCACACCCTTTTTCTCTGACGGTTTATGCACCGTTGGTCGTGCCCGCACACCAGTGGACTGCCCGCGCACTGGCTTATCCGGCCTATCATCCGGCGAATCAAGGTGGCTATCAAAGTCCTCCGGGAGCTGGCCACGTTCACGCCACCTGCGCCACACATTCAGCGCGTCCGGCCTGCCCGCTGCGATCTGCGCCCATTCCTTCGCCAGCTTTTCTGCATTGCCGGGGTATTTCAGCTTCCCATCAATCCGGTACACCGGCTCCAGCGTGCAGGAGCAAAAGTCGTGAACCTTAAACTTCCCCTCACCCTGGAACCGACCATTCGACTCCTTAAACGAGTCCAACTGGTACAGGCCAGCGCCGTTCGCGTCCCCACCCAACAGATAAACCCCTCGGGAGGCGAGCATCGCGCAGAACGGGCACGGATCGGCATCCACCACCCGTGAATAGGCGACCGCGCGCCTGCCTATATTCACCTCATGCTCCAGCAGCTTCCGCCCACCATCGAGAGCGATCTTCTGAGCCTTACCACTGGCTGCACGCATCGCACCATCGCGCACATCGTCCAGGCTCCCGCCGTGCTTCGCAGCTTTCTTGCCACCGATACGTGTGGCGACCAAGATTTCCTGTGCTGCATCCAGAATGTCGTAATCATCATGTGGGAACTCTGGGTACTCCACGATCTCCGGGGCTTCTACAGCTTGAAACGCGCGTAGGTAATCCTCCGAAAATAGGCGTGAAGTGTTTCGGAACTTAATGACTTCTTCCGCTGCTTCCCGAGCGATCTTCTCCGCCGACTTATCAATATCCGTCGGATCGAAATGCACCTTAAACAGGGACTGGATGAATTCGATCAGCTTCTCACCCAAGCTCACCTGCTCCTTACGATGTTCTTCAGTGAGGAATACACCCTTGTGGGTACGTGCCACTACTCAACCTCGCTCACCGTGTCCTGCGCCTGACGCGCAAACGACGCGCGCAGCGGATCAGACTCCAACTCCGCATCCGCAGCAGCCTCCCACTGCTCCACATCCGGCGACTGCACACCCGGGATGAGCCGCCACAGCTCACGGACAGGAACTTTAAGCATGGAAGCAGCCTTGCCCAGCGCGTCCACGGCCTGCGACATGGAACGAATCTCCATATCCTGCCACGACACTCGTACCCGCTCGTCCTGCGCCAACCCCATATCACCCTCCAGTGCAGCAGCGGTTTGCAGAACACGGGTGTAGGACTGCCCGGCATTCATCTGACGCTCGTAAACCTTTTGCGTCAGTGGGGAACGCGCAGCAGCCAACGCTTCAGGAGACAGGTTCACGAGTTGGCCGGTCAGTGCGTGTGCTGGGGTCTGCGAGGAAGCAGCTAATGCTTCAATGTCCGCCCGCCACGACGAGACGAACGGCTCCAGAGACGTTGCTTCCAGCACACCGAACCGTGTCTCTGGGGACTCGCCCACCAGAATGTCGTCCTGGGCGAGCTTAATCTTCATCTTCTCCGCAGCTTCAACATCCACTTGGTCAGTTTCTAGCCCGGTATCTGGATCGGCCTTCGCCGGAAGATCAAGTCCAGTGACGGTCTTGACCTTCCACGAATTGAAGTGCTGCGCCAGCAAACGGTCGTAAGCAGTCTTGTTGATGCGCTGCGCCGAAGGGATAAACGGCTCAACCTCACCAACGACACGCCCCTCCAAATCAAGCTGGTTAGCGAACCGAACCACCGGCACCCAACTAATGCCCGTACCCCGCGAAGCAACAACCTGAACGCCCTCAATGTTTCTGCCCGTACGCACCTCATACTCAAACCGTGGCTCACGCAGCAGGAACACCTGCTGGTCATTCTCATCACGCAAAGACTCCAGCGCATACTTGGGGAATGGGTCGCCCGGATCGTCCCACTCGCACGCCATACGACGCGGAGACATCAACGACACCCGCGCATACTTCTCCGCCTTGGACACAACCGCGAAAGACTGCCCATAAGCAATCATCGAACGGTGATTCGACACCTGCCGGGCGCTCATCGAGTTACGCGACCAAATATCCCACAGGCCAGCAGACTTACCCTCACTGGAGTACAGCGAATCGACGTACATGGCCTGCACAACGTTATCCACCACCAACCGAAGCCACGGAGTGCGGGAAAAATCACGCAAACGGCGATGCTCACGAGTCGCTAAACGCGGCAGATTAAACCCAGCCTCCAGCTCCGGACGCATCCACGAATCAACCGTGTCACACTGCACGCGCTGCTTAATCAACTGCGCTTTCAAACGGTCGAAAACCTTCTTCAGTTCATCTCCGCTAAGCAACTCTAGCCCTCCGCTTTTTGCGCACTGGCTCCATCGATAGTCCACGGACAGCCAGCGTTATCGCTCGTAATGGTTCAACCATCACTTCACCATGCTGCTGCCACGTCCACGCCGTACGCGACTGCCCCACCAACCGCTTCCGAGCCGTATACGCAGCATCATCCAAAAGCGCATCACGACCATGCAACAGTTGAGGGTCAGCCACGCCATCAGAATCGAACGACAAACGGTCGAATACTTCCGCAGTGCCAGCCACAATGTCTTTCGTCGAAGCCAAACTAACGTCTACCCCAGCCTGCCCCAACGGATTCGCCATCGACGACGCAGCAGAAAAAGAATCCACCACCACACCAGCATGCGGCTTATGCTTCCGCGACAACACCGCCAACTCGTCCTGAATCCACGCCACACCCTCACCCGCACGCACCACATCAACCACAATCCGACCATCAGACAACTCCGCAGCGCCACCAATCACCGCGAAATCACGATCAGCAGTGACCTCCAACCCCAACGAGCGACGCACAACCTTAGCCCCCGCCAAAACCTCACCAGTGACGAACGCAGCCTCCCATTTATCCGCGCCAATCACCGCACTCGTAGACCTATCAGCCCAAATACCCAGCCGTTCACGCTGGTATTCTTCCTCCCCCATGACCCCAAGCTCGGTCTCTTTAATCCAATCCCACGTCTGCAAATACCCAAACGACGGGTTTGACTGCTGTACCGCCTCACGAGACCGCCAATCAGTCTCATCGAGGTCAGCGCACCACTCGAAATACGCTAAGTGCTTGTTATCCTCCGGCGACTCCAACGCCTTCTTCCGCACCGCCATCAACGTTTCGGAGTAATCAAAGCCAGTAGAGGACGTGTACCAGACCTGTGGCGACGGCCTGGACGACAACACCGGCAACAGGTCGGAAACCAACGTCTGCGACAAAGCAAAAGCCTCATCCAAAACAACACAATCACCCTGCAAACCACGACCACCCGACCGCGCACGACTCATAAAATCCAAACGCCGGCCATCTTTAAGAATGATCGCCGTCTCACGCGAATCCGGCATACTCTTCACCATCGACAAAAACTCCGGCGTTTCCTCAATGACCCGCACAATCTCCAGATACTCGTTGTGCGCTGTCTTAAAGAGGTGTGCTGAATGCACCAACCGTTCTTCGCCGAATAGGAACAGGCCAGCCAACAAACGCGCCCGAAGAATATAGTTCTTGCCGTTCTGACGAGGAACCACCAACCCCACCTGAAACGCATCCCACTCACCCGTCCGTGGGTCTTCACACATCGCATTCCGCAACACAAGCTTCTGCCACGGCAACATCTCCAACCCAATCGCAGAAGCCAAATCAATCACATCCTCACCCGCCGTCTGCGACCAATCCGGCGCATGAAAATGACGTGGGGTCTGCACACCAACCCCGCCACCATCACGCGGGGCAACAACAGAATCAGGAACAACCAGACGATGATCCACTATGCCCCCTTCAAACGCTGCTGACGACGCTTAGCCAACTGATCCAACTTCGACTCACCGGCCTGCTTCTGCTCACCAGCTTGCATAACCCCAATCTTCCCCAGAGCGATAGCCAACGCCGACTGCAACTGCCGAGCCTCACCAATCATCGGGTTCACGATCACCCGCACATCAGTCACCCCACCAATCTTCTCCTCCGAATCCCCCAACTCGAACCACAACTGGTCTTTATTCCCCAACGCTTTGTCAAGGCGCTCCAACCTGTCACACATCCGGCAACACTCCGTCAAAATCACCTTCGCCGGCAGAAGCAGCTCATACCGCTCCATCACGTCATCCCAGAGTTTCCGGCCAGCAGCACCCAAACCACGCGGATACCCACCACCAGACGGAATCTCCGAAACCGACGCAGACAAATCCTCACTAGCCACACGACGCACACGCTTCCGAGGCTTCACCTCACCAGACTTAATCTTCTCCCGACGCTCCCGAGAAAACACACGATTAGCCTCACGACACGCATCACACTGCTCCTCCCCACGCTTCGAATGCTGACGATAACCAGCCACCGTCCCACACTGCTTCCGCTTCACCGCAGGCTTCTTAACTCCCATGCGCCCAACACAACCACCAACAAAACCGACAACCCCCATCGCGCGACAACCCCCAGCAGCCAGCACAAACACTAAACTCCGAACGGTTGTCGGAGTTCACCAAAACCGACAACCACCACCAGATGTCGGTGCGCGAATGAATCTGGCATCACCGGTAGGTGGCAGGAATTGGGATACCGGGGAGGGTACCCCCAGGGTTTGGGTGTTGGTGGTTGGTTCACCATTCGATTGTTGTTTGTTTGTGTTTTTGTCTGATTTCTCTGCGTGATGAGTTGCATGCTCTGTGTGCTGGCTTGGTCTCGTCGAAGAGGTTTCCTCCTCGTGCGAGTGGTGTGACGTGGTCGAGGGTGAAGGCTCGTGCGTGTGTTGGTGGAAGGGTCATGTTTATTGGTTGTCCGCATAGCCAGCATGTTGCTTGTTCTGGGTTTCTTTCGAGTCTTTTTCGTTCTCTTGCTACTCGTTGGCTCCACCTGTAGTTGGTCTTGCGTGGCATTGGTTGTGTGTCCTTTGGTGTGTTGATTTTGTGCTACATATCTAGCTATGTATAATGTAGGTAGTGAGCGGGAAAGCCTCGCTCACCAGAGAGGAAAAGATTATGTCTGTAGAGATAATCGCTACTCTCGCGGTATCGGCACTCGCCGGAATCCCCGGATGGATAGAACTCATCCTGAAGTGGAAGAACCGCAAGAAGTAAAAAAGACCCCACCCCTGGATATCCGTAGTACCCAGGGGTGCGGGTTCACCTCTCACCCTACATTCAAAGGAGACGATCATGAAGTTCCATACAGTCGCGGTAATCATGAGATACGTGGCATTCCTCATCCTCCTAGCCCTACTGCTCCAGCTCAATGCTTCAGGCATCGTAATTGCAGTGGCTGTTGTATTCATTGCCGCTACTGCCGTTGTGGATGTTCTCAACCACCGTATGGATAATGGGCGGTGATTGTTGTGAACATCGTGGCAGTTGATGTGGATACCGGCAGGCACTTGTGGACTGCTGCGCAGTGCGCGGAGCACTGTGGGGTTAATAAGCCGACATTTGCTGCTTATGCAGCTCGTGGCACAGCTCCTGGTGTTTGTGCTCGGTTTGATGGGCGTACCCCGTTGTGGGATGCGGAGGAGGTTCGCGCTTGGCATGCGTCTCGTCCTTCGCGTCGTGGTTAGCCGCGTCCGGTTGGGTTAGCGCCTTTCCTCTCGCCCGGCCAGTAGCCGAACACAGCCTTGAAATAGTTGGAGGCTAGGCCTTTGGCTAGGTGCTCGGGCATGTGTTTGGAGAGGTGGGCGACGAGGGTTGTCCATGGGTGTGCGCTGGTTGCCCATTTCGCGAGGCCTGCACCACGGCACCAATAATGTTTCAGGCGGCGGGCTTTGTGATCGTTGGCGGGGTTGAGATCAGTCATGCTTTTGGTTTAGCAGGCGGGGTGTTGTTTTTGGCTATTGCGCGTTCGTATTCGTATTGGGTGGCTGCTACCAGGATTTTTTGCCAGTTGGTTCGCTTCACGCGGGCGTACGTGCGTTTGTGGATGTGGTAGATGCAGTCTTTGTTCACGCCGAGTGTGCGGGCGATGTGTCGTTGAGTGTGGTTCCAGCCGATGGTGCGGTCGATCAAATGCCAGGCGATAGCGGTGGAGGTGTGTTGGGTGGTTGGCGTTGGTGGCAATGTGTGGGTTTTGAATTGGTGGTAGTGCCATTGGCATAGGCCTAGAGGGTTGGGGGCTTGTTCGTGGGGGCAGCCGTGGCGGGCGCATTTGGTCATTGGCTGGTGCATTCTCCGTTGGGGGTGAGGTCGTCGGTCATGGTGGGGTGTCCTTCTGGCGGGTATGGGTAAAGCCCCGGCTAATTGGCGCGGGGCTTGTGGTTTCGTGTGTACTGGTTAACTTCGGTTTCGACGTGGAGAATCGATGGTCGCTTGGAG
>VNIW01000320.1_pt1 | contig 16548 bp, 77 predicted proteins | sample 7248591 | NCBI WGS metagenome assembly VNIW01 (sample SAMN12251776, study PRJNA551026) | human skin metagenome | isolation source: skin samples from patients infected with Netherton Syndrome | host: Homo sapiens | place: France:Paris | reverse complement strand
AATGGAATGGAATGGAATGGAGTTAAATGGAATGGAATGGAAAGGAATGGAATGGAACGGAATAGAGTGCAGTGCAGTGGAGTGGAAAGGAATGGATTGGAGTGTAATGGAGTGGAATGGATTTAGTGGAGTGGAGAGCAGAGGACTGGGCAAGAGTGGATTGGAGTTGAGTGGAAAGGAATAGAGTGTAGCAGAATGGAATTAAATGGAGGGTAATAGAGTGGAGTGCTATTCAAAGGAGTGGATTGGAGTGCAGTTCAATGGAATGGAGTGGAATGGAAAAGAATGTAATGGAACACAATGGAGTGGAGTGGAATGGAATAGAGTGGAATGAATTGGAGAGGAGTGGAACAGAGTGGAGAGCAGTGGAACAGAATGGAATATAGTGGAATGGAATGGTTTGGAATGAAATGGAGTGTATTGGAATGGATTAGATTGCAATGGAGGGGAATGGAATGACATTGAATTTAATGGAATGCAATGGAATTGAAAAGAAAGGAGTGGAATGGAGTGGAATGGAATGGAATGGAATGGAACTGAATGGAATGGAATTGAACGGAGTGTAATGGATTGGAGTGGAATGGAAAGGAGTGGAGCAAAGTGTAGTGGAATGGAATGGAATGCAATAGATTGGATTGGAATGGAGGGGAGTGGAATGGAATGGAGAGGAGTGGAGTGGAATGTAAAAAAGGAATGGAATGGAGTGGAGTGTGATGGATTGGAGTCGAGTGGAATGTAATAGAATGGAGTGGTGTGGAGTGGTTTGGAGTGGATTTGAATGTAGTGCTGTGGAATAGAATGGAGTGCAGAGCAGTTTAGTGGAAATGAATGGATTCGAGTGGATTGGAATGCAGCAAAATTGGGAGAAGTGGAATGGAATGGAGTGGAGAGGTATGGGAGGGAATGGAGTGGAATAGAGTGGGAGGGAATGGAGTGGATTGGAGAGTGGTGGAATGAGTAGGAGTGGAGTGGAATGGAATGGACAGGAGTGGTGTGGAGTGGAATGGAATGGAGTAGAAAGGAAAGGACTGGAGAGGAATGGAATGGAATGGAGTGGAGTGGAATGGAGGGGAATGGAGTGGAGTGGAACGGATTGGAAAGGAATAGAGTGGAGTGGAATGGAGTGGAGTGGAATGGAATTTAGTAGTATGGAGTGGAGTGGAGTGGAGTGGAGTGGAGTGGAATGGAATGGAATACAATGGAGTGCAATGGAGTGGAGTGGAGTGGAGTGGAATGGAGTGGAATGGTGTGGAATGGACTGGAATAGAATTTAATGGAATGGAATGGAGTGGAGCCGAGTGGAGTGGAGTGGAGTGGAATAGATTGGAATGGACTGGAATATAATTTAATGGAATGGAATGGAGTGGAGCAGAGTGGAGTGGAGTGGAGTGGAATAGAGTGTAGTGTAGTGGAAAGGAATGGATTGGAATGGAATGGAATGGAATGGATTTAAACGGAATGGAGTGGAATGGAATGGATTAGAATGGAATGGAGTGCAGTGGATTTGAATAGAATGGAATGGAATGAAGTGGAAGGGAATAGAATGGAATGGAATGGAGTGGATTGGAATGCAATGGAATGGAATGGAGAGGAATGGAATGGAGAGGAGTGGATAGGAGTGGAGTGGAATAGAACGGAGGGGATTAGAGTGGAATGGAGTGGAGTGGACTGGAATGGAATGGAGTGAAGTGGAATGGAGTGGAATGGAATGGAGTGGAATGCAGTGGAGTAGAGTTTAGTGTACTGGAATGGAATGGAATGGATTAGAGTGTAGTGGAGTGAGTGGAGTGGAGTGGAGTGGAATGGAATGGAATGGAAGGAATGGAATGGAATGGAATGGATTGGAGTGGAAAGAAGTGGAGTGGAATGGAATGGAATGGAATGGAGTGGAATGTAATGGAAGGGAATGGAATGTAATCGAGTGGAGTGGAATGGAATGGAATGGATTCGAATGTAATGTAATGGAGTGGAGAAGAGTGGAGTGGAGTGGAATAGCATGGAATGGAATTTAATTGAATGGAATGGAGTGGAGTGGAGTGGAATGGAGTGGAGTGGAGTGGAATGGAATTGAGTGGAATGGTATCGATTGGAATGGAATGGAGCGGAGTGGAGTGGAGTGAAAAGGGGTGGGATGTAATGGAGTGGAGTGGAGTAGAGAAGATTGGAGTGGAGAGGACTCGCATGGAATGGAATGGAATGGAATGGAGTTAAATGGAATGGAGTGAAATGGAACCGAATGGAATGGAATGGAATAGAATGGAGTGAAGTGGAGTGGAATGGAATGTAATGGAATGGATTGGAATGGAAGGAATGGAGTTGAGTGGAGTTGAATGGAATGGAGTGGAGTGGAGTGGAAATGAGTAGAGTTGAGTGGAATTGAGTGACATGAAGTGGAGGGGAGTGGAGTTTATTGAGGTGGAATTCAGTGGAACATAATGGAAGAAAATGAATTGAATGGAATGGAGTTAAATGAAATGGAGTGTAATGGAATGGAGTGGAATGGAATGGATTGCAGTGGCATGGAATGGAATGGAGTGGATTTTAATGGAATGAAATGGAATGGAATGGAATGGAATGGGGTGGAGTGGAGCCGAGTGGAAAGGAATGGAGTATAGTCTTGCCGAGTTGAGTGAAGTGAAGTGGAGTGGAGTGGAATGGAATGGAATGAAGTGGAGTGCACTGGAGTGGAGTGGAATGGAATTGAGTGGAATTGAGTGGAATGATATGGAATGGAATGGAGTGGAATAGAGTGGAGTGGAATGGGATGGGATGTAATGGAGTGGAGTGATGTGCAGAAGAGTGGAGTGGAGAGGAATTGCATGGAATGGAATGGAATGAAATGGAGTTAAATGGGATGGAGTGGAACGGTATGGAGTGGAATTGAATGAAACGAAATGGAGTGGAGTGGAATGGAATGGAATGGAATATATTGGAATGGAGTTGAGTGGAGTTGAATGGAATGGAGTGGAGTGGAGTGAAACAGTGTGGGGTGGAATGGAGTGGAGTGGAGTAGAGAGAAGTGGAATGGAATGCAGTAGAGTGGAATGGAATGGAGTGGAGTGGAGTGGAATTCAGTGGAATGAAGTGGAGTGGATTTCAGTGAGGTGGAGTCAAGTGGAAGAGAATGGAATGGAAAGGAATGGAATGGAATGGAATCGAATGGAATGGAACGGAATGGAGTTAAATGAAATGGAGTGGAATGGAATGGAGTGGAACGGAATGGAGTGCAGTGGCATGGAATGGAATGGAGTGGAGTGGAATGGAATGAAAGTGGATGGAATGGAATGGGGTGGATTGGAGTAGAGTGGAATAAAATGGAGTAGAGTCTTGTAGAGTTGATTGAAGTGGAGTGGAATGGAGTGGGAAGGAATGGAATGGAGTGGGGTGGAGAGGATTGGAGTGGAATGGAATGGAGTGTAGTGAAATGGAGTGGAGTCAAGAGGAATGGAAAGGTATGGAGTGAAGAGGAATGAAAGGGAATGGAGTGGAATGGAGTGGATTGGAATGGAGATGAATGGACTGGGGGGAATGGAGTGAAGTGGAGAGGATTGGAATGGAGTGGAGTGGAATGGAATGGAGTGGAATGGATTGGAATTTAGTGGAGTGGATTGGAATGAAATGGAATGGAATGGAGCGGAGTGGATTAGACTAGAGTGGAATGGAATGAAGAGGAGCAGAGTGGAGTGAAGTGGAGTGGATGGTAGTGGGATGGAATGGAATGGAGTTTAGTGGAGTGGAGAAGAATGGAATGAAGTGGAATGGTGTGGAGTGAAGGGGAGTGCAGTGGAGTGGAATCGAGTGGAATGGAATGGAGTCGGGTGAAGTGAAATAAAATGGAATGGGGTGGAATGGAGTGGAATGGAATGGAATGGAATGCAATGGATTGGAATGTAGAGGAGTTTAGAGCAGTAGAGTGGAGTGGAATGGAATGGAATTGAATGGAGTAGAGGGGAGTGGTGTGGAGTTGAGTTTAGTGTAGTGGAATGGAGAGGAGTGGGGAAACGTGGAGTTGAGTGGAGTGGAGTGGAATGCAACGGAGTGTAATGGAATGGAAGGGAATGGAGTGGAGTGGAATGGAATGGAATGGAATGGAATGGAATGGAATTGAATGGAATGGAACGGAACGGAATGGATTGGAGTGGAATGGAGTTTAGTGTAGTGGAATGGAATTGAGTGAATGGAATGGAATGGAGTGGAGTGGAGTGGAATGGAATGGAATTGAGAAGAAAGGTATGGAATGGAATGCAGTGGAGTGGAGTGGAATGGGATGGGATGGAATGGAGTGGAATGCAGTGGAGAAAATTGGAGTGGGGTGGAATGGCATGGAATGGAATGTAAAGGAATGGAGATAAATGGAATGGAGTGGAATGGAATGGAGTGTAGTGGAATGGAAAGGAATGGAGTCGAGTGGAAAGGAATGGAATGGAATGGAGTGGAGAGGAGATGAATGGATTGGAGTGGAGTGGAGTGGAGTGAAGCAGAGTGCTGTGAAATGGAGAGAAGTGGAGTGGAGTGGAGAAGAATGGAATGGAGTGGAGTGGAGTGGAAATGAATGGAGTGAAGAGGACTGGACTGGAGTTTAGTGACTTGGAGTTGCGTGGAACTGAATGGAATGGAAAGGAATGGAATGGAGTAGAATGGAGTGGAATAGAATGGAATGGATTTAAATGGAATGGAGTTGAATCGAATGCAGTGGAACAGAATGGAGTGCAGTGGCATGGAATGGAATGTAGTGCAGTGGAACGGAATGAAAACGGATGGAATGGAATGGAGTGGAGTGGAGTAGAGTGGAATGGAAAGGAGTGGAGTCTTGTGGATTTGAGTGAAGTGGAGTGGAATGGAGTGGAATGGAATGGAATGGTGTGGGGCAGAAGGAGTGAAGTGGAAAGGAATGGAGTGGAGTGGAGTGAAATGGATTGGAGCCGAGAAGAATGGAAAGGAGTGGAGTAAAGTGGAAGAAAATTGAATGGAGTGGAATGGAGTGGATTGGAATCGAGTGGAATGGACCGGAGTGGAATGGAATGAAGTGGAGAGGATTGGAATGGAATGGAATGTAGTGGAGTGGATTGGAATGAAATGGAATTGAATGGATTGGAGTGGAGTGGAGAGGACTGGAATGGAATGGAATGGAGTGGAGTGGAGAGGAGTGAAGTGGAGTGGAGGATAGTGGGATGGAATGGAATGGAGTTTAGTGGAGTGGAGAAGAATGGAATGGAGTGCACTGGAGTGGAATGGAGAGGAGTGAAGTGGAAAGGAGTGAAGTGGAGTGGAGTGAATTGGAGTGGAGTTGAGTGGAATCGAGTGGAATGGAATGGAGTGGAGTGAAGAGGAATAAAATGGAATGGAGTGGAATGGAGTGGAATGGAATGGAACGGAGAGGAGTTTAGAGCAGTGGAGTGGAGTGGATTGGAATGGAATCGAATTGAATGGAGTGGAGGGGAGTGCCATGGACTTGAGTTTAGTGTAGTGGAATGGAGTGGAGTGGGGTAGCGTGGAGTTGAGTGGAGTGGAGTGGAATGGAATGGAGTATAACGGAGTGGAGTGGAATGGAGTGCATTGGAGTGGAATGGAATGGAATCGAATCGAATCAAATGGAGTGGAAAGGAATGGAATTTAGTGGATTGGAAAGGAATTGAGTGGAATGGTATGGAATGGAATGGAATGGAGTAGAGTGGAGTGGAGTCGAATGGAAATGAGTGGAATGGTGTGGAATGGAATTGAATGGAGTGGAGTAGAGTGGAATGGAGTGGAACGGGATGGGATGCAATGGAGTAGAGTGCAGTGGAGAATATTGGAGTGCAGTGGAATGGCATGGAATGGAATGGAATGGAATGTAAAGGAACTGAGTTAAATGGAATGGAGTGGAATGGAATGGAGTGCAATGGAATGGGGTGGAGTGGAGTGGAAAGGAATGGAGTGGAGTGGAATGGAAGGGAATGGAATGGAGTGGAGTGGAGTTGAATGGATTGGAGTGGCGTGGAATGGAATGCAATGAAGCGGAGTGGTGTTGAATGGAGAGCAGTGGAGTGTAGTGGAGTGGAATGGAATGCAGTAGAGTGGAAAGGAATGGAGTGGAGTTGAAAGGATCGGAGTGGAGAGGAGTAGAATTGAGTGGAGTGAAGAGGAGTGGACTGGAGTTTAGTGGCGTGGAGTCGCGTGGAACAGAATGGAACGGAAAGGAATGGAATGGAGTAGAATGGAGTGGAATGGAATGGAATGGAGTTAAATGGAATGGAGTTGAACGGAATGGAGTAGAATGGAATGGAGTGAGGGGGAATGGAATGGAATGTAGTGGAGTGGAATGGAATTGAATCAGATGGAATGGAATGAGGTGGAGTGGAGCCGAGTGGAATGGAATTGAGGGGAGTCTTGTGGAGTGGAGTGATGTGGAGTGGATTGGAGTGGAAAGGAATAGAATAGAGTGGAGCGGAGTGGAGTGGAGTGGAATGGAATGGAGTGGAGTGGAGTGAAATGGAGTGGGGTTAAGGGGAATGGAAAGGAGTGGATTGAATTGGAATGAAATGGATTGGAGTGGTATGGAGTGGACTGGAATGGACTGGAAGGGACTGGAGTGGAAAGGAATGAAGTGGAGAGGATTGGAATGGAATGGAATGGAGTGCAGTGGAGTGGAAGGGAATAGGGTGGAATGACATAGTGCAGAAAGAGTGGAGGAGAATGGAAAGGAAGGTAATGGAGTTGAGTGGAAGAAAGTGAAATATTGTGGAGGGGAATGGAGTGGAATGGAGTGAAAAGGAGTGGAATTTAATGGAATGGAATAGAATGGAAAGTAGTGGTGTGGAGTGGAGTGGAGTGGATTAGAGTGGTGTGGAAAGGAATGTAATGAAATGGAATGGAAAGGATTGGAATGGAACTGAATGGAATGGAACGGAATGCAATGGAATTAAATGAAATGGAATGGAATGGATTGGTTTGGAGTGGAATGAAGTGGAATGGAATGGAGTGTAGTGGAATTGAATGGAATGGAGTGGTGCAGAAAGGAATTGAATGGAATGGAATGCAATGGAATGGAGTAGAGTGGAATGGAACTGAAAGGAGTTAAGTGAATGGAATGGAGTGGATAGTAGAGGAGTGGTGTGGAGTGGACCGGAGTGGAGTGGATTTGAGTAGAGTGGAATGGAGAGGAATGGAGTGGAATGGAATGGAATGGCGTTGAGTGGAGTGGAATGGAGTGCAGTGGAGAGGAATGGAATGCACTGAATTGGGGAAGAGTGGAATGGAATGGAATGTGGTTTGAAAAGGAATGAAATGGAATTGAGTGCAGTGGAGTGTAATGGGGTGGAATGGAATGGAGAGGAATGGAGTGGAGTCGAGTGAAGTGCATTGGAATGGAATGGAATGTAGTGGAGAGAAGTGGACTAAAGTGGAGTGGTCGGAATGGAATGGAATGCAGTGGAATGGAATGCAATGGAATGGAATGTAGTGGAGTGGAGTGGAATGGAGTGTAATGGAGTGGAATGGAATTGAGAGGAACGGTATGGAACGGAATGGAGTGGACTGGAGTGGAGTAGAGTGGAGTGGAGTGGAAAGGAATGAGATGGAGTAGATTGCAATGGAATGGAGTGGAATGGAATGCCGTTAAATGGAATGGAGTGGAATAGAATGGAGTGGAGGGGAATGGAACGGAATGGAGTGGAATGGAATGAAATGGGATGGAATGGAATGGAATGGAATGGAGTGGAGTGGAGTGGAGTTGAATGGAATGGAGTGGAGTGGAGTGGAGAGGAGTGAAGCGGAGTGGAGTGGAGTGGAATGGAATGAAGTGTAGTGGAGTGGAGTGGATTGGAGTGGAAATGAGTGGAGTGAAGTGGAGTGGAGTTTATTGAGCTGGAGTCGAGTGGAACAGAATGGAATGGAATGAATGGAATGAAATGGAATGGAAGAGACGGAAGTTAAAAGGAATGGAGTGGAATGGAATGGAGGGCAGTGGCATGGAATGGAATGGACTGGAGTGGAATGGAATGAAAAGGAATGGAATGGAATGGAGGGGAGAGGAATCGAGAGGAATGCAATGGAGTATAGTCTTGTGGAGTGGAGTGGAGTAGAGTGGAATGGAATGGAGTGGAGTGCAGTGGAATGCAGTGAAGTCGTGAGGAATGGAATGGAGTTGAGTGAAGTGGAATAAAATGGAGTGGATTTTAATTGAGTGGAATGGAATGGAGTGGAATGGAGAGAACTGGAGTGGATTGGAATGGAATGGAATGGAGTGGAGTGCAGTGGAATGGAACGGGGTGGAATGGAATAGAGTGGAAGGAGTGGATTGGAATGGAAAGGAATGTAATGGAGTTGAGCGGAATAAAGCGGAATATTGTGAATTGGATTGGAGTGGAATGGAGTGGAATGGAATGGAATTGAGTGGAATGAGGTTAAAAGGAGTGGAATATAATAGAATGGAACAGAATGTAATGTAGTGGCATGGAGTGAAGTGGAGTGGATTGCAGTGCTGTAGAATGGAATGCAATGGAAAGGAAAGGAATGGAATGGAATGGAATGGACTGAAATGAAATGGAATGGAATGGAATGGAGTGGAGTGGAATGAAGTGGAATGGAATGGAGTCGAGTGGAATGGAATGTCATGGAGTGGAATGGAATGGAATGGAATGGAATGCAAAGGAATAGAATACAGTAGAGTTGAATGGAACTGAAAGGAGATAAGTGAAATAGAGTGGAGTAGAGTCGAGTGGAGAGGAGTGGAGTGGAGAGGAGTGCAGTGGGGTGGAGTGGAATGGAGTGGATGGAGTGGAAAGGAATGGAAAGCAGTACAGTGGAATGGAATGGAGTGGAGTGGAATTGAGTACAGTGGAATGGAGTGGAGTGGAGAGGAATGCAGTGGATTGGATTGGAGGAGAGTGGAATAGAATGGAATGTAGAGGAGTGGAATGGAAGGAAATGGAATTGAATGTGGTGGAGTGGAATGGGGTGGAATGGAGTGGAGTTGAGTGAATGGGATGTAATGGAAAGGAATGGAATGGAATGGGATGGAATGGAAAGGAATGGAATGGAATGCAATGGAATGGAATGGAATGGAGTGGAATGGAATGGAGTGGAACAAAATGGAGAGGAGAGGAAAGGAATAGAATTAAGTGTAGTGGAATGGAAAGAAATGGAATGGCATGGAGTGGACTGGAGTGGAGTGGAAGGTAATGGAGTGGAGTAGAGTGGAGTGAAGTGTAGAGAAGTGGAGTGGAATGGAATGGAATAGAGTGGAGTGGAGTGGAATAGAATGGAGTGGAGCAAAGTTGAATGGAGAGGAGTGAAGTGGAGTGGAGTGGAGTCAAGTGTAATGGAATGGATTTGAGTGAAGTTGATTAAATTGGAAAGGAGTGGAATGGAGTGGATAGGAATGGAGTGGAATGGAGCGAAGTTTAGAGGACTGGAGTGGAGTGGATTGGAGTGGAATGGAATGGAATGGATTGGAGTGGAGTGGAGTGGCATGGAGTTGAGTAGAGTGGTGTGAAATGGTGTGGTTTCGATTGTGGTGGAATGGAATTTCATGGAGAGGAATGGAATGGATTTGAAGGCAAAGAAATGGAATGGAATGCAATGGAATGGAATGGAGTGGTATAGAATGGAGTGCAATGGAATGGAGGGGAAAGGAGTGAAGTGGAGTGAAATGGAATGGAATGGAATGGAGTGGAATAGATTGGAATGGAAAGGAATGGATTGGGGTAGAATGGAGTGGAATGGAATGGAATGGAATGGAATGGAATGGAATGGAATGGAACGGAATGGAATGGAGCGGAGTGGAGAGGAATGGAACTCGGTGGAATGGATTGGAATGCAGTGGATTGGAATGGAATGGAATGGAATGGAATTGAATGGAATCGAATAGAATAGAATAGAAAGGAATGGAATGGAATAGATGGTAGTGGAGTGGAATGTAATGGAGTGGAGTGGACTGGAATGTAGTGGAGTGGAATAGAATGGAGTGGAGAGGAGTGCAGTGCAGTGGAATGGAATGGAATAGAATGGAAAGGAATGGAATAGAATGGAATGGAATAGAATAGAATGAAATGGAGTGGAATCAAATGGAGTGGAAGGGAATTTAGAGGAGTGGAATGGAATGGAGTGGAGTGGAGTGGAATGGAATAAAATGGAATGGAACGGACTGGAGTGGAGTGGCGTGGAATGTAATGGAGTGGAGTAGAGTGGAGTGAAGTGTAAGGGAGTGGAGTGGAATGGAAAGGAACTGAGTGGAATGGAGTGGATTGGAATTGAATGGAGTGGAGTAGAGGGGAATGGAGTGGAGTGAAGTGGAGTGGAGTGGATTGGAGTCAAGTGGAAGAGAATTGAGATGAGGGAAGTTGAATAAAATAGAAAGGAGTGGAATGGAGAGGAATGGAAAGGAGTGGAATGGAGAGGAATTTAGAGGACTGGAGTGGAGTGGATTAGAGTGGAATGGAATGGATTGGAATGTAGTGGAGTGGAGTGGCGCAGAATTGTATGGAGTGGAGTGGAATGGAGTCTTTGGGATTTTGGTGGAATGGAAGGTATTTTTAGTGGAATGGAGTGGAATGGAATGGAATGGAGTGGAATGGAATGGAATGGAATGGAAAGTAATGGAATGGAATGAAATGAAATGGAATGGAATGGAATGGAATTTAAAGGAAAGGAGTGGAATGGAATGGAGTAGAATGGAGTGAAGAGGAATGCAGTGGAGTGTAGTGGAAAGCAATCGAGTGGAAAAGAATGGAATGGAGTGGAATAGATTGGAATGGAATGGAATGGAGTGTGGTGGAATGGAGTGTAATGAAGTAGAATGAATGGAATGGATTGGAATGGAATGGAATTGAAGGGAATGAAATGGAGTGGAATGGTGTGGAAGGGAATGGAATGGGGTGGAATGGATTAGAATGGGGTGGATTGTAGTGGAATGGAATTGAATGGAGTGGAGTGGAATGGAATGAAATAGAATGGAATTGAATGGAATGGAATGGAAAGGAATGGAATGTAAAAGAATGGAATGGAAAGGAATGTAATGGAATGTAGTGGAGTGGATTGGAATGGAGTGTCGTGGAATGGAATGGAGTGGTGTGGAATTGAATGGAGTGGAGTGGAGTGGAATGGAATGGAATGGTGTGGATAGCAGTGGCGTGGAGTGGAGTGGAATGGAATGGAATGGAATGGAACGGAGTAGAATGGAATGGTGTGGAAGTCAATGGAGTCCAATGCAATGGGGTGGAATGTAGTTGAATGAAATGCTGTGGAGTGGAATGTAATGAAATGGTATGCAATGGAACGGGGTGGAATGGAGTGGAATGGTTTGGAATGAAATGAAACGGAGATGAGTGGAGTGGAGTGCATTGGAATGGAGTGGAATGCATTGTAATGTTATGGAATGGAATGGAGTGAAGTGGAAAGGAGTGGAGTGGAGAGGAATGGAATGGAATGAAATGAAATGGAGTGGAGTGGAGTGGAATGGAATGGAGTGGTATGTAGTGGTGTGGAGAGGAAATTAATGGAATGGAGTGGATTGGAATGGAATGGAAAGTGGAGTAGAGTTGAATGCGATGGAATGGAATGGAATGGAATTCAGTTAAAAGGAATGGAGTGGATTGGAATTCAGTGGAATAGAATGGAAAGGAGTGGTGTGGAATGGAATGGAATGGAGTGGAGTGGATTTGAATGAAATTGAATGGAATGGAATGCAGGGGAGTGGAGTGGAGTGGAATGGAATGGAGTTGAGTGGAGTGGAGAGGAGTGGAGTGAAGTGGATCGGAGTAGAGTGTAATGGAATAGAACGGATTTCAGTGGAGTGGAGTGGAATGGAATGGAGTGGAGTTGAGTGGAATGGATTGGAGTGGAGTGGAGGCGAGTGGAGTGGAATTGATTGGAGTGAAGTAGAATAAAAAGGAATGGTGTGGATGGAGTGTATTTGAATGGATTGGAACGGAATGGAGTTTAGAGGCGTGGAGTGGAATGGAGTGGATTAGAAAGGAATGGAGTGGAGTGGAATGCATTGGAGTGGCGTGGAGTCAAGTGGAGTGGAGTGGAATGGAGTGGTTCTTATGGTGGTGGAATAGAATGGAATGGAGTGGAATGGAATGGAATGGTGTAGAATAGAAAGGAATGGAAGTGAAAGTAAGGGAGTGGAATAGAATGGATTGGAATGCAGTGGATTGCAATGGAATGGAATGGAATGGAATTCAATGGAATTGAGTGGAGAGGAGTTTAATGGAATAAAATGGAGTGGTATAGAATTGAATGGAATGGAGTAGAGTGGAGTGGAGTGAAATGCAATGGAGGGGAGTGAAGGGGAATGAAATAGAATGCAATGGAATGGAATTGTATGGAATGGAGTGGAGGTGAAAGGGATCGAGAGGAGTGAAATTGAATGGAAAGGAATGTTATGGAATTGAAAGCAACGGAATGGAAGGGAGTGGATTGCAATGGAATGGAATGGAATGGAGTGGAATGGAGTGGAGTGGAGAGCAGTGGAATGGAACGGTGTCGAGTGGAGTGGGGTGGAACAGAGTGGAATGGAATGGAGTGGAGTGGAATGGAGTCGAGTGGATTCGAATCGAGTGGAATAGAATGGAAACGAATGGAATGGAAAGGGATGCAGAAGAGAGGAATGCAGTGGAATGGGTTGGAGTGGAATGCACTGCAGTGGAGTGGATTGGAAAGGAATGGAGTGGAATAGAATGTAGTAGAATGGAGTGGAGTGAAGTGGAAAGGAATGGAGTGAAATGGATAGGAGTGGAAAGGAGTGGAACGGTTTGGAGTAGAATGTAGTGGAATCAAGTGGAGTGGAAAGGAATGGAACGGAATGCATTAGAATGGAATGGAATGGAGTGGAATTGAGTGGAGAGGAATGGAATGGAATAGAATGAAATGGAATGGAACAGAGTGGAATGGAATGTAATGGAATGTAGTGGAGTAGAGTGGAATATAATGGAAAGTACGGAAGTGGAATGGAATGGAGTGGAATGGAATGGAATCGAATGCAATTTATTGGAATAGAGTGGAATGGAATGGAATGGATTGGAATGGAATGGAGTGGAGAGGTATGGACTGGAAGGGAGAGGATTGGAGTGGAGAAAAGTGCAGTGGAATCGTGTGGAATGGAGTGAAATATAACGGAATCTATAGGAGTGGAATGGAATGGAGTGGAGTGGAATGGAATGGAGTGGAGTGGAATGTAATGGACAGGAATGATATGGAGAGAAATGGAGTTGAGTGGAATGGAAAGTAATGGAGTGAAATGGCATGGAATGGAATCGAGTGGAGTTGAATGGAATGGAATGGAGTGGAATTGAGAGGAGTGGAGTGGAGTGGAATGGATTGCACTGGAATGGAAGGGAATTCTCTTGAATGGAATAAAATGGAATGGAATGGAGTGGAATGGAATGGATAGGAATGAAGTGCAGTTGTGAGGAATGGAATGGAATGGAGTGCAACGGATTGGAGTGGAATGAGGTGGAATGAAATTAATTAGAGTGGAATGGATTGGAATGGAATGGAATGGACTGCAATCGAGTGGCGTGGGTGGAATGCAATGAAATGGAATGGAGCGGAGTGGAGTGGAGTGGAACGGAATGGAATGCAGTGGATTAGAGTGGCATGGTTGGAATTGAATGAAATGGAATGGAGTGGAGTGCAGTGGAATGCAATGGTGTAGAGTGGTGTGGAGGGGAGTGGAGTGGAGTGAAATGTTGTGGAGTGGAGTGGAATGGAGAAAAACGGAATGGAATGGAGTGGAATCGAATGGAGAGGAATGGAATGGAGTGGAATGGAGTGGAATGGAATGGAATGGAATGGACTGGAATAGAATGGAATGGAATGCTATTGATCGAATGGAATGGAGTGTATTTGAATGGAAGGCAATGGAATGGAATGGACTGGCGGTTGGTGGAGTGGTGTAGACTGGAGTTGAATGGAATGGAATGGAATGGAGTAGAATGGAATGGAATGCAATGGAATAAAGGGGAATGGAATGGAATGGAAAGGAGTGGAGGGGAATGGAATCAAAAGGAATGAAAAGGAATTTTGGGGAGTGGAATGGAAATGAAAGGAATAAAATGCAATGGAGTGGATTGGAGTCGAGTGAAGTGGAATGGAATGGAGTGTAATGGAGTGGTATAGAATGGAATGGAATGGAGTGGAGTGGAGAGAAAGGAGTGGAGTGGAGTGGAAGGGAGTGGAGTGGAAGGGATTGGAATGGAATGCAATGCAGTGGAATAGAATGGAATCAATAGGAGTGGAATGGAATGGAGTGGAATGGAATGCAGGCGAGTGGAATGGAATGGGCTGGAATGGAATGTAGAGAAATGGATTGGGGTGGAAGGGAATGAAATGGAGTGGAATGGAGTGCAGTGGAATGGTGTGAAGTGGAATGGAATTAAACGGAATGGAATGGAGCGGAGTGCACTGAAGAGGAATGGAGTGGAGTGCAATGGAATGGAATGGAATGAAATGGAATTGTTTGGAATGGAAAGGAATGTGGTGGAATGTAACGGAATGGAGAGGAATGGATTGGAGTGGAATGGAATGGAGTGGAAAGGAATGGAAAGTAATGGAGTTTACTGGAATGCAATGGAATGAAATGGAATGGAATGGAATGGAATGCAATTGAATGGAGTGGAATGCAATGGAATGGAATCGAGTGGATTGGATTGGAATGGAATGGAATAGAATGGAACAGATCGGAACGGAATGGAGTGGAACGGAATGGATTGTAATGGAATGGAATGGAATGGAATCGAATCGAATGGAATGGAAGGGAAGGAAAAGGAATAGAATGGAATGGATTAGAATGGAAGGGAGTGGAGTGGAATGGAATGGAATCGAGTGTAGTGGAATGGAATGGAGTGGAATGGATTGGAATGGAATGGAATGGAATGGAATGGAATAGAATGGAATGGAATGGAGGGGATTGTAGTGGAGGGCTGTGGATAGGAATGGAGGGGAGTGGAATGGATTGGAATGGAAGGGAATGGAATGGAATCGAATGGAGTGGAGGGGATTGGACTGGAGGGCTGTGGATTGGAATGGAGTGGAATCGAATGGAATGGAATGGAGTGGAGTGGAATGAGGTAGAGTGAAATGAAATGGAAGGGAATGGAGTGGAGTGGGGTGGAATGGAATTGAGTGTAATGGAGGGGAGAGGATTGGACAGGAGTAGAGTGCAGTGGAATGGAGAGTAGCGGAGTGGAGTGGAATGGAATTAAATGGAATGGAATGGAGTCGAATGGAATGTAGTGGAATGGAGAGGAGTGCAATTGAATGGATTGGAATGGAATGGGGTGGAATGAAATGGAGTGGAATGGAATGGAGTGTATAGGACAGGAATGCAATAAAGTGGAATGGATTGGAGAGGAGTGGAACCGAATAGAATGGAGTGGAAATGAATGAAATGGAAAGGAATGGAGTGGATTGGAATGGAGTGACGTGGAATGGATTGCAATGGACTGGATTGGAATGGACTGGAGTGGAATGGAGTAGATTGAAATGAAATGTAATGGAATGGAATGCAATGGAATGGAATAGAAAGGAGTGGAATGGAGTGTAATGGAAAGGAACGGATCAGAATTGAATGGAATGGAATGGAGTGGAATGTAGTGGAGTGGAATGGAATGGAGTGGAGTGAAGTGGATTGGAACAGAATGGAATGGCATGGAATGGAATGGAGTGGATTTCAATGGAATGTAATAGAATGGAGAGGAATGTAGTGGAGTGGAGTGCTGTGGAATGGAATGGTGTGGAGTGGAGTGGAGGGGAATGGTGTGGAAAGAATGGAGTGGAGTGGAGCGGAATGGAGTGGAGTGGAGGGGAATACAAAGGAATAGAATGGAAAAGAATTGAATGGAGTGGAATGCAGAAGAGAGGAGTGGAGTGCAATGGATTGGAGTGGAATGTAATGCAGTGGAGTGGATTGGACTGGAATTTAGTGGAATGGAATGGAAACGAGTACAATGGAATGGAATGGAATGGAATGGAGTGGGGTGGAGTGGAATGGAATGGAGTGGAAAGCAGTTGAGTGCAGTGGATAGGAATGGAATTTAGTGGAATGGAATGGAGTGGCATTGAATGAAATGGAATGGAATGGAATGGATTGTGGTGGAGTGGATTGGAATTGAGTGGAGTGGTATAGAATGCAATGGAATGGAGTGGAGGGCAACGGAGTGGAGTGGGGTCGAGGGGAATAGAATGGAATGGAGAGAAATTGAAAGGATTTCACTTGAATTGAGTGGATTAAAGAGGATTGGTATGGAATGGAGAGGATTGGAAAGGAGTGGAATGGATTGGAGTGCAGTGGAGTAGATTGGAATGGAGTGGAGCGTAATGGAATGGAATGCAGTGGAATGGAATGGAATGGAGTGGAACGGAGTAGAGTGAAATGGAATGGAGTGGAACGGAGTGGAGTGAAATGGAATGGAGTGGAACGGAATGGAGTGGAATTGATTGGAGTGTAGTGGAGTGGAATGGAAAGGAATGAAATGGAGTGGAGCGTAATGGAATGGAGTGGAACGGAATGGAGTGGAATTGATTGGAGTGTAGTGGAGTGGAATGGAAAGGAATGAAATGGAG
>VNIW01000425.1_pt1 | contig 17006 bp, 14 predicted proteins | sample 7248591 | NCBI WGS metagenome assembly VNIW01 (sample SAMN12251776, study PRJNA551026) | human skin metagenome | isolation source: skin samples from patients infected with Netherton Syndrome | host: Homo sapiens | place: France:Paris | reverse complement strand
CCAACCCTTGATGACATGATCAAGAAGGCCAAGAAGGCCTCCGTCCCCAATGACAATATTGAGCGTGCTCGCAAGCGTGGATCCGGTGAGGAAGCCGGCGGCGCCGACTGGGAAACCATCATGTACGAAGGCTATGGCCCCAACGGCGTGGCCATGCTCATTGAGTGCCTTACGGATAACCGCAACCGTGCGGCGACCGACGTGCGTACCGCTATGTCTAAAAACGGCGGCAACTTGGGCGAATCCGGCTCCGTGGCCTATATGTTCACCCGTACCGGCTACGTCCTAATAGAAAAGGGCGAGCTGACGGAAGACGATGTTTTGATGGCCGTGCTAGAAGCTGGCGCGGAAGAGGTAAAGGACCAGGGCGAGAAGTTCGAAATCGTCTGCGCTCCGACGGATGTGCAGGCCGTTAAGGACGCGCTCAAGGAAGCCGATATTGAGGTCGATGACTCTGATAATGACTTCCGCGCTTCTGTTGAGGTGCCGCTTGATGCCAATGATGCCAAGAAGATTTTCCGCCTCATTGATGCTTTGGAAGACTCCGATGACGTGCAAAACGTCTACACCAACATGGACCTGTCCGATGAGGTACTAGCCGAGTTGAACGAGGGTTAATCACCTCTTCGCCGCAATAGCGGCGGCTATGTAGCGCCGGGAGCGCTCCGCGAGAATTGCTCGCCGGAGGCGCTGCCGGCGCTTCGCTATGGTGGGGTGGACTGCTACGTTTGTAGAACACCTGTGTGTAGTCCATAATGGGGGGCAGTAGGCGGTGCGATAAGGCGCTGACATGACAATGGGGGAGAGATGAACCTAGAAGGAATGCGCGTGATGGGGATTGACCCGGGCTTGACGCGCTGTGGACTTTCCGTGGTTCAAGCTGGTCGCGGCCGAGCAATCCTCCCGGTTTCTGTAGGCGTGGTTCGTACCCCTAGCGATAAAGACTTAACGGAGCGCCTCCTGCGTCTTTCAGTGGCAGCGAAAGAATGGATGGATGACTATACGCCGGATGTAGTAGCGATCGAGCGCGTCTTCGAACGTGGCCAGGTCTCCACGGTCATGCAAACTGCCCACGTGGTAGGGGTGTTGGTGCTGGCTGCAGCTGAGCGCGACATTCCGGTGTATATGTACACCCCATCCGAGGTGAAAAAGGCAATCTCTGGAAATGGGCGCGCCGATAAAAAGCAGATGACCACTATGATCACCCGTATTCTGGGGTTGACGGAGCCGCCCAAGCCTGCCGACGCCGCCGATGCACTTGCCCTGGCGGTATGTCATTGTTGGCGTGCCCCTGCTATTGCGCGGATGGACCGGAATGGTCTTGGGCTTGGGGCCAAGACAAGTGGCGTGCGCGGACAAGCTAAGAAGCGGTAGAGAAATTTACTGAGAGAAAAGGATAGGAAGCCAATGATTGCTGCACTGCGTGGAGAGGTAATCCATATTGGACTCGACCATGGGGTCATCGATTGTGCAGGCGTGGGATACAAGTTCTTGGCCACCCCAAAAACGCTGGGCACTTTGCGCCGCGGGGAACCAGCTACGGTTCTCACCAACTTGGTGGTCAAGGAAGACTCCCTGACTCTTTATGGCTTTAGCGCTGATGAGGACCGCGAGATGTTCCAAGTTCTGCAATCCGTGTCGGGGCTCGGACCAAAGCTTGCCTTGGCGGCGCTTTCGGTCATGGGCGCTGGGGAGCTCGCTGCAGCGATTGGTGCGGAAGACGTGAAGGCGCTGCAATCTATCCCGGGCGTCGGTAAGCGTATGGCTCAGCGCTTGGCATTGGAGCTGAAAGATAAGGTGGCGGCCTTTGCGCCAAGCGAGCCCTCTACTACAGGTGCCAGCGATACCGCCGTCGCGCCAGCCGGCGGGGCCGTGGTAGAAAGCGTGACGGAAGCGCTCATTGGTCTTGGGTTTACTGATAAGGGAGCGCGGCCTGTGGTGGAAGCGGCATACGCGGAGAACCCTGATGCCGATACGTCTTCCCTCTTGCGTGCGGCTCTAGCGCAGCTGGGCAAGAAAAAGTAACGGCAGGTAGGAAGGCTGAACAATCATGTCCGATATTGAGCGCACCGAATTTAACCTCCCCGACGGCGTCGACGCGGCGCATTCCTCGCAGCGCAATAGCGACGTCGAAGCGACCGCACACTCCGAGGAACATGATATTGAGCGGTCATTGCGCCCGAAGTCGCTAGATGAGTTTATAGGCCAGCCCAAGGTGCGCGAGCAGCTTTCCTTGGTGCTCAAAGGCGCTAAGAATCGTGGAGTTACGCCGGACCACGTTCTGCTCTCTGGCCCGCCTGGCCTGGGTAAGACCACCATGGCGATGATTATTTCCCAGGAGTTGGGGACCTCGCTGCGTATGACTTCGGGGCCTGCCTTAGAGCGCGCCGGCGATTTGGCCGCCATGCTTTCAAATCTGATGGAAGGCGACGTGCTTTTCATCGATGAGATCCACCGCATTGCCCGGCCAGCAGAAGAAATGCTGTATATGGCGATGGAAGATTTCCGTATTGACGTCATCGTAGGCAAGGGGCCTGGTGCTACCTCCATTCCGCTGGAAATCCCGCCTTTTACCCTGGTAGGGGCTACAACCCGCGCCGGCATGCTTACTGGCCCCCTGCGTGATCGATTCGGCTTTACTGCGCAAATGGAGTACTACGACACGGCTGACTTAACTCAGGTGATTAAGCGTGCGGCGCACATCTTAGACGTAGATATTGACCATGATGCAGCGGTAGAAATTGGTTCTCGTTCGCGTGGCACCCCGCGTATTGCTAACCGTCTGTTGCGCCGCGTTCGCGACTATGCCGAGGTCAACGGCTCGGGTCTGATTGATCTTAGTGCGGCCCAGGGGGCGCTCGAGGTCTTCGACGTGGATGAAATGGGCCTCGATCGCTTGGACCGGGCGGTACTCGATGCCTTAATTAAGGGGCACGGCGGCGGACCAGTCGGCGTGAGCACCCTTGCCATTGCGGTGGGCGAGGAACCCTCGACGGTGGAGGAGGTGTGTGAGCCCTACCTGGTGCGTGCCGGGATGATTGCGCGAACAGGACGCGGCCGCGTAGCTACCGCCGCCGCGTGGCGTCACTTGGGGCTTACTCCTCCTGAGGGGGCAGCCGGCCTGTTTTAATTCCAGGCGCCAGCCTACTTGGTTAAGCATTCTGGTTTTTGTGTCCACTTCCGTCTGGCACACTAGGAAGCTATGGAAATCATCATTCTCATCATTATTGGCATCCTGTTCGTCATTCCCTCTTTCATGGCTATGCGAAAGCAGCGCCAGCGCCAAAATGATATGCAGGCCCTACAAAATTCCCTCAAGCCGGGCGATTCCATCGTCACCGCGGGTGGTGTGCACGGCGTGGTGCGTAGCACCAGTGACAAGGATGTGGATCTAGAAATCGCCCCAGGAGTGGTGGTTACTTTTGACAAGATGGCCGTGATCCGCACCGAGCAGGAAGCCAATGAGCTCGAGCGCCCAGCAGCTGCTGAGGAAGCAAACGGCGATGCGGAAGATAACCTGCCTGATGGCAATACCCCTCCGTTCGACGGCGAGAGGAAGAACTAACCCCCGCCTTTCCTGAGAACTATCTTAACGTTTGCTAGGTGGGTGGGAACTTTATGGAGCGTAGAACCCATCACACTTTGGGCCTTATCTGGCCCTCGTTAAGGAAAAATCCGTCTCATGACGTACGATTGTGCGTTGTTGACGTGCCTGCGCCATTCGGTCGGGCCGTATTTATTGTCTAAGCACCCTGTTATAAGCAGCACAGGAGATTATCGTTGTCCGCATCACCCCGTCGCGCTATGAAAAATAGCCAACGCCAATGGCCGAAGCGCGCTATCGCGTTATTCGTCCTCATTGTGGTTGTTATCTATGCGCTTATCTTTCTTACTGGTAGCCGTCAAAGCACGCCGAAGCTCGGCATTGACCTGCAGGGCGGTACTCGCGTAACGCTTGCTCCGCAAGGCGAGGAACCCACTCAGGACCAGCTCAAACAAGCACGCACCATCTTGGAACAGCGTGTCAATGGTATGGGCGTTTCTGGCTCTGAGGTTGTCATTAACGGCAATACCCTGGTTATTACCGTGCCAGGAGAGGACGCTTCCCAAGCACAGGCCGTAGGTAAGACCTCGCAGCTCTTCTTCCGCCCAGTGGCTAAGCCATCCATGCCGGATATGGGCAAGCTCAATAAGGAGCTAGAAGACATGGCCAACCGCTGGGTAAAGTATGGCGTGCTAAGCGCAGACGAAGCGAACAAGCAGATGGATCAAGGCGTCAAGGCCATCTCTGCGCAGGAAGCGCAGATGACCGGACAGAAGCCAAAGGAGAAGAAGGCTCCAAAGGTCAGCGCTAAGCCCCTGGATGAGCCAAGCAACTCCATTGAGCAGTCGAAGCGCCGTGATGAAATCACGGAGATGTTGCTCAAGGACCGCCAGTCCGAGGATCCGACGACCCAAGCCGCAGCTTCGATGCTGATGACCTGTCAGGGCGATACCGATCCGCTGGCTGGCGCGGACGATCCGGCTAAGCCATTTGTTACCTGTGATTATTCCAAGGGCAACCCGTACGTCCTCGAGCCCGCGCCACTTCTTAACGGCATCAAGGATGAAAATGGCACCCGCCTAACCGGCAATGAGATCAATACCAATGGTCCTATCGAAGGCGGTATGAACAACAAAACCGGCCAAATGGAGATCAACTTCTCTTTCAAGACCGGAGATGGACCAAACGGTTCCCAGACGTGGGCGGACCTCACCAAGGAACACCTCAACGACCAAGTCGCCATTACCCTTGACTCCGCAGTTATCTCTGCACCGGTGATCCAGGGCGCAACTCCAGTTGGGTCCGCAACCTCTATTACTGGTGATTTCAGCCAGGAGGAAGCACAGAACCTGGCCAATAACTTGAAGTATGGCGCACTGCCGCTGTCCTTCGCCGGTGAAAATGGCGAGCCGGGCGGTACCATTGAGTCCATTCCGCCGACACTGGGTAAGGCCGCCCTGCAGGCCGGCCTTATCGCGGGCCTAGTCGGCTTGGTACTCGTGATGGCTTATTCGCTGTATTACTTCCGCGCACTGGCCGGCGTCTCCCTCGTCTTCCTCATTTCTTCTGGCCTGTTGACCTATGGTGCCTTGGTGCTGCTGGGTCGTTGGATCGGCTACTCACTGGATCTCTCCGGTATTGCCGGTCTGGTCATCGGTGTGGGTGCAACGGCTGACTCCTTCGTGGTCTACTACGAACGCATCAAGGATGAGCTGCTAGAGGGACGCACTTTCCGCTCCGCTACGCAAAAGGCGTGGGAGCGTGCTCGTGCGACCATCGTGACCGGTAACGCGGTGACCCTCATCGGCTCCGTAGTGGTCTACTTCCTCGCCATCGGTGAGGTTAAGGGCTTCGCCTTTACCATGGGCCTGACCACGGTCTTCGACCTTGTCGTATCCTTCTTGGTTATGGCACCACTGATGCAGTTGGTGGGCCGCCGTCCAGCTGCAGCCAAGCCTTCGATGAACGGCCTTGGCGGTATCTACGCCTTGGTGGAAGAGCGTCGTGAACGCGGCTATTTCGGCTCGGGGCATCGCAAAGCAGGCTCCACTAAAACCTCCGCAACCAAGGAGGCAGCCACCACAGAAACGGCAGCACATACTGCCGCAGGAACCGCACGTCCCGTTGATGCTGCGGAAGATGAGGAGAAATAAGCATGGCTGTTTCGACTAAGCACAAGATTTCCCGAATGGACCGCCTCTACGAGGATGAGCGCGGTTATGACTTCATTGGCCGCACCAAGCTGTGGTACGGCATCACCGCCGCGCTGATCGTGGCGGCCGTGGCCGCAATCCTAATTCGCGGCTTCAGCCTCTCGATTGACTTCGAAGGCGGCACTACGCTGTCCATGCCGGCAGGGGACCTTAAGGAAGAAGAAGTAGGACGCGTCTTTGAAGATTCCACCGGCGTAGAACCCGAGCAGGTACATATCGTAGGCTCCGGCAACTCCGAGACCTTGGAGATTGTCTCCGAACGCCTCAGCCAAGAAGAGGTGAATGCGGCTCGTACCGCTATCTACGAGGACTTTAAGCCGAAGGATGAAGAAGGTAAGGCCACCCCGGATGCCATCGGTTCGTCCACGGTATCTGAGTCTTGGGGTTCTGCCATTACCCAGCGCATGCTTATCGCCATGCTGGTCTTCTTGGTAGCTGCCACCGTTTATGTGGCCATTCGCTTGCAGAAGAACATGGCTTTTGCCGCTATCATCGCCCTGATTGCAGACGGCGTGATTATTGCCGGCATTTATGCGCTCTTCGGATTCCAGGTTTCCCCTGCTGTCATTATCGGTCTGCTTACCGTCCTGACCTTCTCCATGTATGACTCGGTCATCGTCTTTGACAAGATCAACGAGAACACGGAAGGCCTGGAGGGACAGCGCAAGAAGACCTTTGCTGAGCTGACGAACCTGGCGATTAACCAGACGGTCATGCGCTCGATTTCTACCTCGGTGATTTCTGCGCTGCCGATTATCGCGCTCTTCGTGGTGGCCGTGTGGCTCATGGGCATTGGTACCCTGCGCGATTTGGCACTCATCCAGCTCATCGGTGTGGTTGAGGGTATTTTCTCCTCCATCTTCTTCGCTACGCCATTGGTTGTCACCTTCGCCAATATGTCCAAGAAGACTAAGCGCCACAATAAGCGAGTAGCGGACTACCGTGCTGGTAAGGATGAGAAGGGTGCTGCAGAAGATGACGCACCCGCAGCGGGGCGCACCGTGGTTTCGCCAGTAAGTGCTCAGTCCACCCCGGCTGGCAATGAGGCCGAATCGGCGGAGTCCACCGGACACCCTGGCGCAACGTGGCGGCCAGGCAGGTAACTTCCGGTAGTAAATTTCAGGCGGATCGCTAGCTGAAGTGAGGGCACATAACCATGCTTAAGGAAAAGAGCAGTTCTGGAGGACGTCATAGGGGGAGGCGGGCCCTTGCTTCATGCGTATCCGCACTCGCCCTGGCTGCATCTGCCTGCAGCGGGCAGGGTGGCGAGGATGAGTCTTCGGCTGCGCCCCAGGAACCAGAATCCTATGGATACTTTGGGTACCAGGTAAATTCCCGTCTGGCCACTACCAACGCAGGCACCTCCTTTGGTTCTGCCAGCTCCGCCGGACTGTTGTCCACGCGCCTATATCCTGGCCTTTTCGTACCTGGTCCCGCGGGCGAATTGATCCCCAATGCAGACCTAGTAGAAACGGAAGAGCTCCCGCCCGCTGAGGGCAGCGACCAGCGCAGCGTCCAGCTGACCTTGGCCGAGGATGCCGTCTTTTCCGATGGCACTCCCGTGACCTGTGATGATTACTATTTGACTTACGTTGCCGGCACCCATCCGGCTGAATTCGCCTCCCATATGCCGCTGATGAATGACATTGCGAATTTCAGCTGCGAACCCCACAGCAAATCGTTTACGTTGACCTTTAATAAGGATCAGGGGCAGCGCTGGCGCCATATGTTTGGCGCCGGAACGGTCATGCCCGCCCATGCGCTGGCAGAAAAGGCTGGGTTGAGCCTTGAGGAGCTTAATGCGGCGCTGGCAGCCGAAGATATGCAGGCGCTAGATCCAGTTGCTCAGGCATGGCGGTATGGCTTTTCCGTGGCAAAGGATCAACTCGATCCAAAACTGCAAGTGTCTTTTGGCCCCTATGTCATCGACAAGATAGGCGATGAGGGCGAGGTTATCCTCAAAGCGAACGAAAAATACTTTGGGGATGCGCCAGCCGAGGACCACGTTGTGGTGTGGCCAGCGGATGCTGACGCGCACAAGCTGGTAGATAAGGGGGCACTGCGCGTGGTCGACGCCGCCAATGCAACCCCTGACTGGCTTGACCGGAATCAAAGTGAGTCAGGGGAGGACTCCTATGAAGCTACCCCAATGGTAGGCGAGCTAACGGATACGCTGACGCTGTCTGAGGCTGGGGTATTCGCCGAGCCGTGGGCGCGCGAGAGCTTCGCTGCGTGCGTCGATCAGCAGGCGGTGGCTCAGGCAAGCTCCGCGGCCTCTGGCGTAGAGGTGCCACCGGCTTATGTGCGCACCGTTTCCGTCACCAACCCGGTTGCCGGCGGCCTCGACAAAGTGGGTAAGGAGCACCAGGGTACCGATCTGGCGCAGGCGGGGAATCTGAATGGAACGACCATCAAGGTCGGCTACTTAGGACCGGATAAGCGTTACGCAGCTATGGTGGAACAGCTCCGTGCATCCTGTGAGCCGGCCGGAATCACCATCGAGGATGCGTCTGCGGAGTTTATGTCTCAGCACTACCTGGAAATGGATCCAGAAACCTGGGCACCTACCGTCGACGCTTTCCTTGGACCGGTAGATCCCCAGACGGAGTACTCCGCGGTCGAAGCTAGTATGAAAAACTCTGCGGAGCTTAAGAAGACAGAAGAAGCTTTGTGGAAGGATATTCCGTCCATTCCGCTCTCCGCGCAGCCGCGTGTCTTCCTCGTCCGCCGCGACGTGGAAGGTGTCCTGCCGTACACTGGCGTCTCGGGCATCGGTTGGAATATGGATCGCTGGCGTAGCACCGCTCCAACCGAAAAGAAGTAGGACCCGCAACAGCGGCCGTTAACGACCTCTCGCAATTATTTCTCAAGGAAGATTATGAGTTCCCACTACGAATCAGCAGCACAGGCTCTCAAGGATAAGGTTCGCCTCGTTCAAGACTTCCCAGAGGAGGGTATCCTCTTCGAAGATCTCACCCCAGTTTTGGCAGACCCAGAGGCTTTTCGCACCGTCGTAGACGGCTTAGCGGCCGCCTGCGAGGAACTGGGCGCGGAAATGATCGGTGGCCTAGATGCCCGTGGCTTCCTCCTCGGCTCGGCCGTGGCCTACAAGATGGGCCTGGGTATCCTAGCCATCCGCAAGAAGGGCAAGCTTCCTCCTCCGGTATACACCGAGGAATACGAGCTGGAATACGGCTCGGCGGCGCTGGAGATTCCGGCCAGCGGCGTCGACATCAAGGGCAAGCGCGTAGTGCTTGTCGACGACGTCCTAGCCACCGGTGGCACCCTCCATGGTGCGAAACTTCTGCTCGAGTCTGCGGGTGCCGAGGTTGCCGGCAACGTCGTTGTGCTGGAAGTCAAAGGCCTCAATGGGCGTGAGCGTTTATCCGGCCCGCCGCTCATTGTGCTAAATGCCACAGACTAAGATGAAGTGTCTAAGCTAGATCCCACGATCTAGACGAATATGAGGCCAATATGGCCCGTGGCACTGTGAAGGGCGGTAGAAATGGCCATGGATAAACCCGTAAAGCGCCAGACCGGCGGCGGTATGCGTAGCATGTCGGCTCGCCTTGCCCGTTCGCTCACAGGCGGCCGAGTCAGGGTGAATCCGGTGCTGGACCCGCTGATGTCCATCCACCGCAAGTTTCACCCTAAGGCCGACTCAGACCTGCTCAATCGTGCTTATAACACCGCCGAGCGTCTGCATGAAGGGGTTTTCCGCAAATCTGGAGAACCTTATATCACCCACCCACTTGCCGTTGCTACGATCGCTGCGGAAATTGGTATGGACACCACCACCATCGTGGCAGCGCTCTTGCACGATACGGTGGAGGATACGGACTACTCCTTAGACGACCTCACCAGGGATTTCGGCCCCGAGGTGGCCCGGCTGGTTGACGGTGTGACGAAGTTGGATAAGGTGGCGCTGGGCTCGGCCGCGGAGGCGGAAACCATCCGCAAGATGATCGTAGCCATGGCCACTGACCCGCGCGTCTTGGTCATTAAGGTAAGCGACCGCCTGCACAATATGCGTACGATGCGGTTCCTCCCGCCCGAAAAGCAGGCCAAAAAGGCGCGCCAAACCCTCGAGGTTATCGCTCCATTAGCTCACCGCTTAGGCATGGCCAGTGTGAAGTGGGAGCTGGAGGACCTATCCTTTGCCATCCTGTACCCCAAAAAGTACGACGAGATTGTGCGCATGGTGGCAGACCGCGCCCCCTCGCGTGACCGCGCGCTCAAAGAGATCATTAGCCAAGTTAGTGCGGCATTGAAGGAAAACGGCATTGAAGCTGAGGTTATGGGCCGGCCAAAGCACTACTGGTCCATCTACCAAAAGATGATCGTACGTGGCCGCGACTTTGCAGAGATTTTTGACCTAGTGGGTATCCGCATCCTAGTAGAGGATGTCAATAGCTGTTATGCCGCAATTGGCGTGGTTCACTCGATCTACCAAGCTCTGCCCGGGCGCTTTAAGGACTATATTTCTTCGCCGCGATTTGGTGTCTATCAATCGCTGCACACCACAGTGCTAGGCGATGGTGGTGCCACGCTGGAGGTCCAGGTACGCACCCACGAGATGCACTACAACGCCGAATTTGGCGTGGCCGCTCACTGGCGTTACAAGGAAACCAAGGGCAAGAACTCGGGCCACCAAGAAGAAGTGGACCAGATGGCGTGGATGCGCCAACTTCTGGACTGGCAGAAGGAAGCAGCTGACCCTAATGAGTTCCTAGATTCCCTGCGCTATGACCTTACCGCTAAGCAAATCTTTGCCTTTACCCCTAAGGGTGACGTAGTAAATCTGCCAGCAGGTTCTACTCCGGTGGACTTTGCCTATGCAGTACATACCGAAGTGGGGCATAGGTGTATCGGTGCCAAGGTCAATGGCAAGCTGGTAGCACTGGAATCGAAGCTAAAATCCGGTGACAAGGTTGAGATCTTTACTTCTAAAGACCCTAACGCAGGCCCGTCCCGTGATTGGCAGGACTTTCTGGTATCTGCACGCGCTAAGACTAAGGTACGGCAGTGGTTTGCCAAAGAGCGCCGCGAAGAACATTTGGAGGCTGGGCGAGATGCCCTAGCCACTGAGGTCCAGCGAGGCGGCCTGCCGATGCACCGCCTGTTTACCGCCAGATCCATGAAGCAGGTGGCGGAGCAGCTGCACCACGCTGATGTCGATTCGCTGTATACCGCCATCGGCGCGGGCCAAGTATCTGCGCAACATGTTGCCAATCAATTGGTTGCCATGTTTGGGGACCAGGACGATGCAATTGACACTTTGGCCTCGCGCACGCCGCTGTCTGAGATTGAAAATTCCCGTGCCCAGCACACCGAGGACTCCGCATCGGGCACCGGCATCTTGGTGGAGGGCAGCCCTGATGTAATGGCCAAGCTCGCCAAATGCTGCCAGCCTGTACCAGGCGATACCATCTTTGGTTTCGTAACCCGCGGCGGCGGAGTATCAGTGCACCGAGCCGACTGCACCAACGCGGAAAAGCTCAAAGCAGAACCCGAGCGCATGCTAGAGGTGGCCTGGGTTTCTGGGACCTCCGCTACCGGTGCTTTCTCTGCGACGCTGCAATTGGAAGCCCTAGACAGGCAAGGCCTTCTTTCAGAGCTCACCCGCGTTATGAGTGATGAGAACATCAACGTTTTGACTATGAACTCCAACCGGGGTGATGACCACATTGCGACGGTTAGGTTTACGTTCTCGGTGTCAGACACCAAGCAGCTGGGCACGTTGATGACGACCTTGCGCAATACGGAAGGCGTCTTCGACGTCTACCGAGTAACTGCTTAGCGCGCTTTCTCCTTACCCTCAAGGAGGGGCGGGGCAAGCAACGCGAAGGCTTCGGGCGGGTTACCAGTCTATGAATTTTCGGCTTCTGCCAGGTAAATCCCCAGCAAACGAGCTTAGTTTCTCCTGCCAAGTTGTTAGTAAAGCGATATAAATTATCCTGTTGCTTTCTACAATCTAGGAGTATTTCCATGCAGTTTCGCCGCATCGGCCAACTTGTGGCCACCACTACCATATCCGCTGTAGCTCTCTCCGGCGTGCAGGCGGTCGCACAAGAAAACAAGACCACCATCTCTGTCACCAATATCACCGATATTCACGGTCACTTGGAGGACAAGATCGGCGACCCAGCAAAGGCCGGCGATGAAATTGGCGTGGCTCGTTTGCAGTCCCTAATCAAGCAGGTCAATGAAGGTCAGGAATTCAACCTGACTTCTTCGGGCGATAACGTAGGCGGCTCTGCCTTTGTATCTGCAATTTCTGATGACAAGTACACCCTTGAGGCTCTCAATCAGATGGGCATGAAGGTATCCGCAGTGGGCAACCACGAGTTTGATAAGGGCACCGAGGATCTAACCGAGCGCATTCAGCCGAATTCCACGTATCCCATCTTGGGTGCCAACGTGCTGAAAGACGGCAAGCCCTTGCTTAAGCCTTCTCACGTTGAAGACGTAGACGGCGTCAAGGTGGGCTATGTCGGAACCGTGACGGAAAATACCAAGTACAAGGTATCTGCGGCCAAGATCCCGGGCGTTACCTTCACGGACCCGGTAAAGGCAACCAATGAAGAGGCCGCCCGGCTAAAGGAGTCCGGCGAAGCGGACGTTGTTGTCGCCCTTTTCCACGAGGATGCCCAAGAATATGCCGAGGGCTTCAACAAAGACGTAGACGTGCTTTTCGGCGGCGATACTCACCAGCGCACCAAGGGCGAAGTCCCGCGCGATGGTGCACTCCCGTTGCAATGGGCGCAGGGGCATGAGTATGGCAAGTTGCTTAACGACGTCGACATTACCTTTGACAAGTCCGCCAAGAAGGTAACCGACATCAAACTCAGCCAGTACGATGCTACCGACGCTGCCGCTGTCGAGCCGGACGCTGGCATTGCAGCCGTGGTGGAAAAGGCACAAAAGGAAGCCGAGGTAGAAGGCTCCAAGACTGCAGGAACTGTCAAGCAGGACCTGTTCCGCGGCTCTGACGAAGGCGCAGAGGCAGGCTCCAACCGTGGCGTAGAATCCACCCTCAATAACTTCATCGCAGATGGCCAACGCTATGCCATGAGCAAGCAGGTAGGCAAGGATATCGAGATCGGTGTCATGAACGCCGGTGGTGTGCGTGCTGACCTGAAGGGTGGCGACGTTACCTACAAGGACATCTTTGAGGTGCAGCCGTTTGGCAACTCCGTGATTACCGCAAAGATTTCCGGCGAGGAGTTCATCAATGCTTTGGAAAACCAGTGGCAGGAAGGCAGCCGTCCGCGCTTGGCCATGGGGCTTTCCAATAATGTGCAGGTGGTCTACGACCAGAAGGCCAACAAGGGTGAGCGGGTAAAGTCCGTGACCATCAACGGCGAACAGATTGACCCGAAGAAGGATTATTCCATCGCGCTGTCGTCCTTCCTTGCTTCTAGTGACGAAGAAGCCGGCGGCGATGGCTATTTCAACGCTGGTTCCATCAAGGACAAAAACGATGTGGGCTACATGGACACTCAGGCCATGATTGACTACATCAAGTCGGGTGAATCTGAGGTCCGCACCGGACAAGGTCAAATCGGTGCCCACGTTGAAGGTGAGGTGAAGCCGGGTAAGGAAATTACCGTCAATCTGTCTAGCCTTAATTACTCCACCGAGGGTGAGCCGATGGCCAAGAAGGCAACCGTGAAGTTGGGTGACGCTGAGCAGACCGTCGACATCGACAACGCTGCCCAGGAAGGCGATGCGCAATTTGGCGAGCGCGGACGTGCAACGGTAAAGCTCACCGTTCCAGAAAACCTCAGCGGCAAGCAAAACCTCGAAATCACCACTGACGCCGGCACAAAGGCAACTCTGCCTATCGAGGTAAGCGGCGAGGGCTCCCAGGAGCCGGGTGCTAAGCCCGAGCCGAAGGGTTCCTCCTTGTCCTCTAACGGTTCTTCCATGGGCAGCGCAGTATTTGCCATTGTTGCGGCGCTGGTAGCTGGTGTTGCGGTTGTGGGTATGAACCCGCAGATTCTTCCTGCCCCAGCGCGCAAGATGATTGAGGACCTGCGCAAGCAATTCCACCTCTAAGCCATCACGGCGCTAGGTGGAGCGGTTCTTCCTGAACGGGGGAGTATCGCTCCGCCTTTTCTGTATGCCGTGCAGCAGCCAGGTAACCTAATCAACCGTGGATACTCTAGACCTCTTCCTGCGCGAAATTACCTATCAACTAGGCATTGAATGGCACCGTATCCCCGTTGTCGTATTGGCCACTTTGGGCATTTATCTATCCTTCATGATCCTAGTGAAGATATTTGGCTCCCGGGTCCTTACTTCCATGACGGCCTCAGATGCCATCATCATCATTATGTTCGGCGCGGTTGCAGGCCGTGTCATTGTGGGTAATCCACCGACCCTGGCCGCCGGCGTAATCGGCTTGACTACTCTGATGGCTCTAGAGGCCGCGTTCGGTACTATCCGCAAAGTGGTGAAGTGGACTCGCTTTCTTGACCGGCGCCCAGTTCTCCTAGTATTTCGCGGGAAAATGGTTGAGGATAACTTGACCCTGGCGCATATTACTAAGTCAGATATCTATTCTGCTGCCCGCAAGGCAGGCATTAGCCGCATGCAGGACGTACAGATTATGATCCTGGAGCCCACGGGTCATATCTCTGTCATCAGGGTCGGTCAAACGATCGATCCAGAGCTTTTCAAAGACCTCGTAGGGTCCGAGTACATTGAAGACGCCAAAGAGTCCTAGATGCATCCCTAAGCCTGGAAAGCTCAAGCGTCGGTCAGTTCTTCCGATTGCTCAAAAGCCTATGAAAAAGCCGCTGCATTCCCTTTTGGAATGCAGCGGCTTAAGAATCGCTATGAAGCGGTGACCTTACTTGTTGCCGAAAGGCAGGTCGAGGTACTTGTTTGCGAAGGCGAACAGGGTGCCCAGAGCGCCGATGACGGAGGTAACAACGCCGATCCAAGCCTTGATTTCCTTAGGATCCATATCCTTGATGGAGGAACCCTCCTCGGTCGGCTCAGCGCCATTGGTGGTGGTCGCAGCGGCGGACTCCTTGTTCTCGGTGGAGGACGCTGGAGTGGTCTCGGCAGCGGTAGCAACGGTGGTGCCAGCGAAGGTCATGGACAGAGCGGTTGCGCCGGCAACGAGTGCCTTGCGGGAGAAAAGCTTCATTTTTGATTCCTAACAAGCTTGGTGCGTTCAAAGACGTTTCAAATACTAGACAGGCTGACAGGCTTCCGCAACAGTATTGGCAGGTTTTGTTTACTCGCTGAAATATCTGAAAGTCTGCTGTGTGCTGCAAGTTTACTCTTGTGGCTAGTGTGAACTAGGGGAATTTTAGAAGGTTAGTGTTTCTGCAGCTAAGGGCTCATATTCAGGCTCAGGTTAAATTAAGGAAAGTAAAAGCCCCGGCGCGTCCGTACGTTGTGAAAGTGACGAATGCGCGGGGCTTAACCCTTGCCCCCGTTAGGGGGTGTGCGGTGGTGGCAGGGGGAGGCGTCGCCAAGCAGGGCTTTTAAAGCGCCTAGGCCTTGACGGTTGCCTTCTTGATCTTGACTTCCTTTGCTGGCTTGCCGTCTGGCTGGCCGCCTTCGACACCGTTCTTGGCAATCTTGTCCATCGTCTTCATACCTTCATCGGTAATGGTGGCGAAGTAGGTGTAGTTCGGGGTCAACTCAGAATCGTCATAGTTGAGGAAGAACTGAGAACCATTGGTGTCTGGACCGCTATTTGCCATGGCGACGGAGCCGCGCGGGTAGATAACGGGGTTCTGGGCATCCTTCTCATCCACCTCGTCGGTGGGGTACTCATCAGCGAAGCTGAAGCCAGGGCCGCCGGAACCGGAACCGGTCGGATCGCCACACTGCAAGACGTTGAGACCACCCGAGGTCATACGGTGGCAAACGGTGTTGTCGTAGTAGCCAGACTTTGCCAACTCAGAAATTGCGTTGGTGGCACACGGCGCCTTGGCACGATCCATCTCCATCTCAATGGTGCCCTGAGAAGTCTCAAAGGAAACGGTAACGGTGCCCTTGGTGGAAATATCCTTTCCATTCGGCTTAGTCGCACCATTGGAATCTTGACCGGTGTCCTCGTACTTACAGGTCACGGTATCCGGCAGAGCCTTTGCACGCTTATCTGCAACGGGCTGTGCCTGTGGGGTTTGCTGCGAGGTCTCAGCTGCGGAGGACTCCTCAGCCTGTACCTTCTCATCGTCGCCTTCGCGGGTCGACAAGTAGTAAATACCGCCTACCAGGGCGAGGATTACTACGAGGGACGCGAAGACAACGCCCAGCGGGCGTGTCTTTTGCTTGCGTTCGCGGGATTTTAGCTCGCGCTCGAGCTTGCTCAGCGCCTCTTCGCCGCGCTTTTTATTATTTGGCACCGGGAGTCAACCTTTCTAGCGATTTTCGGTGGCATGATTCAACCTGACCGAGTTTAGCGGTTCCATACTTCGAAGAAAGCGTGGGCACGTAAATCGGGCTAGTCAATGGCTATTGAGCCAAGTCACAAGTACTCTGGTTTCTATGGTTGAACCAGATTTTATCGACCCGCCAACACCCACCGTTGGTGAACTTCCCGCAGTGGGAGACCCGCTGCCCGAATTCGAACTCATCGGTACGGACCTGAGTCAGATTAACAATGAGACTTTCGCGGGCACGCGCCTTATTATCTCCATCTTTCCCTCTATCGAAACCCCTTCCTGCCAGGAGCAACTGCGCCGTTTCCATGAGCAGGTTGCGCAGCTAGATAACACTAAGCTTCTTTGCGTTTCTCGTGACTTGCCTTTTACCCTCAAGCGTTTTTGCGCTGCGGAAGGCATTGCTGATGTCATCGCCGCCTCCGCATTTCGATCGGATTTTGGAGAGAAGTTCGGCGTGACCGTACGCGATTCCGTATTGGAAGGCCTCCTTGCCCGCTCCGTGGTCGTGGCCGATGAAAATCACCGGGTGATGCACACACAAATGGTTCCAGGTGTTGTCACCCAGCTTGACTACGAGAAGGTGTGGGATGTTTTGAGCTAGGCCTCACGGCGTTGCTGGTCGAGGTTCATCTACGAAGACGGGGCCGGACGGCTCTTTATTATCTGGGCAGCTAGGGTGGTGGGTATGGAAATTTTCGGTTTTACTGCCGGTCCCTTTCAGACCAATACCTATGTGATTGCGGAGGGCCGTCGCGCCTTTATCGTCGATCCCGGCATGGATGCGATGGAAAAAGTCCTAGAGCATGACTTGGACTATGAGGCTATCGTGCTTACCCA
>VNIW01000412.1_pt1 | contig 17425 bp, 15 predicted proteins | sample 7248591 | NCBI WGS metagenome assembly VNIW01 (sample SAMN12251776, study PRJNA551026) | human skin metagenome | isolation source: skin samples from patients infected with Netherton Syndrome | host: Homo sapiens | place: France:Paris | reverse complement strand
ACTGCGGACGGTAAGCGCACCGTTGTGTCGCCGGCTGGATCCGCGTCTGCATCCGATTCGGCGTCGCGGGCGCGCACCGCCCGCGCGCCGAAGACCGGCACCGAGGGCGGCCACAATGCAACGTGGCGGCCTGGAAAATAGCGCAACTGCGCGTATCACGTAGGAAAGGGATGATTGTGGGAGCTGCCCCCGCGGCACCAAACAGCGGTGCGGACACGCGTCTGGCGCACACCCGGCGCACGGCCGCACGTGGAATTCTGGCCGGTCTCACCGCCGCGGCGGTGAGCTTCAGCGTCGCCGGGTGTGACGCCAGCTCCGGTGGGGCCGGATCGCACGCGGAGTCGACGTCGGCGGGCCCGCCGCCGAGCACCGATTACTTCGGCTACCAGGCGAACTCCGGCTTGAGCACCACGAACGCGGGAAGCGCGCTGGGCACGGCCAACAACGCGCAGGTACTTTCCGGCAGGCTGTACCCCTCGGCGTACGTGTCCGGGCCGAACGGACAAATGATCCCGAACACGGACTTGGTCAAGACCGAGGAGTTCCCCGGCGAGCAGCGCTCGGTCCTCTACACCCTGTCCGACAAGGCCACCTACAACGACGGCGCCCCGGTGACGTGCGATGACTACCTGCTGGCCTATAAGGCGGGCACCATGTCGGAGCTTTTTGATTCGCACATGCCGCTCATGGATCAGATTGACACCCTGCAGTGCGGGCCGGGCAAGAAAACCTTCCTGGTCACCTTCAAACCGGGGCAGGGTGATCGCTGGCGCTACATGTTCGGTCCGGGCACGGTGGTTCCCTCGCACGCCATCGCCAAGAAAGCAGGCATGAGCCAGGAGGACCTCCTCGGCGCACTCTACGCGGAGGACACCGACCAGTTGGGCGAGGTGGCCCGCCTGTGGCGCGACGGCTTCGACACCGACAACTTCGACCCGGACCTGCAGGTGTCCTTCGGACCCTTCGTCATCGACCGGGTCGGCCGCCAAGGCGAGGTCGTGTTAAAACGCAACGACCACTACTACGGCAACCCGGCCACGCTCGAGCACATCACCGTGTGGCCGAAGGACGCGAATACCGCGGGACTGCTGCAAAGCGGCAACCTCAAGGTCATCGACGCCCCGGAGGCTAACCCGGCTTGGCTCGACCGCAACGCGCCGGACAATCCCTTCGAGATCGAATCAATGGTGGGGGATCTGACGGACTCGCTGGTGCTGTCGCACTCCGGCCTCTTCGCGGACCAAGGTGCGCGGCAGGCATTCGCCGAGTGCGTCGATCAGGGCGAGATAGCCAAGGTCAGCTCCGAGGCCTTCGGTGTTGACGTGCCGCCGGTCTACACCCACTCGGTACGGCATACCGACCCCATGGTCCAGCACCTGAAGAACGTGGTGGAAGACCACGCCCACACGGACATCGACAAGGCCAGCGCCCTGTCCGGTGAGACGATCCGGGTGGGGTACCTGGGCCCGGATGAGCGCCTGGCCAAGATGGTGGACAGCCTGAAGAAGACGTGTGAGCCCGCCGGGATCACTATCGAGGACGTCTCCGACGCCGATTCGTCGCCGGCGCGCCTCGAGCCGGACTCTGGCGAGGAAGCGCCGCAGGCGGATGCCTTCTTGACTGCGGTGGATCCACTGCGCGAGCAGGGCGGCGTGTCCGCGAACATGAAGGACTACGAGGATCTGCGCAAGATGGAGCAGCAACTGTGGGACGAGGTCAACGTGATCCCGCTGGCGGGGCAGCCGCGCACGTTCGTCATCGACCGCGCGGTGCGCAACGTCGTGCCGTACACTGGTCTGTCTGGAATCGGCTGGAATATGGACCGATGGATTGACACTGCAGCTCCGGAGCCCGAGGAACAAAGTGAGGAACCTAGTGAGCGCTAAATACGCCAACGCACGGGAAGCAATCGCCGACAACATCCGCTACGTCCAGGACTTTCCGCAGGAAGGCGTCCTGTTCGAGGATCTGACCCCGGTTCTGGCCAATCCAGAGGCCTTCCACGTCATCGTCGACGAGCTGGCGGAGGAATGCCGGGCGCTGGGAGCGGAGCTTATCGGCGGCCTTGATGCCCGGGGTTTCCTTCTCGGATCCGCGGTGGCCTACAAGCTGGGCTTGGGCATCCTCGCCATCCGCAAGAAGGGGAAGCTGCCGCCGCCGGTTATCACCGAGGAATACGAGCTGGAGTACGGCAGCGCGGCCCTGGAGATCCCGGCCGAGGGAATCCCGATCAAGGGCCGCAAGGTGGCGCTTGTCGATGACGTCTTGGCCACCGGTGGCACCATGTACGGTGCGACCAAGCTGCTGCAGACCGCCGGCGCGGAGATTGCCGGCCACGTGGTGGTCATCGAGGTCGATGGGCTCGGCGGACGCGAGCGCCTGGCCGGCCCGCCGCTCGTTGTACTGGGCAAAGAGGGCGATTCCGCCGTTGACGCGTCCTAGCGTGTGCTCGCTGTAGGTGACTAAGTAGACTACCTACATGGCGGGACACGATAAATCACGCCGCACTGGCGGCAAGAGCATGCGCCACATGTCGGCGCGGTTGGCACGATCGCTCACGGGTGGGCGAGTCAAAGTCAACCCGGTGCTTGATCCGCTCATGTCCATTCACCGGCAGTTCCACCCGCGCGCGGACATGGCGCTGGTGGATCGGGCGTACTCCACCGCGGAGCGCCTCCACGCCGGGGTTTTCCGCAAGTCCGGCGACCCGTATATCACCCACCCGCTGGCGGTGGCCACCATCGCCGCGGAGATCGGCATGGATACCACGACTGTGGTCGCGGCGCTGTTGCACGACACCGTCGAGGACACCGACTACTCGCTGGCAGATCTCACGGAAGACTTCGGCCCGGAGGTGGCCCGGCTTGTCGATGGCGTGACCAAACTCGACAAAGTCGCTTTGGGCGCCGCCGCCGAGGCGGAGACCATCCGGAAGATGATCGTCGCGATGGCCAACGATCCGCGCGTACTGGTTATCAAGGTCTCGGACCGCCTGCACAACATGCGGACCATGCGCTTTTTGCCGCCGGAAAAGCAGGCGAAGAAGGCGCGCGAAACCCTTGAGGTCATCGCCCCGCTGGCCCACCGGTTGGGGATGGCCAACGTGAAGTGGGAGCTGGAGGATCTCGCCTTCGCGATTTTGTACCCGAAGAAGTACGACGAGATCGTGCGCATGGTCGCCGACCACGCCCCGTCTCGGGATCGCGCGCTCAAAGAGGTCATCGACAAGGTCTCGGCGGCCCTGAAGGAAAACGGCCTCCACGCGGAGGTGATGGGCCGGCCGAAGCATTACTGGTCCATCTACCAGAAGATGATCGTGCGCGGCCGCGACTTCGCGGAGATCTTCGATCTGCTCGGCATCCGCGTGTTGGTCGACGACGTCACCGACTGTTACGCGGCCATTGGCGTGGTGCACTCGCTGTTTTCGCCGCTGCCCGGCCGCTTCAAGGACTACATCTCGGCCCCGCGCTTTGGGGTGTACCAGTCGCTGCACACCACGGTGATGACAGGTGGCTCCACCCTGGAGGTCCAGGTGCGCACACACGAGATGCACTACAACGCCGAATTCGGCGTGGCGGCGCACTGGCGCTACAAGGAGTTAAAGGGCAAAAACTCCGGCAAGAACGAGGAAGTCGACCAGATGGCGTGGATGCGCCAACTGCTGGACTGGCAGAAGGAGGCGGCCGACCCCAACGAGTTCCTAGACTCGCTGCGCTACGACTTAACTACCACGCAGATTTTCGCGTTCACCCCCAAGGGCGATGTCATCAACCTGCCCGCGGGATCCACGCCGGTGGATTTTGCCTACTCGGTGCACACCGAGGTCGGCCACCGGTGCATCGGTGCGAAGGTCAACGGCAAGCTCGTCGCGCTCGAATCGGAGCTTAAGTCGGGCGACCGGGTGGAGATCTTTACCTCCAAGGATCCGAATGCCGGCCCGTCCCGCGACTGGCAGGACTTTTTGGTCTCACCGCGCGCGAAAACGAAGGTGCGCCAGTGGTTTGCCAAAGAGCTGCGCGAAGAGCACCTAGAGGCAGGGCGTGACGCGCTGGCGGCGGAGGTACAGCGCGGTGGTTTGCCCATGCACCGGCTGTTTACCGCCTCGTCGATGAAGGAGGTCGCGCAGCAGCTGCACTACCCGGACGTGGAGGCGCTCTACACCGCTATCGGTGCGGGCCACGTGTCCGCCCACCACGTGGCCAACCAGCTCACCGCGCTGTTTGGGGACGAGGAAGAGGCCGCCGACGAACTCGTCTCGCGCACGCCGTTGCCACACCTCACCCAGGCGGAGCCGCGCTCGACGCGGGATTCGGCCGCGGGCGCGGGCATCCTCGTCGAGGGGAGCGCGGACATGCTGGCCAAGCTGGCGAAGTGTTGCCAGCCCGTGCCGGGCGACGACATTTTCGGTTTCATCACCCGCGGCGGGGGAGTGTCCGTGCACCGCGTCGACTGCACGAATGCGGACAAGCTGCGCGAGGAGACCGCGCGGATGATCGACGTCCAATGGGATACCGGCTCCGGATCGCAGGGCGCTTTCGCGGCGACGCTGCAGCTGGAGGCCATCGACAGGCAGGGCCTGCTGTCTGAGCTCACCCGCATCTTCAGCGATCAAAACCTCAACGTGTTGTCGATGCAGTCCAATCGCGGCGACGATCACATTGCGACGATGCGCTTTACTTTCTCCGTCTCCGACGCCAAGCAGCTGGGGGCGCTCATCACCACCCTGCGCAACACGGAGGGCGTCTTCGACGTATATCGCGTGACCGCCTAGCGGTGCGCGGTGTCCGGCACGGGGGTGTCCGGACGCGGCGCGTGGAGGCGGCGTCGGATACGCGGCGCGGCGGCAGGAAGTGACGGGCACGTTAACCGCCTGTGCCCGGCAGGTGAAGTGTCCGCGAACTTTCTCTGATGCCTCCCTGGGTAACCTGCCGCCGGGCTGAAAGCGCGCTATAAAAGATCCGGTTCTTTACGCCGTATGTTTTATTGGTCGCGTTTCTGCCAAGGAGTAGCTTCATGTCGCGTTTCCGCCGCCTAGGCCAAATTATTGCCGCAGGCACCATCACCGCCACCACCGCCGCGGTCATCCCCGCCGTTGCCAGCGCAGAGGATCTGGTGACCATCTCTGTCACGAATATCACCGACTTCCACGGGCACCTCCTGCCGGGCAAGGAGATGGCCGAGGGCAAGGAGATGGGCGCGGCTCGGCTGCAGTCCCTGGTCAAGCACGTCAACGAGAACCAGGAGTACGTTCTCACGAGCTCGGGCGATAACGTCGGCGGCTCTGCGTTCATCTCTGCCATCGACCAGGACAACCCCACGATGGAAGCGCTCAACGCTATGGGACTCGATGTCTCGGCAGTGGGTAACCACGAGTTTGACCAGGGTGTAGATGACCTCACTGGCCGCATCACGAACAAGTCCGACTTCCCGATCTTGGGCGCGAACGTGTACAAGGACGGCGAGCGGATCCTTCCGGCCACCTACGTTCAGGAAGTGGAAGGCGTCAAGGTCGGCTTCGTTGGTACCGTCACCCAGCTGACCAAGAGCAAGGTCGCGCCGGACAAGATCGAGGGCATCGAGATTACCGACCCGGTCGAGGAGACCAACAAGGAAGCCAAGCGCCTGAAGGAGAGCAACGAAGCCGATGTCGTCGTCGCTCTTATGCACGAGGACGCGCTGGAATACAAGGACGGCTTTGACGATTCCGTCGACGTCATTTTCGGTGGCGACTCCCACCAGAAGACCGAGGGCCGTATCCAACGCGAAGGTCAGCCGGACATTCTCTGGGCGCAGGGCTACGAGTACGGCAAGCTGCTTAACGATGTCGACCTCACCTACGACCGTCAGGCGGGCAAGCTGACTAACTCCGAGCTCAAGCAGTACTCCGCGGCTGATGCGGCGGCGCTGGATCCCGATCCGAACATCGACGAGATTGTGAAGAAGGCTCAGAAGGTCGCCGATGAAAAGGGCAAGCAGGTTGTGGGCAAGCTCGACAACCCGCTTGTGCGCGGCAGCGCGCCCGGAAAGGCGCCGGGCACCAACCGTGGCACGGAATCCACCGGCAACAACTTCATTGCGGAGGCCAACCGCGCCATCCTGTCTGAGGAGACGGGCCAGGATGTGCAAATCGGCATCATGAACGCCGGCGGCGTCCGCGAGGACCTGGAGGCAGGCGAGGTGACCTACGAGCAGGCCGCGACGGTCCAGCCGTTCAACAACGACATTTCCGTGGGCAAGCTCACCGGCGCTGATCTCATTCAGCTGCTGGAGCAGCAGTGGAAGGCAGGCGGGGACCGCGCACGCCTGGCACTTGGCCTCTCTGAGGGCTTCACCTACTCCTACGACCCGAGCGCGCCGCAGGGAGAGCGCGTTCTGGCAGCAAGCCTGAATGGCGAGCCGATCGTTGCCGACCAGCAGTACACCGTCGCGGCATCGTCCTTCCTCTTCTCCGGCGGCGACGGTTTCGACGCGTTTAAAAACGCCAAGGACGTTGTCAACGTAGGCGCGAACGACCTGCAGGTGTACGCGAAGTACCTGGCGCGCGAGGACAAGAAGTACCCCTTCGCCCAGCGGGATGCAGGCGTCCACATCGACGGCGAGCTGAAGCCGGGCAACACCGTGACCGTCAAGCTTTCCGGGCTCAACTACACCTCGGAAGGTGAGCCGCAGGCGAAGAACGTGACCGTCAAGCTGGGCGATGCCACCGCGACCGCAGACATCAACAACGCGGCCGGCGACGGCGACGACCAGGGCAACGAGCACGGCCGCGCAGAGGTGCAGCTCGAGGTTCCGCAGGGCATCGACGCTGACTCCGTGCTGGAAATCACTACCGACGTTCAGGGTGGGGACGAGGCGCCGATCCGCATCCCGGTAGGCAAGCTGAGCGGTGATCTGTCAGACGACGACCAGTCTGGCCAGCAGGGCGGCAATGGCTCGGGCCTCCCCGGGCTGTCTTCTGACGGTCTGTCCTCCAACGGCTCGGCCGTCTTGGGTGCCGCGGGCGGTTCGGCCGCCCTGGCGGCCATTGCAGCCCCGATGATCGGTAACGCTGCCCAGCCGTGGGCAGATCAGGTCCGCCAAGCCTTTGGCTTCTAACACGCACGGGGTGAATCTCTAGCCCCGCGCTATCTTCAGCTCCCCGCATCGAGAATGCTTCCGGTGCGGGGAGCTTTGTGTGCGACCACGCTGAATTTCTCGGTAGGCGAACGGGTAGGTTGGAACGGGTGGAATGGCGCGATGAACTTGTCAACGAACTGCACAACCAGTTGAGTATTGAGACCTACCGCATCCCGGTGGTCATCCTGTCCGCCGTCGGTATCTACATCGCGTTCATGATCCTTACCCGGCTGTTCGGATCACGCGTGTTGACCTCCATGAGTGGCTCCGACGCCGTGGTCATCATCATGTTCGGCGCGGTGGCCGGCCGCGTCATCATCGGCCACCCGCCGTCGCTTCTCGCGGGCATTCTGGGCCTGGCCACGCTCATGGCGCTGGAGGCAATTTTCGGCGAGGCGCGCAAGAAATTCGGGTGGTCGCGCATCCTCGACCGCCGGCCCATTCTCCTCATGTTCAACGGTGAATTTGTTTCTGCTGGCATGCACGTGGCGCACATGGCAGACAGCGATATCTATTCCGCTATGCGGCGCAGCGGCGTCGGGGCCCGCGCTGAAGTGGGCGCGATGATTCTCGAACCCACTGGGGACATCTCCGTTATCCGGAGGGGACAGGCCATCGATCGGGACGTGCTGTCCTCCGCAATCGGTTATTCGGAAGCAGACGGCCCACGGCCGGAGAAATAAAAGTCTATTCTCGGCGCGCCCCACGCCGTACCTGACCACGAATAAAGCCCCTTGCCCGTTGAGGGCAAGGGGCTAGTGCGTGAGCGCTGTATTCAGCGCCTCCCAGCCGGTCTTAGAACGGCATCGGGAACTGCGGGAGAGCCGGCATCTGCTCAGCCAGCTTCGGCAGGATGTCCTGCCAGGTCACAGCGATGTTGACGATGCTGGCAGCGAGGGTGGTGAACTTCGCGATGGTGAAGAAGGTGGAGCTCAGGCCGGCGGCGGCAGCGGCGGTAGCAGCAGTGGTCATGATGATCCTTTCAGAGGAAAAGAAGGGGTGGAAGGAAAGGGAAGGGGCGGAAGCTTAGAACGGGAGGTTGAACTCCGGGAGCTGCAGCTCCGGCAGGGTCGGCAACTGCGGAAGCTCGAAACCCAGCTTCGGCAGGTTGGTGGCCAGGCTGTCAATCGCACGGAAGAAGCTCAGCACAGCGCTGCCGGCCTGAAGAATCTCAAGCATGTTGTGTCCTCTCAAGACGCGAGTAGAAGTTCATCGATAGCTTAGAACACTTCAGCGCTGAGTTAGTGAACTGACAGCAAATTTTTTGTTAATCCTAGACCTCGACGCTTTCGATCTTCACCTCTTCAGCCGGCTTGCCGTCCGGCGCGCCGCCTTCAACGCCCTTCTCCGCGATGCCGTCCAGGGTCTTCTGGCCGGTGTCGCCGACCTTGCCAAAGTAGGTGTAGTCCGGCGGCAGCTCCGAGTCGTCGTAGTTGAGGAAGAACTGGGAGCCGTTGGTGTCCGCGCCGGCGTTCGCCATGGCGATGGAGCCCTTCGGGTAGGTGACCGGCTCCTTCTGGGCCGCCGGGTCATCACCCATCTCGTCAGACGGGTATTCGTTAGCGAACTGGAAACCCGGGCCGCCGCTGCCCTGGCCGCTGGGATCACCGCACTGCAGGACGTTGAGGCCGCCGGAGGTCATGCGGTGGCACACCGTGTCGTTGTAGTAGCCCTCCTTGGCCAGGTGCTCAATTGCGTTCACCGTGCACGGGGACACCGCGCGGTCGAGCTCCATGTCGATGTCGCCCTGGTTGGTCTTCAGGGTCACGGTCTGCGTGCCCTTGGTCGAGACATCGTCACCCGCCGGCTTGGACACCTTCTTCGCGGCTTCGCCGGCGTCCTTGTAGTCGCACGTCACCGTCGCCGGCAAAGCTTCCTTGCGCTGGCCGGACAGCGGTTCCGCGGTCGCCTGCTCAGTGGTCTGCTCCTGCGAGGTCTCGTCCTGCGCTTCGACTTCCTCATCGCCGTCGCGGGTGGCCATGAACCAGATGCCGCCCACGAGGGCGAGGATGGCCACGGCGGCGACAGCGACGACGCCGAGCGGGCGGGTCTTTTCCTTGCGCTCCCGCGCATTGAGCTCGCGGTTGAGCTTGGACAGCGCCTGCTCGCCGCGTTTCCGGTTATCCGAGTGGGTGTCGGTCATTACTTCCCTTAATGTCGTCGGACGAAAACTACTTCGATTGTGTCGGGGGATGATTGTAGTAGTCGGGTCGGTACAGTCGGGGCCATGGCACACGTAACTTTTCAAGGCGAACCGACCACCACGCGCGGGGAACTGCCGGCAGTAGGAGAGCAGCTGCCGGACTTCACCGTCGTGGGAACCGATCTGCAGGAACTGACCCCGGCGGACTTTGCGGGGAAGAAGCTGGTTATCTCTATCTTCCCGTCTGTGGACACCGGTGTGTGCGCACAGCAGCTGCGCACCTTCAACCAAAAGGCCGCGGATCACGCAGATACTGTCGTGCTGTCTGTGTCCAAGGATCTCCCCTTTGCACAGCAGCGATTCTGCGCTAACGAGGGCATCGACAACGTAGTGTCCGCCTCCGCGTTCCGCGGTGACTTCGCGGACAAGCTCGGCGTGGAGCTCGAGGGCTCGCCCCTGCAGGGCCTCTTGGCCCGCGGCGTGGTGGTCACTGACGCCGACCACAAGGTCGTCTACACCCAACTTGTCGATGAAATCGGCGAGGAGCCGGACTACGACTCCGCTCTCGCTGCGCTCGCGTAATGCGTATCCGCACTCTTACCGTCGGGCCGCTGTCGGCTAACTGCTACCTGGTGTCCGAAGAGACGGCGGATGGTAGCCCTCAGGCGTTCCTTGTCGACCCCGGGATGGAAGCAATGGACGCCGTCGTGGCGGCGGTGGAACAGGACCAGGTCGAGGTCGAAGCCGTGGTGTTAACACACGGTCACATCGACCACGTCTGCGACGCCGCGCTAGTGGCCGAGAAGTACTCGGCGCCGGTGTACATCCACCCGGCGGACGCGTTCATGCTCGAGCCAGGCAACGAGTGCCCGCAGCAGGCGGCGCGGATGTTCGGTGCGGACATCGCCAAGCTTCCGGCGGAAGTACGCGAGCTGAGCGATGGGCAGACGGTCGAACTGGCGGGTCACGCCTTTACCGTGCACCACGCCCCGGGGCACTCGCCGGGGTGCGTCTTGTTGGAAGGCGACGAGTTTGTGCTCACCGGGGACGTGCTGTTCCGCGGTGCGATCGGCCGGGTCGACCTCCCATACTCCGACCCGCAGGCCATGCAGGACTCGCTGCGCACGAAGGTGAAGGTCCTCGACGATGATCTTGAGGTCTATCCCGGCCACGGCCCGCGCAGCCAGATGGGCGAAGAGAAGCTGACCAATCCCTTCCTGGTTGGGGCGAAGCCTGTACGCTGATCTGCGTGAGTTCGAAGAATCAGTTTGCAGCCCTGTCCGCACCGAAAGGCGTCCCTGACTACGTTCCGCCGGAGTCGGGGACCTTCTACCACGTCCGGGAGACGATGGTGCAGCAGGCGCATCTGTCTGGGTTCCAGCACATCGAGCTGCCCATCTTCGAAGAAACCGCCCTCTTCGCCCGCGGCGTGGGCGAATCCACCGACGTGGTCTCGAAGGAGATGTACACCTTCGCCGACCGCGGCGACCGGTCTGTCACTCTCCGTCCGGAGGGCACCGCGGGCGTGATGCGCGCGGTCATCCAGCACCACCTGGACCGGGGGCAGCTGCCGGTCAAACTCAACTATGCCGGCCCGTTCTTCCGCTACGAGCGCCCGCAGGCGGGCCGCTACCGCCAGCTCCAGCAGGTGGGCGTGGAAGCAATCGGTGTCGACGATCCGGCGCTGGACGCGGAGATCATCGCCTTGGCAGACCGCACTTACCGCGCGCTGGGGCTCACCGGTTTCCGTCTGGAGCTGACCAGCCTGGGCGACCGCAACTGCCGTCCTGCCTACCGTGAAAAGCTGCAGGACTTCCTGTTCAAGCTCGACCTCGACGAGGAGACCAAGCGCCGTGCGGAAATTAACCCGCTGCGCGTGCTCGACGACAAGCGTCCGGAGATGCAGGAGGCGCTTGCCGATGCCCCGTTGATGCTCGACCACCTAGACGGCGAGTGCCGCGCGCACTTCGAGACCGTCACCGGCCTGCTGGACGATATGGGTGTCCCTTACGAGATCAACCCTCGCATGGTCCGTGGCCTGGATTACTACACCAAGACCTGCTTCGAGTTCGTCCACGACGGGCTCGGTGCGCAGTCCGGCATCGGCGGCGGCGGACGCTACGACGGGCTGATGCAGCAGCTCGGCGGCCAGGACCTGTCCGGCATCGGTTACGGCCTCGGCGTGGACCGCGCGGTCCTCGCGATGGAGGCGGAGGGCATCACTGTCGAGGACGCGGAAAAGCGCGTCGATGTCTTCGGCGTGGCCATGGGTGCGGACGCGAAGCGGCGGATGGCACTCATCATCAACGACCTGCGCCGTGCGGGTATCTCCGCGGATATGTCTTTCGGCGACCGCGGGCTGAAGGGTGCGATGAAGGGCGCGAACCGTGCGGGCGCCAAGGTCGCTCTCGTGCTCGGCGACCAAGAGCTTGCGGCTGGCACCGTAGCCGTCAAGGACCTGGTGGCCCACGAGCAGCACGACGCGGAAATGGAAAAAGCAGTCGACGCGGTGCGCCGACTGCTTGCGGACTAGGTCCCGCCGACTAAGGCCCGCCGACTTAGCCCACTGACAACGTGATGTGTTAGCGAAGGGGCGTTAGCGCGTTCGCTAACACATCACCTGGGAGACCTTGAATCCCATGGTCTTGGCCAGGCCGCCCATGGAGGTCTCCTTGTACTTGGCCATCATGTCGCGGCCGGTATCCGCCATCGTTTCGATGGCGTTGTCCAGCGAGACGAAGTGGGTGCCGCCGCCCATCTTGGCCAGGCGCGCGGCGTTGATGGACTTCACACCGCCGATGGCGTTGCGCTCGATGCACGGCACCTGCACGAGGCCGCCGACCGGGTCGCAAGTAAGGCCGAGGTTGTGTTCCAAGGCAATCTCGGCGGCGTTTTCTACCTGAGCCGGGGTGCACCCCAGAATGTGCGCGAGGCCAGCTGCGGCCATCGCTGACGCGGAGCCGACCTCGCCCTGACAGCCGACCTCAGCGCCGGAGATGGACGCGTTCGTCTTGATGACGATGCCCACGGCGCCGGCCGTCAGCATGAAGCGGCGGGCGGCGTCTCGGTCGAAGCCGGGGACGAAGTCGCGCGCGTAGTGCATGACCGCGGGGATGATGCCGCAGGCGCCGTTCGTCGGCGCGGTGACAACGCGACCGCCCGCGGCGTTTTGCTCATTGACGGCCAAGGCGTAGAGGTTGACCCACTCCATGGCGGAAAAGCCGCTGGTCTCATCGCCGTTTTCGCCGTCGAGAAGCTTCTGGTGCAGCTGCGGGGCGCGCCGCGGAACCTCCAGGCCGCCGGGCAGAGTGCCGGTGGTGGAGATGCCGTCGCGGACGCACTCCTGCATGGTGTCCCACACCTTATCCAGGTGCTCGAGTACGGCGTCCTTGCCGCCTTCGGCCCGGTGGACCACGTCTTCGTTGGCGAGGACGATCTCCCAAATCTTCTTGTCTTCGCGGCGGCAGATCTCCATCAGCTCGTCCGCGGTGGAGAACTCGTAAGGAACGTTGTCCTCGGTATCGGCTGCCGCAGCACCTGCCGGGACCTCGTCGTCTTCGGCGAGCTGCTCGTCGAGCTCCGCGCGCGAGAGGATGAAGCCGCCGCCGACGGAGAAGTATTCCGCGTGCTCCGCGAGCGTCTCACCGCTGTCGGAGTAGGCGTTGAAGATGACGCAGTTCGGGTGCTCCGGCACCGGGGTGTTGTTCCAGGTGATTTCGTAATCGAGCTCGCCGGCTGGGCCGGCGGCGTGGCCCTCGGACGGGACCATGCCCGCAACGGGCTCAGCGTCCAGCGGCACGGTCAGCGGATCCCAGCCGACCAGGCCGAGGATGGTGGCGCGGTCGGTCGCATGCCCCTTGCCGGTGGCGGATAGCGAACCGCGCAGCTCCGCGGTCACCTTCGCGGGATACTCGTTCAAGGATTCAATGAAGGCTTTGGCAGCACGCATCGGCCCCACCGTGTGGGAAGAGGACGGGCCGATGCCGATAGAGAAGATGTCGGTGACGCTCACGGACATAGTCGCAGCACCCCTTTCTGTCGAAGCTTCTGAGGAGGAAAGTGCGGAGGTAGTTTTCGAACGGTAACGATATCGTACGCGTAGTCTACGTCACATTTCGGCTGTGGGGGAGACGCACAGAACCAGCGGAGCGGCTGCGCGGTGGCGTGGACTATGTAGTGCCGAGATCCCCGTCGCCTCCGGCTGGCCCCGCCTGTGGCGGTGAGACGATGAGTTGGGTGAGTTGCCGGGCCGCTCGCGCGATGCGCTCATCGAAGTAGCTGTCTTCGTCCCACGCGTTATCTGAATCGCTATGGTGTCGTGCCCCTGCCGTTCTTTCAACGTCATTCGCTGCCTGAAAAATTCCAGTGGGCACCACCACGGCATGGAGATAGTTAAACAGTGGCCGGAGGGAGTAATCCAAAATGCCGGCGTGGCGCGCCGAACCACCGGTGGCGGCGACGAGGACGGGGAGTTCCTCCAGGGCGTGTTGGTCGAAGGTGTCGAAAAACATCTTGAACAGACCGGAGTAGCTGCCCTGAAACACCGGGGTGACCGCGATCAGGGCGGCGGCCCCGGTAATCGTCTCCTGCGCGGCGTTGAGCCGCGGGGTGGGGCTCGACCAATCGGTCATCGCGTCCACGAGCTCGCCGGCGAGATCCCGCAGCTCAATGGTCTCGACCGACAGCTCGCGCCCCTGGGTCTGGCTTTCGGTCAAGACGGTATCGGAGAGGGCATCGGCAAGCGCCCGCGTCGTCGATGGGGTGGACAGACCCGCGGAAACCACTGCGAGGGTAGGCACGGTAAATCCTCCAAACGCAAAAGAAAAGCGCCCGCACGATGAGGCGAGAGCGGGCGCTACGGGGCAGGGAAGAAAATTCTAAGAGTTGTACGCGCCGCGCTCCAAGATGTCGCAGGCGCCCATGGTGCCGTTTTGGTAGCCGGCCATAAACATCTTCTGGCGCTGTTCAGAGGTGCCGTGGGTAAAGCTCTCCGGGTTGACGTAACCCTGCTGAGATTCCTGAATGTGGTCATCGCCAATCGCACCAGCCGTCTTCATCGCGGTCGCAACCTGCTCCTCGGTGACCGGCTCGAGGCGCGGGTTATCGCCCTTATCGGCGCGGGAGGCCCACACACCTGCGTAGCAGTCTGCCTGCAACTCGATCTTCACCGCGTTGGAATCCGGGCCCGGATCGTCGTAATTGGACATGCCCAGGGTGCCCTCGAGGTCCTGGATGTGGTGGCCAAACTCGTGGGCGACAACATATTCCTGCGAAAGCGGTGCGGCGGACCCGCCCATCTGCTTGAGCATGGAGAAGAACGAGGTGTCGAAGTAAGCGGTTTCGTCCTGCGGGCAGTAGAAGGGGCCGGTTTGGGACGATGCTGCACCGCAGCCGGTTTGGGTGGCCTGCTCGAAGATGCGCAGACCTGGTTTCGTGTATTCGATCCCCGCTTGCTCCGGGAGGATGTCACTCCAGATTTCGTCGAGGGACTGCGCAGTGCCGACAATGCGGCAACCGTCGCTTTCGTTCGCATCATCCCACGTGCAGTTGGCGTACTCGCTTTCCGTATCGCCATAACCTTGGCCGGAATGCTGGTTCTGGCCCGGTTCCTGCTGCGGTTGCTGACCACCGCCACCGCCCCCAAGGGCACCCGGGTCACCGCCGAGAAGAAGGTAGAGACCTACGAGGAGAAGGGAACCAAAGCCGCCGCCAACCGCAATGGGGCCGCCCATGCCGCCGCCACTGCCGCCGGATACCTCACGGCCAATGCTGCCACCGCTGCGAAATGTCATGGGTTAGATAATGCCATATCGCGGGGTAGTGGGGTGGGGGCGGCTTTTCGGCAGGCGGTGGGGCGGTACACTATGGGCGTTCATTAGTGGCGGCGCTGAATGCCGCCAGCAAGCGAAAGAGGGAAGGGAAAGTAGGAACGTGCTGCGTACCCACTTGGCAGGCGAGCTGCGTAAAGAACTCGCTGGAGAAACTGTCACGCTGACTGGCTGGGTGTCGCGCCGCCGCGACCACGGTGGCGTCATCTTTATTGACCTGCGCGACCGCTCCGGCCTGTGCCAGGTCGTCTTCCGCGAGTCGGAGGTGGCAGAGCGTGCCCACGACCTGCGCTCCGAGTTCTGTGTGAAGGTTACCGGCGTGGTCGAAGCCCGCCCGGAGGGCTCGGAAAACCCGAACCTGCCGTCGGGCGAGATCGAGGTCAACGTCTCCGAGCTCGAGGTGCTCAACCGTTCCGCCGCGCTCCCGTTCCAGATCGATGATCCGTCGTCCTCCGGCGAAGTGGGCGAGGAGGCCCGCCTGCGCTACCGCTACCTGGATCTGCGCCGCGAGAGCCAGTCCAAGGCACTGAAATTGCGCTCCAACGCCAATCGTGCAGCACGTACCGTGCTGGACAAGCACGATTTCACCGAAATCGAGACCCCGACTCTGACCCGCTCCACCCCGGAGGGTGCGCGCGACTTCCTCGTACCGGCACGCCTAAAGCCGGGCTCCTGGTACGCCCTGCCGCAGTCGCCGCAGCTGTTCAAGCAGCTGCTCATGGTCGCCGGCATGGAGCGCTACTACCAGATTGCGCGCTGCTACCGCGATGAGGACTTCCGAGCTGACCGCCAGCCGGAATTTACCCAGCTGGACGTCGAGATGTCCTTCGTGGACCAGGAGGACGTCATCCAGCTCGCCGAGGAAATCCTGGTCGAGCTGTGGAAGCTCATCGGCTACGAGATCTCCACGCCGATCCCGCGCATGACCTACGCCGACGCCATGAAGTACTACGGCTCGGATAAGCCGGATCTGCGCTTCGACATCAAGATCACCGAGTGCGCTGACTTCTTCAAGGACACGACCTTCCGCGTCTTCCAGCAGGAATACGTCGGCGCCGTGGTCATGGAGGGCGGTGCCTCCCAGCCGCGCCGTCAGTTCGACGCCTGGCAGGAGTGGGCGAAGCAGCGCGGCGCCAAGGGGCTGGCGTACATCACCATCGCCGAGGACGGCACCCTGGGCGGCCCGGTGGCCAAGAACATCACCGATGCTGAGCGCGACGGCATCGCCGAACACGTTGGCGCCAAGCCGGGCGACGCCATCTTCTTCGCCGCCGGCGATACCAAGCCCTCCCGCGCGCTGCTGGGCGCTGCCCGCCAGGCCATCGCGGAGAAGCTCGGCCTCATCAAGGAAGGCGACTGGGCCTTCACGTGGGTCGTCGACGCCCCACTGTTCGAGCCGGCAGCCGACGCCACCGCCGACGGCGACGTGGCGCTGGGCCACTCCTCGTGGACCGCGGTGCACCACGCGTTCACCTCGCCGAAGCCGGAGTGGATCGACTCCTTCGACCAGAACCCGGGCGAGGCGACCGCCTACGCCTACGACATCGTCTGCAACGGCAACGAGATCGGCGGCGGCTCCATCCGTATCCACGACCGCGACGTGCAGGAGCGCGTGTTCAACGTCATGGGCATTACCGAGGAAGAAGCCCGCGAGAAGTTCGGCTTCCTGCTCGACGCCTTCGCATTTGGTGCTCCGCCGCACGGCGGCATCGCCTTCGGCTGGGACCGCATTGTCTCCCTGCTGGGCGGCTACGATTCCATCCGCGACGTCATCGCGTTCCCGAAGTCGGGCGGCGGCGTCGACCCGCTCACCGACGCGCCGGCGCCCATTACCCCGGAGCAGCGCAAGGAAACCGGCGTGGACGCCAAGCCGAAGAAGGCCGAGGACGAGAGCAACTAAGTTCACGTGGATCTCCAGATCGACGACATCGTCGATGCGGCGGAGGGGCTATTGTCCCGCCGCTTCGGCGGTACCCAGCAGTTAAGCGGGATCGAAGAGCTCGACGGCTCCGGGCAAAGCACCGTGCTCCGTGCGCGGGTCGCTAACTCGCCGTTTTTGCCGCACCGGTCGGTCATCGTCAAGCACACGCCCGTGACCGGCAGCTCCATTGATGATGCGGCCCTGCTGCGGGAAGTGGTGGCCTACCAGTTCACCAACTCGCTCGCGCAGGAGGTGCGGCCCGGCCCGGTCCTGTTGGCCTACGACATCGAGCAGCGCATCGTGGTTCTCACGGACTTGGGCGATAGCCTCACGCTTGTCGATGTCCTGCACGGCGCCGACGCGGAGGAGCGCGTCGCCGTCTTCCGCAGCCTGGGTGGCGCGCTGGGGCGCCTGCAT
>VNIW01000409.1_pt1 | contig 17454 bp, 10 predicted proteins | sample 7248591 | NCBI WGS metagenome assembly VNIW01 (sample SAMN12251776, study PRJNA551026) | human skin metagenome | isolation source: skin samples from patients infected with Netherton Syndrome | host: Homo sapiens | place: France:Paris | reverse complement strand
CTAGCCGTGGCTTACCCCGACCGATTCGCGGACTACTTGTAAACCAAACCCCCGCACACAAAGAATCGGACACTCTCTGACGTTTCCCCAGAACAGATTTGTAAACTATGTCATGACTTCAGACACCTCCGGGCGCACCAAATTTTTTACCCCGTCACCAGGCATTTTAGGTGGCGGGGTTCTTCAATTTCATCACCTCGGGTCTAGGGATCCCCCGTTAGAAAATTGGGGCGCAGTCCAAAACAGGCCATAGCCCCGTTCTGCCCCCCGCACTATGTTCGGCGAGGGGAGAACGGGGCACGCTGACAGCGACACGGCCTAAACCGAGTCTGCACGAAGGGAGTTAGTATTCCACCGCGTCACGGGTGATCGGGCACGTCATGCAGTGGCCGCCACCGCGACCGCGGCCCAGCTCAGCGGAGCTGATGGAGACGACCTCGATGCCTGCCTCCTCCAGGCGCTTGTTGGTGTGCATGTTGCGCTCGTAGCCAACGACCACGCCCGGCTCCAGAGCCACGACGTTGTTGGCGTCATCCCACTGTTCGCGCTCGGCGGTGAACGCGTCGCCACCGGTCGGGACCACGCGCAGCTTGTCCAAGTTGAGGGCATCGGCAACGACGTCCACAAACTTCTTGTTCTCACGGGTAACGGAGATGCCTGCCGCGTTGTCCTCCGGACGAATGGTGAACGGGATGATGGTATCGGTTACCGGCTCGTAGGCAGTCACGATGTCACGGTCGCAGAAGGTGAAGACGGTGTCGAGGTGCATGGACGCACGATCCGGTGCCATACCAGCCACGATGACCTTCTCGGCCGCATTTTCAGCGAAGAGGTTCTTGGCCACCTGGGAAATCGCCTGCCAGTTAGAACGCTCGGACATGCCGATGAGAACCACACCGTTGCCGACCGGCATGATATCGCCACCCTCCAGGGAGGACAGGCCCTGGTCCTTGGACGGATCGCCGTACCAGACGTGGAAGTCCTCGTTGGTGAACTTCGGGTGGAACTTGTAGATGGCGGAGGTGAGGAGGGTTTCCTGGCGGCGGGTCGGCCAGTGCATCGGGTTCAGGGTGACGCCGCCGAAGATCCACGCGGTGGTGTCACGAGTGAACTGGGTGTTCGGCAGCGGCGGGATGACGAACTGGGTGCCTTCGTGGGCCTCCGCCAGCGTGTTCATGATGGACAGGTCCTTCGGCAGCTCAGAGAAGGCCACGCCACCGATGAGCTTTTCGGCCAGCTCGCCCGACTCTTCACTCTTCAGCCAGGAGTAGAGCTCGTCAGAAGCTCCGGAGCCGACATTCTTCGGGGCCAGCTTGGTCTTCAGGATCCAGTCGCGGGCTTCGTCGTTGTCGAGGGTTTCCGCGAGCATCTTGTGCATCTCGAAGACCTCGACGCCGCGCTCTTCCATCTTGCGGACGAAGTCGGCGTGGTGGCGCTGCGCTTCCTCGACCCACAGAACATCGTCAAACAGAAGTTCCTCGGCGTTACGCGGGGTCAGACGCTCGTGGGCGCGGCCCGGCGAGCAGACGAGAACCTGACGGAGTTTGCCAACCTCGGACCAGGCACCAATCGGGGTGTTTGCGGAAGTCATGATGAAAGTCCTTTCCAAAGGGAAGAGAAGAGGAGGTTAAACGAGGGAGAGGCTGCCAGTGGCCAACATCCAGAGTGCTGCCACGGCGGCGATTGCCAGGACAGCCAGGATGATGAGCTCGTAGGGTTTGAAGTAATGCTTCGCACCCTTTTCGCGCTTAGCCCAGATGTAGACGGCTGCACCAGGCAGGTACAGCAGAGCTGAGAGGAGAAGGTTGGACGGCCCGGCTGCGTAGATGAGCCACAACCCGTAGACCGTGGCGACGAGGGAGATGATGAGGTCGCGTACGCGGCCTTTCGCCATCTTCCCGGTGTAGGTGTCGCCCCGTACCGTCACCATCAGCGCGTATCCGGCAGACAGCAGGTACGGCACGAGGATGAGTGCGGCGGCGAGAGTAGCCATGGACAGGTAGACATTGTCGGAGAACAACGCCGTGATGAGGAACAACTGGGTGATGGCGTTGGTGACCCATAGCGCGTTGGCCGGGGCGTCGTGCTTGTTCAGCTTGCCGAAGAACTTCGGCATCGTGCCGTCCGAACCAGGGATCTGCATGGTTTCACCGCACAGGAGGATCCATGACAGCAAGGCGCCGATAAGGGAGATGAGAACGCCGATACTAATCAGCCAGGCGCCCCACGGGCCCACGACCTCGGCGAGGACGTCAGCCATAGAAACATCGGGCAGATTGGCGATGTCCGAGCGCTGCATAACGCCCAAGGAGAGCAGGTTGACCGCCACAAGGAGGGCCAACATGAACAGGAAGCCGGTGACCGTGGCCTTGCCTACATCGGAACGGTTCTTTGCGCGCTTCGAGTAGATCGATGCGCCTTCGATGCCGATGAAGACCCAGACGGTAATCATCATCATGGACTTGGTTTGTTCAGCAACCGAGCCCAGGGACGCTTCGCTGCCCCAGAAATCCATGGTGAACAGGTCGTAATTGAACCCGATAGCCACGACGACAATGAACACCGCGAGCGGCACGATTTTCGCCACCGTCGTGATCGTGTTGATCAGCGCAGCGGTTTGCACGCCGCTGATGACCAGGAAGTGAACGGCCCACAGCAGGACCGAGGCGAGAATCACCGCAGGTACCGTGTTGCCACCCTCGAAGACTGGGAAGAACTTACCCAGCGTGGAGAACAGCAAAATAAGGTAACCGACGTTGCCGATGAGCGCTGATAGCCAGTAACCCCACGCGGAGTTGAACCCCACGTAGTTACCGAAACCGGCGCGTGCGTAGGCGTAAACGCCGTTATCGAGTTCTGGTTTCCGGCGGGAGAGGAACTGGTAAACCAGGGCAAGGCACACCATGCCGATGCCGGTGATGACCCATCCGATGATGATGGGGCCTGGTGCTGCGGCGGAGGCAACGTTTTGGGGGAGGGAGAAGATGCCTCCACCAATCATGGAGCCTACGACGAGGGCCAGGAGGGCCGGAAAGGCTAGTCCGCCTGCTTCGCTGGCGCGCCCAGATCCCTCTGGAGGATCAGGCAGCGAGGCTGTCGAGGCAGCCACGCTGGACGCTTTGTGCGAATGCATATTTTTCCTTTCTAGGAATTAATATCCTAGGGATTTCCCGAGAGCGGGTTTAACTTCCGTAACCCGCTACGCTCACAGTACGGCGAGAGGTGCGGCTCCGACAATAGAATTGATTGAATTTCTATGTGTCATTTTTCACCAATGTTAACCGGCTAAAAAATCGGAGCGAAACCGGTTTAAATATGCATTGACGGGGGTGAATAAAATACCGTGTCCAGGGGTGTTATAGAGACGGTGTTGAAGATTGGGGATTGTCGCTTTCGGCGGTCTCTATAAATTGCACGGGCGGTAGAAGAAATTACGGAGGCGTGTAATTTATGACTACTGGTTTAAAAATCAAGGAAGTGCTAAAATATGAAATTTCGTCGTAATAGGACCAATGTCTTCCTCTTGGTCTCATTCCAGTTGCACTGGGCTGGGGTGTATTACCGCCCCAGCACGTAGTCGACGTCGCGTTCTGCTTCGGGCGTCGAGACGGTGACCGCGGTGCCCCAGGGGTCGCGGACGGTGAGGCTGGCGCCGTCATCGGCAAGCGTGGCGGCCTGGCCGGTGGAGCGGAGGCGCTCGGTGAGGGCATTGAGATCCGCGCGGCCGGGGACCGTGACGGCCACGTTCCCGAGGCCGAGGGTGGCCGCACGCGGGCCGGCGCCGCGAGAATTCCACGTATTCATAGCCACGTGGTGGTGGTAGCCGCCCGCGGAAGCAAACAAGGCCTGCGGGAACTGGTCATTGGTCACGCCGAAGCCGAGCTGGCCAACGTAGAACTCCCGTGACAGGGCAGTATCGCCTACCTGCAGGTGGACGTGGCCGATGCGGCCGGTCTCCTTACCGGCGCCAGCGTGCGCGGACTCGGGGAGGTGGCTGCGCAGGTAAGCCCGCGGGTCGAGGGGAAGGGTGTCCATGATGACCTGCCCGCCGCGCCGGGGCCACTCGCTGCGGGGGCGGTCCCAGTAGAGCTCAATGCCGTTTCCCTCCGGGTCGGTGAAGTAGAACGCCTCGCTCACGAGATGGTCGGCGCTGCCCACGTAGCGGCTTTCCGGGTGCTGCGCCGCGCGGGCGACGGTGACGGCGAGCTCCTGCTGGGTCTGATAGAGGAACGCGGTGTGGAACAGGCCTGCCTGGCGGCCGTTCCAGGCGGGCAGATCTGGGGTTTCCACGAGGCGCACCAGGGGCGTCGTGCTGTGGCCGAGGACGCGACGGCGCTCGCGGCGGACCTCTGCGTCCTCGATGGGGGTAAGGCCAAGCGCCTCCTCGTAGTACGCGGATATCCGCTTCAGGTTGCCCACGTTCAAGGTGATGGCGCCCATGTGAGTGGCGGCGCTCAGGGTATTCGTTGTGGTCTCTTCGGTGGTCGGCATCGGGGTGGCCCTCCGTGGTATGTAGTTGACGGGTCATATAACTATAGCGGGGGAGGATTTATTCCGGAAAGTATTTCAATTCGATCGAATCTATGCGCAGACTCACTGGATAGATATAAAGTGATGTGCATTACTGTCCGCGGGGGTGTGCACGCCCGTCATGGGCGTCTCAAACGAGGAGAGCGTGAATGAATATCGAAATGGACATGGTGCAAACCATCGGGTTTGCCGTCATCCTGCTGGTCATCGGCATGTGGCTGCGCCGCCGGGTGCGCTTCTTCGAGCGATTCGCCATTCCCTCTCCGGTCATCGGCGGCTTCCTGTTCGCCATCATCAACTTGGGCCTGTGGCTTACCGACGTGGCGGAGATCGAGTTCGACACCACGCTGCAGAGCTTCTTCATGACGATGTTTTTCACCACGGTCGGCTACGGCGCGTCCATCGCGATCCTGCGCAAGGCCGGCCCGCTGGTGCTCCGGTTCCTGGTCGTCGCGTCCGTGTTGGTGATCCTGCAAGACGTCCTTGCCACCGCTCTCGCGCCGCTGGTGCAGATCCCCTCGGCGCTGGCGCTGATGACCGGCTCAGTGGCCATGACCGGCGGGCACGGGGTTTCCGGCGGCATCGCCCCGCTCGTGGAGGCCAACGGCACCGCCGGCGCGGAGACGGTCGCCTACACTGCCGCCACGTTCGGTCTGATCGCGGGCTCGCTCATGGGTGGGCCGCTGGCGAACCGGCTCATCACCAAGCACCGCCTGCACGCGGTCGAAGGCGGCGACAAGGTGGACGAGGGCCTGCTGGCCGAAGAACCGCGCCACCTACGTAGCGGACGCGTCCTCCAGGCGTTCGTGGTCATCTTGATCGCCATGTTCATCGGCTCCTACGTCACCGAGGCGCTCAATTACCTGGTGGGGCAGCTCACCGAGCAGGCCGCCTTCCCGGGGTACTTCGGCTCGATGATTGTGGCCATCATCCTGCGCTACCTGTCCGACCGGCAGCAGCCGGAGAAGTACCACGAGTTGGTGCCGCCGCAGGAGGTAGAGGTCGTCGGCGAGGTCGCCCTCGCGCTGTTCTTGGCCATGGCGCTGATGTCCATCCGCCTGTGGGAGCTGGTGGATCTTGCGCTGCCGCTCATCGTGCTGCTCGCCGCGCAGACGGTCCTCATGTTTGTCTTCGCCCGCTTTGTCACCTCCCCGGTGATGGGCAAGTCCTACGACTCGGCCATCATCACCGCCGGCCACTGCGGCTTTGGCATGGGCGCCACCCCGAACGGCGTGGCCAACATGGAGTCCGTGGTCCAGAAGTTCACACCCTCGCCCGTCGCCTTCTTCGTCCTGCCCATCGTCGGCGGCATGTTCATCGACTTCGTGAACATCACCGTCATCATGGTGTTCCTCGGCTTCGTGAGCTAGCGGGCAGAAAACGGCGAACGCCCTGGGTGTGCGCGGCGAGAACGTCGCTTCAACGCACACCCAGGACGAAAGCGCTGGGGGAGAAGAGAAGGTTTACTTCTTGTCGGCCTTTTCGGAAGCCTTCTCGGAAGCCTTGTCGCCCTTGCCCTTCTTTTCATCCTTGCCCTTGTCGTCCAGGCTGAACTTGGAGGCGTCCAGGCCCAAGGCGTCGGAGATGGTGAAGAAGAGGTCGGTCTGGTCGGTCAGGCCCGACACGTTCGCGGCGTTCGGTCCGAAGGCGGCCAGGCGCAGCTGGGTGCCGGTGTGGCCCTGGCTTTCCACGTCCACGTTCTCGGAGGTGGCGTAGCCGACGGTCATCGGGGAGCCGTCCTCGGTGATGAGGTTGCGGGACAGACCCGGGTACAGGGTCTCGCGGGCCTCTTCAACGGAGATACCCTTCTTCTCCGCGAGCTTCTCGATGTCCTTGTCGTCCTTGTAACCGACAATCTGCGAGGTGTGTGCGTGGTCGGCGGTGACCAGCACGAGGGTCTCGCCGTCCTTCTTGGCAAAGTCGAGGGCCTCCTGGACTGTCTCGTCCAGGTCGACGGTCTCACCGATCTGGCCACACGGGTTAGCCATGTGGTCTTCCTTATCGATGGACGCGCCCTCCACCTGCAGGAAGAAGCCGTCTTCCTTGTCGTCGAGCAGGTCGATGGCCTTGTTGGTCATGGCCGCCAGGTTCGGGATGTCGTCGGTGCGCTCCTCATTCTCGGTGCACTTCTCAGCATCCTGGAGGTAGCCCTGCTTCTCCGCCTTCGGGCCCTTCCAACGAACCGGGAGGTTGCCGTCGCCGAACAGGCCGAGCACCGGCTTGTCCTGGTTGGCTTCCTTGATCTCCTCGAGCTCCTTGGCGGTCTTCGGGATCTGGTAGCCGCGCTCCTCGGCATCGGCAAGCACGGTCTTGCCCTTGGCGTCGCCGGCCTGGATGGTCTGCTCGTAGCTCTCGAGGCCGCCACCCAGGGTGACGTCAGCGCGGGTGTCCAGGATCTGCTCGGAGATGGAGCCCTTGCCGCCCTTCTCCTTCAGGTCGTCGCCGCACTTTTCCGCGTCCTCCGGGCCGTAGCAGCCACGCTCGCTGACGTGCGCCGCCTCGACGGCCGGGGTAGCGTCCTGGATTTCTGCGGTGGAGACGTTACCGGTCGCCTTGCCGTTGGCCTTGGCGATCTCCAGCAGGGTCGGCTGCGCCTCGCCGTCGATGTCCTTGGAGATAGCACCGTTGTAGGTCTTGGTGCCGGTGGACCATGCGGAACCGGACGCGGCGGAGTCGGTGACGTAGTCCGGCTTGCCGGTCTCCTTATCCAGGGAGTAGTGGGTGTACTGGCCGGTGACCGGCAGAGCGTCGATGCCCTTGAACATGCCGCCGGCACCCTCCGCGTAGTTGCGGGCCACGGTGATCTCGGAATCGCCCATGCCATCGCCGATGAGCAGGATGACGTTCTTGGCGCCGGTCTTATCCATCGCCTGCTTCATGAAGTCGCTCTGGTCGCCGGTCAGGCGACGAGCGCCGCCGTGCTCCTTGAGCTCGCCGCGGGCCTCGCGGTTGGCGATGTCGGAATCCAGGTCCGCCCCGCCGTTCTTGCCGGACTTCGACTTGGACTTGTCCTTCTTATCCTTGTCCTTGGTGTCCTTGCCGGACTTGTCGTCGTCCTTCTTACCCTGGTCGTCGTTCTTGTCCTGGGCGGCGGTGGCGTTGGTGTTGTCGTCAGCACCGGACGCGTTGTCCTCCGGGGCGCTGCAGCCAGCAACCAGCACGGCAGCGGCACCGAGACCGAGGCCAGCCTTGAGTACGCGGTTCATCCTGAACTCCTTGCAATCAGCATGGGATGGTTTTCTTCCAAGGAGAAGTTAAGGCTTTCAGGTGGACTCAAGGTTGGGGGCAGGTTAACCCGCGATGAACCTCCTGCGCGCGGTGGATAAAAACGATCTGCGCAGGAGGAATCACAGGGGTGACAACCGGGGGTGAGCCGTCTGGCTCACGAGCTATTTCTCGCCGACCTTCCCCTCCTTCGGCCACACCACCACGACGGCTGGGCGCGGGGTGGAGTTCCCGCCGTCGGGCCAGTGGGACGACGGCTCGTCAAAGGCGGCCTCGTCGTCCTCGCCCGGGTGCTGCACGTTGACCATGACCCGGTCGGCATCGACAATCGGCCCGCACGTTTCCGCGCCTACCGGAACCGTGAGGAAGCACTTGAGCTCGCCGCGCGTCGCGCCCTCGGTGGTCACGGCGTAGAGGCCATCGTTGGAGCCCAGCGCATTGCCGTCGGTGGAAATCCACATGTTGCCGTGCGGATCGAAGGCGAGGTTGTCCGGGCACGAAATGGGGGAGACCCGTTCTTTGTCGAATCCGCCGAAGTAGCTGTTGGCCACCTTCGGGTCACCGCAGACGAGGAAGAGGTTCCAGGTGAAGGACTCACCGGCGTGGTCATCGTCGATCTCCATGACCATGCCGTTCTTGTTCTCCTTAACCGGGGCCCATTCCTTCGGGCCCTCCTTGCTCTTCTTGGCGTCCTTGCCGGTGGCGCCGCGGTAGTAGTTGTTGGTCAGCGCCGCGTAGACCTTGCCGGTCTGCGGGTTGATGTCCACGTCCTCCGGGCGGTCCATCTTGGTTGCGCCCACCTTGTCGGCGGCCTCACGGGTAAACACCGCGACCTCCTCGGCGCTGAAGCCGTCCACGTGAGACTCGTACTTGTTGTTGTCGGTGTCCGCGGTGAGCAGCTTGACCCAGCGGCCCTTGCCGTCGAAGGCGCCATCGTCAGGCAGCACGCCGGAGCCATCGATCTCGTCTTCCGGGGAGTTGCCGTCCATCACCGCAACGTAGAGCGTGCCGTTGTCCAGGATGGTCATGTTGTGGGCGGTGTCGCCCTCCTTGACCTTCTTGGAGCTGACGAACTTGTAGATGTACTCGAAGCGCGAGTCGTCGCCGGAATAGGTGACCACGGTGCCGTCTTTAGTGATGTGGACGTTGGCGGCCTCGTGCTTGAAACGGCCCACCGCCGAGTGCTTGACCGGCGTGGACTTCGGATCGTACGGGTTGACCTCGACGACGTAGCCGAAACGGTTGGCCTCGTTCGGGTTCTTTGCCAGGTCAAAGCGCTCGTCCAGACGCTCCCACTTGCGTGTCGATGCCTCGTCTTTGAACCCGAAGCGCTCCAGCGACTCCTGGGTGCGCTTGTCGGAGGAAGAAGCGTTGGCGAAGTAGCTGTCGAAGTTCTCCTCGCCGGACAAGACCGTACCCCACGGGGTGACGCCGCCGGAGCAATTGGCGATGGTCCCCAGCACCCGCGTGCCCGTCGAATCCGCGCTGGTTTTCACGAACTCGGAACCGGCCGCCGGTCCGGTGAGCGTGAACGGGGTGGTGGCGGTGATGCGGCGGTTCAGGTCGCCGAATTTGCGGGTGAGTTTGCCGCTCTTTGCGTCCTTGGACACCTCCAGCACCGTCATGCCGTGGTTGGCCCAGCCCAAACGGATCTGCTCGTCGGTCGGGTTGTCCGAGTCGTAGCCGGGGAACATCTGCGGCTCGGTGGTGTACTCGTGGTTGCACACGTAGATAAGGCGCGAATCGTCGCTCGGGTGCTCGAGCAGACCCGCGAAGTCATTGTTGAAGCCGAACTGCTTTTCCGCGTCGGCGGCCTTCTGGTTGTGCACATCGAACTCGGGCGCGCCCTTGACCACCGGGTCGCCCCACGCGATGAGGACGGACTGCTCGTAGCCCGCCGGCACGACGACCTCGTCCTTCTCGTTGGGCTCGACGCTGTCGAAGTGCATGCCGTCGGCACTGGGCTGGTCCGTGGCGGATTCGCTGGCGGTGGTCTTGCCGCCGCTAGCGGAGTCCCCGGTCTTCGAGTCGGCGCCGTTTTCGTTTTCTGCACCAGTGGCGCACGCGGCCAGGGCTGCGCCGCCGCCGACGGAGACGACGGCGAGGCCGCCGGCGCGCAGAGCCTTGCGGCGGGAGAACTGGTCGCCGAAGTAGGGGTTGGACGAGGTGTTGTCGCAGTCGCCGAGGCAGGCGTTGCCGCACTTGTACTGGCAGGTCAGGCTGGAACGCGACGAGGCGAACGGGTTGGCCCGCAGTAGGTTTTTACGCAGGAAAGTCACTGTGTTTTAGCTCCAAATACGGTGAATAAAATCTTGCATGCGGGACATTAAGGCGTGCGGGTGGCGCCAGGGTGTCGCTGAGGTTAACTAATGAAAAACATTATCGTTTTCTGATTGTGGCGCCCTTTTCCGTGCCACTTTTCCGTGCGCTAACCTTGGCTAACGTGAGCAACCAGAAGAACACCGAAGCAAACGACATCCCCGAGCAGCTGCGCATCCGCCGCGAGAAGCGTGCCCGGCTTCTCGAATCCGGCGCCGACCCGTACCCGGTGAGCGTGGATCGCACCATCTCCCTGGCTGACCTGCGCGCCAAGTACGCGGTGGTGCAGCAGGACGCGGACCAAGACGGCGAGGCCGCTGCCTCCGCCCAGCAGGATGTACACGTCACCTACCTGGAGCCCGGGCAGGAGACCGAGGACGAGGTGGCTATCGCCGGCCGCCTTATCTTTATGCGCAACACCGGCAAGCTCTGCTTCGCCACCCTGCAGGACGGCGACGGCACCCAGATGCAGGCGATGCTCTCGCTCGCCGAGGTGGGCGAGGAGCGCCTCGCGGCGTGGAAGTCCGACGTAGACCTGGGTGACTTCATCTCGGTGAGCGGCAAGGTCGTCGCTTCCCGCCGCGGCGAGCTGTCCGTCATGGCCCGCGAGTGGACCATGGCGTCGAAGTCGCTGCGCCCGCTGCCGGTCTCGTTTGCGGAGATGGCAGAAGACACCCGCGTCCGCCAGCGCTACAACGACCTCATCATGCGCGAAGAGGCCCGCAAGAACGCCATGACCCGCGTGAAGGTCCTGCGCGCGCTGCGCAACTACCTGGAGGGCAACGAGTTCGTGGAGATCGAGACCCCGATGCTCCAGACCCTTCACGGCGGCGCCGCGGCGCGTCCGTTTGTCACCCACTCCAACGCGCTGGACATCGACCTCTACCTGCGCATCGCGCCGGAGCTCTTCCTCAAGCGCGCCGTGGTGGGCGGCATCGACCGCGTCTTCGAGATCAACCGCAACTTCCGCAACGAGGGCATCGACAAGTCGCACTCGCCGGAGTTCGCCATGCTGGAGACCTACCAGGCATGGGGCGACTACGAGACCGGCGCGCGCCTCATCCGCGAGGGCATCCAGTCCGTGGCCCAGGAGGTCTTCGGCTCCCACAAGGTCACGCTCGCGGACGGCACCGGGTACGACTTCGGCGGGGAGTCTTGGCCGGAAATCGAGATGTACCCCTCCCTCAATGAGGCGCTGCAGCGCAAGTTCCCGGGCCAGCCCGAGGTCACCATCGAGTCCTCGGTGGAGGAGCTGAAGCAGCTTGCCGATGTCATCGGTCTCGACGTCCCCGAAAACGGCGGCTGGGGCCACGGCAAGTTGGTCGAGGAAATCTGGGAGGTCCTCTGCGAGGACCAGCTGGAAGGTCCCATCTTTGTGAAGAACTTCCCGGTGGAGACCTCCCCGCTGGTGCGCAGCCACCGCTCCCAGCCGGGTGTGACCGAGAAGTGGGACCTCTACGTCCGCGGCTTCGAGCTCGCCACCGGCTACTCTGAGCTGGTGGACCCGGTGGTCCAGCGCGAGCGCTTTGAGGACCAGGCGCGCCTGGCCGCCGGCGGTGACGACGAAGCCATGGTGCTCGACGAGGACTTCCTCGCCTCCATGGAGCAGGGCATGCCGCCGACGTCCGGCACCGGCATGGGCATCGACCGCCTGCTGATGGCCCTGACCGGTCTGGGCATCCGCGAGACGGTGCTCTTCCCGATTGTGAAGCCGGAGGCGTAAAAGCATACCGACGGCGCGGCTCGGCGCCGTTTTGCTTCCGTTCTGCTTTCCCGCGCCGGCCTGCTCCCCGTGCGCACGTTTTCGGATCATAAGACGGCAAAACGTCGACGAAACTACCCCTTAAGATCCAAAAACGTGCGCAGCGGGTTTCCGCCGGCTGTTGATTGCAGCGGTTGGGTGTAGCGGTTGGTCGCTGAAGCGTCCGCTCTGAGATCGACAAAGCTCCCGCGTCCTTTGAAAGGAGCGGGAGCTTTTGGCGTTAGGAGCGGCCGAGCCGGCCGCGCTAACCGCTGGCTACTTGTTCACGATGTGGGTGCCAGCCTTGCCCTCGAGAGCCTCGCCAGCCTTCTCCAGGGAGGTGACGATGGCGGAGCGGGCATCGCCAGACTCGACGAACTCCAGGCAGGCCTCGACCTTCGGGAGCATCGAGCCGGGGGCGAACTGGCCATCGTCGGCGTGCTTGCGCATCTCTTCGACGGTGACCTCGTCCAGCTGCTTTTCATCCGGCTTGTTGAAGTTCACGGCGATGTTTTCCACCGCGGTGAGGATGACCAGCTGGTCTGCATCGATCTGGCGGGCCAGCAGGGAAGCGGAGAGATCCTTATCGATGACCGCCGGGACGCCGCTCAGGCCGTCCTCGCGCTCGACAACCGGGATGCCGCCGCCGCCGGAAGCGATGACGACGATGTTGTCCTTCATCAGGGAGTCAATGACCTTGCTCTCCACGACGCGGGTCGGGCGCGGGGACGCAACAACCCAGCGCCAGCCGCGGCCGGAATCCTCAACGTACTTGTTGCCGGTTTCTGCGGCAGCCTTGTCGGCCTCTTCCTTGGTGAGCATCGCGCCGACCGGCTTGGTCGGGTTCTCGAATGCCGGGTCCTTCTCGTCGACGACGGTCTGGGTGACAATCGAGGAGACCTCGCGGTCGATCTTGCGCTTGTTCAGCTCGTTGTCGAGCGCCTGTGCGAGGTGGTAGCCGATGTAGCCCTGAGACATTGCGCCACACTCGGCGAACGGAATGGTCGGAGAGGAACCATTCTTGGCTGCCTCGTCGGTAGCGACCTTGATCATGCCCACCTGCGGACCGTTGCCGTGGGTGATCATGACCTCGTGGCCAGCCTCGATCATGTTGACCAGGGAGACGGCGGTGTCTTTGATGAGCTGGAGCTGCTCTTCGGGGGTCTTACCTAGGGCGTTGCCGCCGAGAGCGACAACAATACGTTTGGTGTCAGCCATCGAAAATTCACACTTCCTCGTGCTTTAAAGATAGCCGGGGAACAGGAGTTCCCCGGAATGGAGAAGGAAAAAGGGGCGAGGCGTCAACCTATGCCCGCCCCTTTTAGTTGAAGGTGTCCTTAGGAACTAGGACAGGGTGGCGTACATGACAGCCTTGATGGTGTGCATGCGGTTCTCGGCCTCGTCGAAGACCTTGGACTTCGTGGACTCGAAGACGTCGTCGGTGACCTCCATCTCGGAGACGCCGAACTTCTCGGAGATGTCCTTGCCGATGGTGGTCTTGGTGTCGTGGAAGGACGGCAGGCAGTGCATGAAGATGGCGTCGTCGTCGGCCTTGTCCATGACTTCCTGGGTGACGCGGTACGGCTCGAGGAGCTTGATGCGGGACTCCCAGATGTCGTCCGGCTCGCCCATGGAAACCCAGATGTCGGTGTAGATGACGTGGGCGTCCTTGGCAGCCTCGTCGACGTCCTCGGTCAGGGTGACGGAGCCGCCGGTCTCCTCGGCGATGCGCTTTGCCTCGGACACCAGGTCGTCCTTCGGCATCTGCTCCTGCGGGCCGCACGCAACGAAGTGCATGCCCAGCTTGGCGCACACAACCATGAGGGAGTTTGCGACGTTGTTCTGAGCATCGCCCATGAAGACGAACTTCAGGCCCTTCAGACCCTGCGGGAAGTTCTCCTCGATGGTGAGCATGTCGGCGATCATCTGGGTCGGGTGGAACTCGGTGGTCAGACCGTTCCAGACCGGGACGCCGGCGTTAGCAGCCAGATCCTCGACAATCTCCTGGGCGAAGCCGCGGTACTCGATGCCGTCGTACATACGGCCCAGGACGCGAGCGGTGTCCTCGATGGACTCCTTTTTGCCCATCTGGGAGCTGCCCGGATCGAGGTAGGTGACGCCCATGCCGAGGTCCATACCGGCGACCTCGAAGGCGCAGCGGGTACGGGTGGAGGTCTTCTCGAAGAGGAGAACGATGTTCTTGCCCTCGAGGTAGCGGTGCGGGGTACCCGTCAGCTTCAGGTTCTTGAATTCCTTGGAGAGCTTGATCAGGTAACGGATCTCTTCCGGGGTGTAGTCGAGGAGCTTCAGGAAGTGACGGCCGCTCAGGCTAACAGGCATGGGATCTTCTCCTTCTAGAAGTCGGGTTCCAACCCAACGGGTTGGGTCGAACAATCTCGGATAAAACCGAGACGGAATCTCTCCGATTCCGCCTATGAGTTTACGCCTCGAGGACGAAAATGCAGCCCCGCCGATCCATTCTCAAACTTACGCAATAATGCAAAAAATACAGTACATCATCCGAAAGTCGGATAGGTAATAAGTGGTCGTTTTGGCGTGCCGTTTCCTCCGTTCAGTTGGTGGTTGAATAAGTTGCAACCAGCGCTGTAGCGGTCCGTGTGGTTGATTGTTATGGCTTTTATCACCCATAAAAAGCTTCCAAAACGGGCGATCTTCGCACCGTGGAGGGGTAGAATTATGCAGTCACGATTTTAGCTATTAACGTTTAAATTGTGTCCAGTTAATCGAATCTGGGTATAAACCAAGCGGACGCGCGTAACGGGCGCACAAGGCGTGCGGGCGTACAAGGCGCGTGGGCGGACAGGGTGTGTCGGCGGACAGGGCATGTCGGCGGGCAGGGGGAGTGGCCGGCCGGCGTGCGCACTGCCAGAGAAACGACAAGGTCCCTCCGTGGACATTCACGGAGGGACCTGACGTTTGAGCGGGGTATATCTTATGCGCCGCCGTAGATAAGCACCTGGGTCACCAGCAGGATGCCGCCGAAGACGAACAGGAAGACCACCATCGGCCAGACGAAGCGCACCCAGTGTTGGAACTTCATGTTCAGCATCGCCAGCGTGGCCATGATCAGGCCGGTCGGGGCGAGGAACAGCATGGAGTACTGACCCCACTGGTAAGCGCAGACGATGATCCAGCGCGGGATGTCCACGGCATCGGCAAGCGGGGCCATGATCGGCATCGCCAGCACGGCCAGGCCGGACGAGGACGGAACCACGAAGCCCAGCAGGAAGAAGATGACCAGCATGATGAGGATGAACAGCGGGCCGCTCATGCCGGAAACCAGATTGGTCGAGGCGTTGAGCATCGTGTCCGAAATCAGACCATCGTTCATGATGATGTTGATGCCGCGGGCCAGGCCGATGATCAGCGAGACGCCGACCAGGCTGGACGCGCCTTCGACAAAAGCGTCGGTGAGCTGCTTTTCATCCAGCTTGTTGTCCTTGCTGAACAGCACCAGGACCATGATGACGATGGCGATGGTCAGGAACATCGCGGCCATGGCCGGGAACCACCAGCCCTGGGCCATAACGCCCCACACCATCGTCGGGAACGCGAGCACGAATAGCGTCAGGATGATCTTGCGCGTCAGCGTGAACGGCGGGATGTCTTCCTGCGAGGACGCCATGGACCACTGCTTTTCAAACTTCTCCTTGTCCTCGTAGGAGTAGGAGGCAGTCGGGTCCTTCTTGATCTTCTGGGAGTACCAGTAGAGGTAGCCGATGACCACGGCGGCAGCGAAGATGGCGCCGCCGATACGCCACCAGAGGCCCTCGGTGAACGTGGTGCCTGCCGCATTCGACGCGATCACCACGGAGAACGGGTTAATGGTCGAGAACGCCGAGCCCATCGAACCCGCGAGGAAGATGGCACCCACACAGATCATTGAGTCGTAGCCCATGGCCAGGAAGATGGGCACCAGGATGGGGTAGAAGGCGACGGCCTCCTCCTCCAGGCCGCAGAGCGAGCCGCCCAGGACCATAAAGATCGACACCAGGAAGACCAGAGCGAACTCGTGGCCCTTCGTCTTCTTGGTCAGCGCCAGCAGGCCGGACTCGAACGCGCCGGTGGCGCGGACAACGCCGATAAGACCGCCGAGGACCAGGATGAAGACCATGATGTCGACGGCTTCGATGGTGCCGTTGACCATCGCGACCGGGATGTCGGCAATGCCCGCCGGGTTCTTGGGCAGGGACTCGTACGAGTTCGGCACCGACACCGCGTCGGTGATGTTGCCCGAGGTGAACTGGTCAATCGGCAGGTCCATGCCCAGGTCCGACAGGGTGTCCTGGGTAGCCGGTAGCTCCTCGGTGTCACCGTTCGGGTGGGTGAGCACCATGTTGCCGCCCTCGTAGCCAATCTTGGCGTACGCACCGGACGGGATGATCCAGGTGGCGATCGCGGCGAGCAAGGTGAGGAAGAACAGAATGGTAAACGCGCTCGGGACGTTGAGGCCCTTGCGCTTTTTCTTCTTCCCCGTCGAGTTCTCGGCGGCGGTGGTGTCCGCCTCAGCCTCCGGCTTTACCTCCTCGTCTTTCCGCACCTTGGTCGAGGTGGCGGTATCGGAGTGTAAGACGCGTTCCTCTTCGGGATTCTGGCCGGGGCCGGACGATGGCCGCGAGACTTCGTCAGTCATGAAGGCTCCTTCGTGTCGTGCTGCTATCCGGGGAGGCGGCGCCGAGGGGTGTGCGTGCGTGGCATATTCAGCGAGCAAGAATTACACGACTCGGTGAGATTCTCCCCGCGGTTAATAGGCAGCTGTGAAAGCCCAATAGATACGGCTGGCACTGCCCTTATAACCGGAAGTGATTTCTCTAAGAAACCACTGTCCAGTTTAGCGCTCACCCCGGAAATCACATAGTGCAGAGAAATGGCCCCACCCGACCGGTTTTACCCAGTTGAGCAGGGCCAGTTTCGCTTATTTAGGCGGTGCGGAGTTTACGTGTTATGCGTCACGTTTCCGCGCAGAACGGTGGCCGCGACGCGGGCACCGAAACGGTGGCCAGCGTACGGGGTGTTCCGCGCCTTGGACGCCAGCTCGTCCGCGTTGACTTCCCAGTCCTCGTTGTCGTTGACGACGGTGAGGTTGGCCGGCTCGCCCACGGCAATCGGGCGGCCGTGATCCGGGATGCGGGCAATTTCCGCGGGGCGCTCCGACATGACGCGGGCGACCCAGCGCCAGTCAGCGTCGCCGGTCTCCACGAACAGCTTGGCGATGATAGCCAGCGACGTCTCCAGCCCCAGCATGCCCGGGCGGGCGAGCTCGAACTCGCAGGCCTTGTCGGCGTCGGTGTGCGGGGCGTGGTCGGTGGCCACCACGTCGATGGTGCCGTCCAACAGGGCGGCGCGCAGCTTTTCCACGTCGGACTTCTCGCGCAGCGGCGGGTTGACGCGGTAGAGGGCGCTGTAGGTGTTGAGCACTTCATCGTCCAGCAGCAGGTGGTGCGGAGTCACCTCGGCCGTGACCGGGATGTCCTTGTCCTTCGCGCTGCGGATGAGTTCCAGGGAACCCTCGGAGGAGACGTGGCAGAAGTGCACGCGGCCGCGGTAGTCGCGCGCGAGCATGATGTCGCGGGCGATGACGGACTCTTCGGCGGTGCGCGGCCAGACGCGCACGCCCA
>VNIW01000407.1_pt1 | contig 17459 bp, 17 predicted proteins | sample 7248591 | NCBI WGS metagenome assembly VNIW01 (sample SAMN12251776, study PRJNA551026) | human skin metagenome | isolation source: skin samples from patients infected with Netherton Syndrome | host: Homo sapiens | place: France:Paris | reverse complement strand
GCTCCTGATCCATGATGGCCATGGACAAGTTCACCATTAGAGATAATACCGCCGCCTAAACCGGTACCTAATGTTATAGCAACTACATCGTCAGCACCTTGACCTGCACCTTTATGTTTTTCTCCTAATGCCGCTACATTAGCATCATTATCAACATACACAGGACAGTTAATAAATTCACTAAATATTTGTCGAACATTTACACTACCTGGCCAATGCAAATTAACTGCCCCATTAACAATGCCAGTTTCAAAATCAACAGGCCCTGGTACACCAATTCCAACGCCAATGACATCATCAATTTTTAATTGGTGAGTTGAAAGTGTTTCGTTAAATGAATCATAGATATTCTTTAATAATGTTTTACCCGTGTGGTCAGACGTATCTGTTTTAATAGACCATTTGTGTAGTTGTTCGAGTTCGCCATTGAATATTCCCAGTTTACAAGTTGTCCCACCAATATCTGCTGCTAAAATAATATTTTTCATTTATCCTCATTCCTTCTTTGGTTAATTAATAAAATACATTTTAGGTATTCATCTTTAGATAATAGTTCATAATGATATAATGATTTTATTTCTTGTAGCATCATTTCATACATGTCGTTTGGATTTTTAAAATAGATAATAAATCCATAACGCTTTAAAAGCTGTAATACATCATAGAAATTTTTAATTTCTCGATTCATTTGATTGATCCAACTCTTTTTTTAAATTTTTATAATCATTATCGTCAGAATTAATAGTTAAAGCTTTTTTTACATATTTGAGTGCTTTTTCATTATCATCAAGTGCTCTATTTGCAATTGCAAGTTCATAGTTCAAAAGACCAGAATTTGGATGGTTTTTTAAACCACGTTCCCAATCCGCCATGCCCTCTGCTCTAGAACTTGTAGCTGCAGTTATAAGCCCTTTTAAATAATACGTTCGATCGTCATCATAACCTTTGTCAATTGTATGGTTTACAATTGAACTTGCCTCTTTATAATTATAGTCTAATATAGCATCCTCAATTAATTTATCATAAATATTTTCTTCTTTAATAGTAAAAATTCTTACTTGTAATGCAACAAACAAAACAAGCAATATAATTAAGAAAATCCAAAATAAATTACGATTGTGTGTGAAATAATAACCAATTAAAGTGATTAAAACACCACCAATAAATCCTCCTAGATGAGCCATAATATTAATATTAGACATAAATAATGATAAAACAATTAGCACTAATAATGCGATTAACATTTGTCCAATTGTTTTTTTTGAATAGGTCTTACTTACAAACATCATTGCAAAAATTGAGCCTATTAGCCCGAAAATAGCTCCACTAGCACCTACAGATACAGTATGAAGATTAAATGATAGTGAAATAAAATTTCCGAGTAAACCAGAAATCACATAAATCCCTAACATTCTTAATGGGCCGACTATAGATTCGACTATCTTACCGAAAATAAATAATGACAGCATATTCATTAGAATGTGCTCAAAATTAAAGTGTAGAAACATGGATGTTATAAGACGATACCATTCGCCATGAACGACGTTAAAGTGTACTAATCCACCTAAATCTAACAATTTAACATCGGAAAAATGATTTAGATAAAGAATCATTATTAGCCATATTAAAACGTTAATTATGATTAACCCATATGTCATAGGTGTAAAACGCAACATATGTTTATCAATTGGATTTTGTGACAATACACGTCGCTTATAGTAATTTGATAGTTTGTTATCTTGTCTAAACATTAATTTAGTTAATATATTATTATGAATCAATTTATGTAAATCATTGTTATTTGAAATACACATGCTTTCTATTTTAATGGGACTAGAGTCAGCGGATTTGATATTATCAAATATTTGATCTGTGAAATAATAATATTTAACGCTTTTCAATTTAAAATTGAGGTCATCCTCATATTGTTGATAATTATCCAACATTTTAGCTTTATCAAACTGAATTTCTTGGTTCGAAGCGATATCTTTCCTAAATATCACTAGCTTGTTTTTCTTTTTATGTATAAGCCAAATTTCACTATCATTTTTATCAATATTTACAATGTGATAATTGTGATATTTTATAAAATAATAGATTGACTTCCAGAAGTATTTTTCTGTATCCATTAATTCCTCCAAAATTTAAGTATTGAAAATTATTAATTTTTCAACAGGTTGATCATGGGATTCGATTTCAAACTGTGTTAATTGTAGGTCATAAATTAAACTAATAGTATTGGCATTTGAATCACTTAAGAAGCGATCATAATATCCTCCACCATAACCTATTCGATAACCATCATCTCTAAAAGCAACTCCAGGAACAACAATTAAATCTAATTGATCAGTAATTTCAGTGTCATCATTAACATATAATAAGCCTTTTTCATCTTTTTCAAGACGGTTTAAAGATAATAGTTGTTTAAAATTCATTTCTTTTAATTTGTAGTTTGTATTAGGAACAAAGACTTTCTTACCATCAGATAACATCGTTTCGATGATGGGATAAGTATCTACTTCATGAGTCATAGATAAAACAATACCTATTCTTTTCGCATTTTTATATTCAGTATTATTGATTAATTGATTCTTCAACCATGCGTCTGCACGAAGTTTGTGTTCTTTATCTAATTGTTTCATTTGAGATAATATTTCTTTTCTAATCTCTTTTTTACTCATAACATCCCCACTCTCTAAACACTATATATATTATAACGTTATTAAAAGATGATGTCATTTAGATGAAATAAAAAAAGGAGCTAGACAGAATCCATTATGGATTCATAGTCTTGCCCCTGTAAGGATGACTTGAGCCGAAAAACGCAACTCTAGCGTTTTTCGGCTCAAGTCGGCTACTGCAAATTAGCAATGTAGTCTTATAATATTATTTTTGAAACAAACTCTTTAGATGAGTTATTATTTAGTTTCACGGTGTAAAGTGTGTTTATTATCACGTGAACAATATTTTTTCATTTCAACACGTTCAGGATTAGTTCTTTTGTTTTTAGTAGAAATGTAGTTTCTATCTCCACATTCTGTACAAGCTAATGTTACATTTACGCGCATGTTAAATCCTCCTTACCTTTTCTAAATACGACTTTATTATCATACCACTTAGTACAATAATTGAAAAGTATTATTTTTTATACATTAATAATTTCAATCAATTAAAAGTGAATTGGTTACTTTTTATCATCAAAATAATAATTAATGACGTCTCTACCTAAATCTCCGCCATTTAACCATGGTGGTGGAACAGGTTGATTGGTGTAAACAATTGAAAATGATAGTTTAGGGTTATTGATTGGTGCATAACCTATATAAGTTGAATTAACTCTTGATTCACCATCTTGGAATACTTCGGCAGTACCAGTTTTCCCTGCAGAAGGTACTTTTGTTTTGTGGAAACTTGAATAGCCTGTTCCATCTTTTTCATTGAATGCCATTTCAAATCCTTTTTGTACTTCTTTAATTTCATCTTCTGAATTATTTACTTTGTTTAAGACATTGCCTTTAATTTTTTGTTTAACTGGACCTATGTCATCACTATTTGTAGCATCATGAATTGCTAATCCAATGTGTGGTTGAATTCTATAACCATCATTAGCTATTGTAGAAACGTACTGTGATAATTGAATTGGACTATATGTGTCATATTGACCAATTGATAAATCAAGATAATTGCCTGAATTGTTTGTTAATGGTTCAATTTGACCTATTGTTTCATTTGGCAAGTCAATACCTGTTTTAACTCCCAATCCGACTTGATTAAGCCCTTTTCTTAATTTCTGGCCAGCTTCACTTATATCTGTAGGTAAGCCCATTCCACTATAGTAAGGATCTCCGGCTAATTTAAGAGCAGTTTTAAACATATATACGTTTGAAGAGTGCATTAATGCTTCTTTATCATTAATTCTGACTTTATCATTTTTATTAAAGTATGAGCGCTTTGTTAATCCACCTTTAAAATGAAGTGGCTCATCTATCATTTCCTCGCCAACTTTAATCGCATTATTTTGATATCCAGCTAATAGGGTTCCACCTTTTACTGAAGAACCAACTGCAAATTGACCAGTAAAGTTCCCTAAATCATAATCTGTTAGCTTACCATTTTTATCGATTTGTTTTCCTGCCATAGCTAAAATATCGCCATTTTTAGGATTTTGCACTACAATAAGCGCGTTATCCATATCTTTAGCACCTTGACTGCGTAACGTCTTGATTTGATTTTCTAATAAAGATTCTACTTTCTTCTGTAAGTCTATATCAATTGTTAACTGTAAATCATCGCCTCTAGATCCAGGATTAATGACTTCAGAGTTTATGACTTTTCCAGATTTATCAGTAGTATATTTCATTTCTTTTTTCTTACCACGTAAAATATCTTCATATTGATACTCTAAATAGGATTTACCAACTCTATCATTTCGAGAATAACCTTTAGCTAAATATTGTTCGGTCAATTCTTTAGGAATACCTTCACTTGATGTAGATACACTACCAAATATACTTCTTAATGTATCACCATAAGGATAGCGTCGGTCCCAATCCATAGTTGTATTTACACCTGGAAGACTATCAAGTTGTTGTGACACTGCAGCATATTCTTTTTCACTTACATCCTCATTCTTAATTGTTTGCGGGTTCATGGTAGAACCAGCAGACATTTCACGATAAATTGCTAAAACTCGTAAGTCTTTTTTTGATAAACTATTAATTTGTTTGTCTCCAACCTTTTTATATAATTGTTTATCATATTGATCTTGGGTAATACTACCTTCATTTAACATTGAAGTTTCTTTTTTCATTAATTTGTCTACTTCATCTTGGTGTTTCTGAATCCAAAAATCTTGTTTATCTCTTTCAGTAATTTTGTCAGTTTTCATAGTAATGAGAGATGACAATTTTTTTGCAGTATCGAGCATATCTTTTTGACTTGTTTTCCTAGATCTTGTGTATGTAATCGTTAGTTTAGAAGCATTATCTACTAATACTTTTCCATTCCTATCAAGAATTCTTCCCCTAGGAACAGATTCATTTACAGTTATGTTTTCATCGTTTTTTACTAGTTGGCTGTATTGGGAGCCTTGCGCAATTTGTAAATATCCTAACCTTAAAACTATAATTCCAAATATAACTACAATAGCACCAAACACAAAACTTATTCGTTTATTCATTGTGTGCTTTATTTTTTCGTCATTAGACTTTTCCTTTAACCTTTTAAGCAAGATAACCTACCTCAATTATTAAACATGTTTACTCATAAATGATATATGAAAATCAAACATATTACCATCATTTTAATAAAAAAAGTGGCCTCTTATAGAGACCACATGTTAAATAGGAGATATAGAATTATTTTGTTGCATTGTATAATTCGTCAACTTTTTCCCAGTTAACAACATTCCAGAAAGCACTAATATAATCTGGACGTTTGTTTTGATATTTAAGGTAATATGCGTGTTCCCAAACATCTAAACCTAAGATAGGTGTTTTACCTTCCGTTAATGGGTTATCTTGGTTAGGTGTAGTAACAATTTCTAACTGACCATTGTTAACTACTAACCATGCCCAACCTGAACCGAAACGAGCTGCTGCTTTGTCAGCGAATTCTTTTTTGAATTCATCTAAAGAGCCCCATTGTTCTTTGATTTTATCAACAACAGTACCTTTTTCTTCAGAATTAGGAGTTAATAATTCCCAGAATAATGAGTGGTTTAAGTGTCCGCCACCATTATTACGAACAGCTGTTTGAATATCTTCAGGTACACTATCTAAATTAGCAACAATTTCTTCAATTGATTTAGATTCAAGATCTGTTCCCTCAACTGCAGAATTTAATTTGGTAACATACGTGTTGTGGTGTTTGTCATGATGGATTTCCATAGTTTGTTTGTCAATGTGTGGTTCTAATGCATCTGCTGCATATGGTAAATTTGGTAATTCAAAAGCCATAATTAATCATCCTCCTAAAAATTCGTTACATTTATAATAACAAGTTATTAACTAAGCAACAAAATATTTGCTTGCAACTAATATTAATACGCTTATTATCATCTTACTTTTATAATATAACTCAAAATGATAACTTTTAAACATAATTACAGACTATAATTGGTTATTTTTAAATAATTCCTACTTTTGACCTATGTATATCAAATTTTTTTAATTACATTTAATTTTAAGATTGTTAAATTAAACTGGAGTATGAATTGTTTTCTATTTTGTAAATCTATTAAATTTTTAATGGAATTTCAGTCAACTGACTCAAAAAAACTGAGAAAGCTACAATTAACACTTTCTCAGTTTAGATTGCTAATATATATTTGCAATTTTGTCTTACAATAATTCATTTTTAAATTATTTAAGTATATTAGCAAAAACAATTGATATTTATAATTCATAAAATTTTATTTTGAGTTTTGTTTTTGACATTCTTCGCATACGCCATAAACTTCTAATTTATGGGTGTGAATATCTACATTAGGTAGATACACCTTTATTTGATCAATTGGGCAAAAATCAATGACTTTAGTATCACCACAATTTTCACAAATAAAGTGATGATGGTGATGATTCATACAAGCAATTCTAAATTTCATTTCACCTTCTAATTCAGTACTCTCAATAATTTTTAAGTCTTTAAATAAATGTAAATTACGATAAATTGTATCGAAAGAGATACCTGGATAATCTTTGTCTAATTGTTGTTGAATATGTTTTGCATTAATGTATTTATCTTCTTTAACAAAAATATTAATCATATCTTCACGTTTCTTAGTATATTTCAAACCATTATCTTTTAAAATTTTAATTGCATCATTTGTATTCATAAGTTATTGCCCCTTTTTAAGTCTTACAATTGATTTTTGGAATAACATTGTAAGTCCTAATAATAAAACTAATAGTACTACAATAACACCACCTGGTGAAATATTCATATAAAATGCTAAAACAAGGCCCATTATAACTGAAAATTCGCCAATTATGACACTTAAAATGATTAATTGTTTGAAACCTTTAGTTATTCTCATTGCTATAGCAATGGGTAATGTTATTAATGCACTGACTAAAAGTATGCCAACCACTCTCATTGAAGCAGAAATTACCATAGCCACTATAACTATAAATAAAAATTGAATCCATTTAGGAATATTTATAACTCTACTATATTCTTCGTCAAATGAAAGTATAAATAATTCTTTATAAAATAAAGTAATAAATAAAACAACGACAATTGATATAACTACAACCGTTAATAAATCACTAAGGCTGACCGCACTTATGGAACCAAATAGTAAACCTACAATTTCTTGGTTAAATCCATCTGCAAGAGAAATAAAAATGGCACTTAGTGCAATCCCTGCGCTCATAATAATTGGTATGGCAATCTCTTGATAATTAGAATACGATGTTCTTAACTTTTCAATTAAAAGCGCACCTACGATAGCAAATAATATACCAAACCACATAGGATTAATAATAGCTAGTGCGGGTGACAAAGTTAGTATAAACATGCCAAATGAGATGCCGCCTAATGTAACATGGCTAAGCGCATCTGCAATCAAAGATAATCTTCTTACAACTATAAAAGCCCCAATTAAAGGTGCAATAAATCCAATTAAAATACCACTAAGTAATGAATATCTCATGAAGTCGAAATTTAATAACGCTTCAATCATAGATATCACCACTTACTTGTTTAATTAATACATTCATTTTGTTACTCCTAATATATTAAATTTTAAACTTCACAACATTCTCTATTATGTTGATGATCTACAAATTTAATGGGGTGACCATAAATTTTAGAAATTTCAACTTCGTCTAGTTTTTTGAAGTCCTCGGTTGATCCATGGAAATGTAAATGTTTATTTAAGCATGCTACTTTTGTTGCTGTATCAGCTACAACGCCAATGTCATGTGTTACTAATATAATCGTTATACCTTCATCTTTTAATTTTTCAAGCGTTTCATAAAATTCACTTACATGTTTTGCATCAATACCATTTGTAGGTTCATCTAAAACTAAGACAGAAGGATTGGAGATTAAAGCTCTCGCAATTAATACACGCTGTTGTTGTCCGCCGGAAAGTTCTGCAATATTTTTGTTGATAAGATGATTGATATTTAATCTTGTTAAAACTTTATCGACAAGTGCTTCATCTTTTTTATTAAATTTTTGAAATAACTTTTTAGTTTTAGTAAGACCACTAAGTACCACTTCTTTAACACTTGCTGGAAATCCAGCATTAAAAGCTGTAGCTTTTTGTGATACGTAACTTATCTTTAAAGCAGATTGATTTTGCTTTTTATATGATTTACCATCTATATATATTTCGCCCTTTTGCAACGGAAGCAACCCTAATATGATTTTTAGTAAAGTAGACTTACCTGCTCCATTGGGACCCACAATTGCTAAAAATTCACCTTTATTTATGTGTATATTAATATTTTCTAAAACTTGTTTATTATCAAATTGATAATCGATATTTTTTAATTCAAAAACAGGTTGATTCATTATTTCACCTCGTTTAATACTATACAATTAAGTTTGGAAGTTGTAAATAGTAATGTTTACGACTTGATTTGAAAGATAATAAAATGGAGCGATACAGAATTATTGTAAAATTCAATGTATCACTCCTGTGAAAATTATTAAGTCTGTGAAAAGTTAAGGTCTAACGCTTCTTAAGGTTATACAGCTATTGCTTTATTTCATCATAGCCCTAAATATTAATAGTTGATTCAGCTTCCAATTAATAGTAATTATTGTTGAAGAATTTTATCTTTTAATTCTGAATCAAATTGTTGTGCTTTTAACATCTCTATCTCAAATTTATAAGGTGGTTTTTTATTTTTCTTATCTTCACCAACATAAGGTGTTTCTAAAATTTTAGGAATATCTTTGAAAACATCATGGTGTACTACATAATTTAATGCGTCAAATCCAATGTGACCGAATCCAATATTTTCATGTCTATCTTTATGAGCACCTTGCTCATTTTTACTATCATTAACATGAACCACTTTTATTCGATCTAAGCCAATAATTTTATCAAATTCATTTAATACACCATCAAAATCCTCTTTAATGTTATATCCAGCATCATGAGTGTGACATGTATCGAAACAGATTGATAATCGATCATTATGTGTGACGCCATCAATGATCTGAGCAATTTCTTCGAACGTGCGTCCTACTTCAGATCCTTTTCCAGCCATAGTTTCTAGAGCGATACGCACATCATTATCATGAGTTAAAACTTCATTCAAACCTTTAATAATCTGTTGAATACCTTTATCAGCACCAGCGCCCACATGTGAACCAGGATGTAGAACAATATCTTTAGCACCTAAAGCTTGTGTTCGTTCAATTTCATTTTGAAGGAAATCTACCCCTAATTGAAAGACTTCCGGTTTTGTAGTGTTAGCGATGTTTATAATATATGGAGCATGGACGACTAAATTAGATAAACCATATTTATCCATGGCCTCATGTCCTTTTTCGATATTTAAATCCTCTATGCTCTTTCTTCTTGTGTTTTGAGGTGCGCCAGTATAAATCATAAATGTAGACTCACCAAATTTGTGTGCTTCTTCTGCAGAACCTTCTAACATCTTTTTACCACTCATGGAAACATGTGACCCAAGTAACATTGCTTTCACCTAACCCTTTTTATTATTTTTTCGTTGTTGTCTATTTTGTCTTTTACTAAATTGTTTTCTTTCTTGTCTCTTCATTCTTTCGACTTCTTGTTTGAATTTCTTTTTATAACCTGGTTTGACTTTATTTTTAGTCTTACTTCGCACTTTATGCTTCACTTCGTTCGTTAAGTGATCGTCTTTTCTTACACGCTTACGTCGAGTATTATGTGCTTTAATTGGTGTTAATTCATTATTTTTAACATCAACATTTTCAAAATGGTAGCCTTTATCTTCAATTAGTGTGATTAAATGTTCTTCATCCGGACTATAGAGTGTTATTGCCACACCTTTATAATTACCTCTACCTGTTCTGCCCACACGGTGTGTAAAGAAGTCAATATCTTTAGGTACGTCAAAATTAATAACATGACTAACGCCTTCAATGTCTATACCTCGAGAAGCTAGATCACTTGCGATTACAAATTGAAACTCTAAATTGCGTATACGTTTCATTTGTTGCTTACGCTCTCTTGGTGTTAAACCTCCGTGTATCATGCCAACTTTAATTCCAGCAGCATTGAGTGAATTTGCCAGCTCATCCGCATTATCTCTACTATTACAGAAAACGATACATAGGTATGGATTTAAAATATCGATTAATTGAAGTGTTTTATCTACTTTTTCAGTTCCTTTAGTTGGAATTAAATAGAATTCAATATTTTTTTTATTTTGAGACTTGGAATCCACTTCTACATATTCCGGATTGCTTAGCTATTTATTTAAAAATGGTTGTAATGATTTAGGAATTGTAGCACTGAAGACAGCTATATGTGAATTTTCATCTAAGCGTGAAGCAATTAAATCTACATCTTCAATTAATCCTAAATCAATCATTAAATCAGCTTCATCCACTATAAGATAAGATGCCAAATGCGCATGTAGATGCCCACTTTGAGCTAGATCATTAATTCTAGTCGGTGTTCCTATTACTAATTGCGGTTTATTACTTGTACGCTGTCTATCTTTCTCAATATCTGTACCACCAATAAACAAACTAACTTTAATGCCCTGTTTAAAAGTAGCTAGATGATTTGCTGCCTGATATAACTGTTGTGCTAATTCTCTTGTAGGTGCCACCACGATAGATTGAGGTTCTTTATTTTCAACATCTATTTTATCTATTAACGGTAATAAAAATGCATGCGATTTCCCTGTACCTGTTTGAGATTGACCTATTAAATTTACGCCTTTTTTAATTCTTGGAATTATTCTATTTTGTATTTCAGTTGGTTTATCAAATTTTAAGTCTTTAATTGCTTCTATAAGTTTTGAGTCTAAATTAAATAATTCAAATGGGTGAGTTGCCATCGATTTGGCCTCCTTAAAATATTCAGTTGAAGTTGTTTTAATTCAATTTACATGTAGTTGAATGGATCGGTATTGATATTAGAAGCATCAATTGGAAAATCTATACTTTCATCATATAGCCATTGTTCTAATAATTCTTTAAGTCCCTCTCTCATCACATACTCACTGTAATGATTGATATCTAAAATGGTCATACCATACGTTTGTGCATCTAATGCATCGTGGTGTTTAACATCTCCAGTTATAAAGATGTCTGCACCTTTGTTAAATGCAAGTGCCTCATAACCAATTCCCGCACCACCGATGATAGCTACTTTTTGGATATGTTTATTAGCATCGCCTGTATATCGAACACTTGGGATATCAAGTTCATGTTTCACAAATTTTACAAAGTCTGTTAATGACATCGCATCTTCTAAAGTGCCAATTTTGCCAAGACCATAATTTGCAGTTTTAGTCATTTTAATAAAATCATAGACAGGAGTTTCATAAGGATGATTGTCTATAATTGCTTTTTCAGCTAATGCATATTGGCTAGCTTTAATCATGAATTCAATTTTAACTTCATTTACATATTCTATGTTATTCAGCTGACCTAGATGTGGATTAGCATTTCCTACAGGTTTAAATTGGCCTTTACCTTCAGTTTCATAAAAACAATACTCGTAATTACCTTCTTTGGCAAGTCCATGTTTATCAAGACTATCTTTAAAGTTTTCTACATTATCCTTAGGTATATATGTTTGAACTTTATAATACGTTTCATTCTCTTGATTTAAAAATTGTATATCTTGCAATTTTAATTTATTAGCCAACATTTGGTTAACACCGTAAACGTAATTGTCTAGATTTGTGTGCAACGCAATAAGGTTGATATTGTGACGAATTATTTTTTTAATTAATTGACCATAGCCATCATCAATGATTGATTTTACCCCTTTAAAAATCAAAGGATGGTGAGCAATAATCGTATTATAGCCTTTGTCGATAGCTTGGTTAACAATCACATCTGTACAATCCAAAGTCGTTAATATACCATTGATTTCAGATTCATGATTACCTATAAGTAATCCAACATTGTCCCAATTCTCAGCTGTCTCTAATGGCACATGTGTATCGATAATAGACATTAATTGTTTAATTTTCATTATTTAACACCTCTGTTATTAATGATATATCATTATCTATCTCTTTAAGTCTCTCATGATGTAACTCTGAATTCAATTGATTACGAATGTGATTTAAAGCTTCTAATTCATGACGCCATTTTTTATAAAATATTTCATTTTTATTTTGTAATAATTTCGGTCCAAATTTTAATTCTTTTTTGTCTAAATGATCCTGATGACCCATATGCGCTGCAACCACAATTTCATAGATATGTCCTTTCTCTTCTAAAATGACTTCTTCTATGATTTGGTAATTCAGTGTCATGAGCGTGTATCTTAATACTTCAGTTTGAATATTACTTTGTAAGATTAATCTAGGACCATTTGCTAAGTGAATGCGTCCTTCATTCAATATTCTTGCTATAAGCGGACCACCCATGCCACAAATTGTTATATTTTGAATAGATTCATTCTGACGAAGTACACTTAATCCGTCCCCTAATCGAACATCGATAACATTATTGAGCTGATTATCTGACACATTCTTTTTCGCTGCTTCAAAAGGCCCTTTTATGACTTCACCTGCAATAGCATGTGTAATTAGACCATGTTGAATCGCATAGATAGGAAGATAGGCATGGTCTGAACCAATGTCAGCTAAGTTTCCCGGAACAAGATAGTTGCACACAGTAGTTAATCTTTGGTTTAAAGTTATCATAGATATCTCCTTTACTATAAAAAGAGACTGGGACAAAGTTAAGTGTCTCAGTCTAGCATTTTTCTAAAGCACATTATAGTAACACCTATAACAAAGTGTAATCATTACTAATTCGACTCGTATATAAGTGTTCAATCTATAATGTGTAATGAAAAATAAATCAATTTAAACTCGAATTATTTTATTTATTAATCCATAAAGTCTTTTAGTCGCTTGCTACGACTTGGATGTCTAAGCTTTCTTAAAGCTTTAGCTTCAATTTGACGAATTCTTTCACGCGTAACACCAAAGACTTTACCAACTTCTTCAAGTGTTCTTGTTCGACCATCATCTAAACCAAATCTTAAGCGTAAAACATTTTCTTCACGGTCAGTAAGCGTATCTAAAACATCTTCTAATTGTTCTTTTAAAAGTTCGTAAGCTGCATGATCAGATGGACTTTGCGCCTCTTGGTCTTCAATGAAGTCACCTAAATGACTATCATCTTCCTCACCTATTGGCGTTTCTAATGATACTGGTTCTTGAGCAATTTTAAGAATTTCACGTACTTTTTCTGGAGGTAAATCCATCTCTTCTCCGATTTCTTCAGGTGCAGGATCACGACCTAAATCTTGTAATAATTGTCTTTGAACACGTATTAATTTATTAATTGTTTCAACCATGTGAACTGGAATTCTAATTGTACGTGCTTGGTCGGCAATCGCTCTTGTAATTGCTTGTCGAATCCACCAAGTTGCATAAGTGGAGAATTTAAATCCTTTACTAAAATCAAATTTCTCAACAGCTTTTATTAATCCCATGTTACCTTCCTGAATTAAATCTAGGAATAACATGCCACGACCTACATATCTTTTTGCAATACTTACAACAAGTCGTAGGTTAGCTTCTGCTAAACGAGACTTAGCAATCTCATCACCTTGCTCAATTCGTTTAGCTAATTCAATTTCTTCTTGAGCACTTAGTAGATTAACTCGGCCAATTTCTTTTAAGTACATTCTTACAGGGTCATTAATTTTGACACCAGGAGGGGCACTTAAATCATTTGGATTTAATTTTTAATCAGTATCTGAGCTATCTTTCTCATTTACTAAACTAATATCATTATCATTTAATTGGTCAAAGAAATCATCCATTTGATCAGAATCCATATCGAAATTTTGCAATTTTTCGGCTATTTCCTCATGACTAAGGTGACCTTCCTTTTTACCTTTATCGATTAATTGTTTCTTAACATCTTCTAATGTTAATGTCGGATCTATTGTTTGTTTTTTAATTTTAACTTGGTTATCAGACATGAAAAGGCCTCCCAATAGTAATATATGCTTTCAAACAAGATATTTAATTATATAATATTTCAATATAATAAGAAAAGTATTAATAAAAATTCATAATAATGGTAACATTTCATATTCAATATTTGAATGTTTAATATCAATTATATTTAAACGACATCACATTAATTAAATATTACTTATGTTCCATATCTACCCGTTAAAAACGCATAATAACCATTATACAATAATGGTTATTAAATAGAAATACTATTTATATGATTTATTAAAGTATGCATTTTCATAGCAGTTTTATAGTAATAGTTACATACGAGCTTTATTTTTATTAACGATTTGTTCCAAATAATATTTTTGCAATTCTACGTCGCCTATCCGTGACGCTTCACGTAATTTATGATTTAATTCTTCAAGTGTATCTCCATACTTTGATTCATTGATGACATTCATGTAATCTTCTATTTCACTATCATAAGGTTCTTGATTTATATCATAATTATCCAAAGCGATAATTGCATCTCTCAAATTATCATTATCTGTGTAAAGTATCATATCGCTAATTGTATAGCTGTCATTTTCAGCGTAAAAATCTTCTAAAACACTATATATACGTTTGAAAAATTGATTATCAAAGTCATCACTTTCAAGTTGCTTATGATAATTTAAGAATAAGTCTTTATCATTCATAAAATGTTTAAGTAAGGCTCTTTCAGCACTTTCATGTTTTGATAAATGACTAAATAAATTATTTGAGTTATTTTGTATTTCAATATCATATGATTGATAATCATTAATATAAGGCTCGCTAGGAATATATTGTTGTTGATTCAATACATTGCTATTTAGAGTATTAGAATCCACATTAAATAAATGTGCTACATCTTTGATTATCTTATTCTGCAAAATTTGAGAATTCATTAATGCAATATCTTGGGTAACTTCTTTAAGATAGCGTTCATAAGCTAAGTCATTATTAGCAATTTCATCTTTGTGTTTATTTACTTTATAAATGATAAATGATTTCTTTTCATTATTTACATATTCAAGAAATTTTTCATTACCATATTTTGTTATATACTCATCTGGATCCATATCTTTAGGTAATTGAACAACAAAAACATTGAATCCTTGTTGTAGAAGGTGTTGCCCAGTTTTAATTGTTGCTTCTTGACCAGCGAAATCACCATCAAACATTAGAGTAATATGAGATGTTAATTTTTTAAGAACAGTAATGTGTTCATCTGATATAGCTGTTCCCATACTTGCGATGACTGGTTTTAGTCCTGATGAATCGGATTTAATTACATCCATAAATCCTTCTAATAATATGGCTTCATCATTTTTTCGTATATGTTTTCTAGCATTATCAAGATTATATAATAATCTTCTCTTTTGAAATATGGGTGTTTCCGGGCTGTTTAAGTATTTAGGTTCTTGATTATTGTATGTTCTACCTGAATAGCCCACAATACGACCCTGAGCATTATTTAAAGGGAACATAATGCGATCTCTAAATCTATCAAAATAGCTGAAATTTTCTTCATTTCGCGATAAAAGACCAGCTTCGTACGCGAGTTCTATATCATAACCTTTTTGTTGTAAAAAGTCATGACAAAAGTGAGTATGATTAGGAGCATAACCAATACCACGTGATTTAATAAGCTCTTCAGTAAAACCACGTTTTGTTAGATAATTTAATGCCTCTTCACCTTCTACTGTCTTAAGCAAAGCATATTGATAGTATTCATGCATTAATTCATGCATCTCAATCATTGTTAAATCATTCGATGCTATTTGACTTGTATAGTCACTACTATTACCAATATCAACTGAAATGTTAATTCTTTCTCCTAACTCTTTTACAGCCTCTACAAATGATAAATCTTTTATCTCTTGAGTAAATTGAAAGACATTACCACCTTTTTTACAACCAAAGCAGTGACAAATTTGTTTATCTTCAGATACAGTAAACGAAGGAGTCTTCTCATCATGAAAAGGACACAAACCAATGTAATTGCGTCCTCTCTTTTCTAATTTTACATATTCACTTACTAAATCCAAAATATCGGTCTTATCTTTAATTTCATTAATTACTGATTGTTCAATACGCAATATATATCACCTATAAATTGTAGTCATAATATTATACTTTGTTTAAAGATAAATTAAAACTATTTTGATTGGCTTTCGATTATGTTAATAACATCATTAGCTGTTTCTTCAATTGCTTTATCTGATACATCAATGACTGCACATCCAATTCTGTCTACGATATCTTCGAAGTATTTAATCTCTTCTTTAATACGTATTTCATTAGCGTATCTTGCTGAATCACCTAATCCAAGTTGTTTCAAACGTTGTTTTCTAATACGATTTAATTTTTCTTCACTAATTCTTAAAGCGATGCATTTTGATGAGTCAATGTCAAATAACATGTCCGGTGGCGTTACTTCAGGTACAATTGGAACGTTCATTACTTTATAACTTTTATGGGCTAAATATTGAGATAAAGGAGTTTTAGATGTTCTTGAAACACCAATTAATACTATATCCGCTTTAGGTAATCCTTTAGGGTCTTTTCCATCATCATATTTTACCGCAAATTCAATTGCATCAATTTTCTTAAAATATGCGTCATCTAAACGATGGACTCTACCAGGTTGATTATATGGATTCTCTTCAAAAGCATCTTTCAAATAGCCCATTAATGGTCCCATAATATCAATAGAACGTAACTTATTAGTACCTATCTTACTTTCCATATAAGTTTTCATTTCTGGTTTAACTAGCGTATAAACTATAATTGCATTTCTGTCATTTGCTACTTGAATAACTTCATCAATGTCCTCTTTTGTCTCGATATAGGGATACCTTAAAAATTCATGTTTACATTCCTTTGGATTGAATTGAGAAATACATGCTCTTGCTACTAATTCAGCAGTTTCTCCAATTGAATCAGATGCGATGATTATCTTTATATTCTCCATCGTTCTACCACCTATTCTTTAAATAATGATACAAATAATTTTGCAATTGTTGTTTTTGAAATTCTACCAGTGACTTGATATTTATTATTACCTTTATTTTTCACAATGGGTATTGAGTCGATTTCTTTTTCTATCATTTGATCTGCAGCATATATAATAAGTTCATCTTCTTCTAAATAAGTTAAGTTAGGCATTCTAGACATGTTTACACTGATAGGCATTGTATGAATATCCTCTCCAATCATAGATGCTCGTAACAAATCCTTTCTTGAACAAACGCCTATAAAATCATTATGCTCATTTGTAATGAATAAAGTGCCTGCGTCTTCTAAAAAGAT
>VNIW01000406.1_pt1 | contig 17511 bp, 12 predicted proteins | sample 7248591 | NCBI WGS metagenome assembly VNIW01 (sample SAMN12251776, study PRJNA551026) | human skin metagenome | isolation source: skin samples from patients infected with Netherton Syndrome | host: Homo sapiens | place: France:Paris | reverse complement strand
TTAATGGGACTTTAGTAGGGCCTTTGCGCGGGTGCACACAGCACCCCGAAAAGTGTCTTCAACCATGATACGTTCCGAGTTGTTTTGCTCACTAGGTCAGGGGTGAAAGCGCCCCTTATGAGGTGGGCAAAGGCGAAAGTTGCTCGCCAGCATGCTCAATTACCTTCTTGGCAAGTTTCCGGTTGGCAGAAGTGCCGAGCACTGCACCGATGCCCATTGGCATCAGCTTGGAGACCCATGCCCACTTCAGGCGCTTGGTTACCTGCTTGGCAAAAAGCTTGGTGAGACGGCCATTGAGGCCGCTTAGGGTTGGGCCGGTAAAACGCGACAGGGTGGCGGCGGAAGTAACGCCCTTGACGGTGCCCATGTCGCCGACCAAGGTGTCAACCAAGGCGCTGCCCTTAGAACCGGTCAGCACCAGCAGAACCAGGGCACGGCGCCGTTCTTCGTCTCCGATGTTGTCACCGCGCAGGTAAGCAGAAGACAAGACGTACCAGGAGGCGGCTTCCAGGAAAACCACGGATTCTGCCGCGATAGCAGCGATGCCGGCGATGGTGCCCACACCAGGAACTGCGGCGGAAGCACCAGCAGCAGCACCAGTGCCAGAGACTAGGTTGAGCAAGTGCTTATCGAGGATTGCTTGGATTTGTGCTGGGCTTGACTCCGGATTGCGCTTGCGAAGGCCATCAACGTATTTCTTGATAACACCAGACTGCGCTGCGACTGCTTTGTCTAGGCCATCTAAAAGCGCGTTGGTGACGCGGTTGGCTTCCTCCGGGTTGATCTCATAAACATCGTCGGAGTTGGTGGGATTTGCCGGGCCCGTCGCGTTGTTAGAAACCCTCTTTTCAATTGCGCCTTTTGCCTTATCTAAAATGCTCATCTTCTAAATCACCTCTAAAAACTGTTTATGACAACCGGTATTTGGTTGCCTGTTGTAAAACCACCGTAGCGAAGTGTCTCTGCTTCTTCCTGAGCGCTTGCTGTGGATTTAGCGATAGCGTTGGTCGAGGACTTTTTTTAAGTATCCAAACTCGTCTAAATGAGAGAAACTTTTCTAGTCTTAGAAGTATGAAAGCTGAGGGGAGCTTCGGGGATGTACCCCGTGAAACTAGTTCCGCCGCTGCCCGCATGCATGCAGCGGATGCGCATCGTCGTGCGCGTGCTGCGGCGGAGGCCGCAGCCAACGTGTGGGAAGACGAGCTGACGGTACGGACTTCATCTGGCTGGGTACGTGGCACGAGGGAAGAAGATCTCCGTACAGATCGCCCAATTTCCGCGCCCGTGCGCTCTTGGAGGGGCATTCCATTCGGCGCCGATACCAGCGGCGCCCAGCGTTTTCGTGCTGCCGAGAAAGCTCCCAGTTGGGAAGGCGTGCGCGAGTGCTATGACTTTGGCCCAGTAGCCCCGCAGCCTATCTATTCTTGGCAGGATCGCGTCGCGGGCGGAGAGGATTGCTTGCATCTCGACGTCGTTCGCCCAGACAACGACGAAAAGCTGCCGGTGGTGGTCTACATCCATGGCGGCAGTTTCATCGTTGGCTCCTCGCACATGCTTATGCTGCGCGGATTCGAACTGGCTGCGCAGATGAATGTGGTCTACGTTTCCATCAACTTCCGTTTGGGTGCGCTGGGCTATTTGGATCTGCGCAGCCTGGGCGGCGAGTGCTCGGCCAATCCAGCGGTATCGGATCAGCTCCTGGCCTTGCAGTGGGTTAAGGAAAGCATCGCCGCTTTTGGCGGGGATGATGGCAACATCACCTTGATGGGTGAATCTGCCGGTGGCGCAGCGGTGTTGACACTGATGACGGTGCCGCGTGCGCACGGGCTGTTTCACCGTGCGATTGCGCAGTCGCCGCCGATTGGCATGCTGCATTCGCGGGCGCAGTCAACGTTCTGGGCGCGCGAGTTGGTCAACCGTATGGCCTTGCCGCGCGCAGCCAGCGTGGATGATTTGCGCGAGGCTGAGTTCGGCGACATAGTGCGCGCGGGCCAATCGATGATGTGGCGTGCGGGCGAGCTTTTCCACTTGAATTCCTGCTACGCGCCCACGGTGGATGACGATCTGATTCCTTTGCATCCGTTGGAGGCTTTCGCCCAAGGCAAACAAGTCGATGTACCGCTGTTGGTGGGGACGAACTCGGACGAGGCGAGCTTTGGCAAGTTTCTCTACCAGCGTCAGAGTGCGCGCCGGCGCGCCGCGTTGCGCCTGCTTGCTTCCTTCGACGAGGTCAACGCCCCAGCTGTGGTGGAGGCCTATGGCGGGGCAGTTGCTCGGCAGGATTTTGCGCACCTGCTTACCGACGCCCTGTTCTGGGCGCCCACCGTACGAGTTGCCGATGCGCACTCGAGAGAACATGAGACGTGGATGTACCGCTTTGACTTCGCGCCAGCGGCGTTGAAGTGGCTTGGGCTAGGTGCGATGCACTCGATGGAGCTTTCCAATATCTTTGGCGATCCTGGCGCTTCCCGGGTCTCCGCACTGACCCGTATGGGTGATAGTGCACTGATGGATGACATGACCCAACTCATGCAGTCGCAGTGGTCCTCTTTTATCCGTACTGGTCGGCCAAACGAGGACTGGCCGCGCTATGAGCCAAGCCAGCGCAAGACCATGATTTTTGACTCGGAGCCGCAGGTCGTGGATGCCCCCTTCGAGCGGCGTCGCCAAGCATGGCAGAACTATCACATGCTCGAGTGGGGAAGCGGTCGACCAGAGCTTTTGGCTGCGCTCGGTTTAAAAACACGGCAGCAGGATAACGGGTAGGCTTTGAGGAGCCTTGGTGATAGCCATGGTGACCAACTGCCACATGGATGGATTGCACTGATGAGCTTTTTTGAAGATATCGCTTCTGCGTTGGACGCTGAGGGAATTGAGTCCCGCGTCAATGATGACGTGATGTTTGTGCCCATTACTTCGGATCTTGAGATTCAACTAGTGGAAATTGACCCAATCCTGCCTGCCGCGAATGTCTACATTGCGGCAGCGGATGTGGATGAAGACGATGAAGACTTTGAGGCCGTGCTGGTCTCGGTGGCCTTCTCTGTGGATGATGCAGTTGAGGCTGTGGCAAAGCACATCGCTACCGATCAGGTAGTGACGGTTTTGCGGGACCTGCTGGAAGGCACCGATGAGCGCATTGCGGACCTTGAGTTTATGCAGGATGAGTTCAACCCGAACCTCGTCGTGGCTGAGGTGGCTAATGACTCTGAGCTGCGTGTGCTCGTAGAGACCGTCGAAGGCGTGCCCTCTGCCATCGTGCGTTTCTTGGCATTCGACTTTGACGAGGAAGAGTATGACGAGCTCGAGGATGAAGCCATCAACGAGCTGTGGGAGCAGGACGAGGACGATGACTTGAGCGAGGAGCAGCGTCTTGCAATGTTTGAGGCCGGCGAGACTCACGATTCCGCCCCAATCATTGAAGTCCCAGCCGAGGCCTTGGAGCTTGGTACCTACACTGACTTCGATCGCCTCTTTGATGTACTGAGCTTGGTCTCCGATCAAGCTCTGGACTGGGAGTGTCAGTTGGTTTCCTTCGACGATGCACAGTTTGAGGAGCCCGACGTCTACGACATCTTCGGCGCTGACGACGATGAGGATGAAACGCTAGATGATGAAGATGGCGATGCCATTGATGCCATCGATGACTACGATGACGAGGATGAGCTCTAAACTGGGTTCCGTATCGGGTCTCTTCCGCAACCGCTGGCGCCAACTAAGCGTCCTCTTCTCGGTGCTGGTTGCCGCAGGCGCGTGGTCTATGTCGACATCCCCGCAGTTCCGGGAGATAACCTATACCTTCTCGAGCCCTTTGACCATCACCATTTGGGCGTTGGGCTTGGTTGCAACTGCGGGCCTATTACTTTCTAGGTACGGGCTATTTCCGCGCTATATGATGTTCAACCCCGTGATGGGGATGGCGCTGAACATGCTTATTGGCTCTTTGGTGGTAGGAACGAACATCCCCTTTTATTTCGATACTTTGGGCACTATCGTGGTCGCCATTTTGTATGGGCCTACCTTGGGCATGGCTACAGGCCTCGGCTCTACTGTGCTGAGTGCTAGTTATGCTGCGCATCCTTTAGCCTTTATCCCCGTGTCCATGTTCGTGGGGTATATCTTCGGTGCGCTGGCACAACGGCGCATGTTCCGTTACGTGGCAACCACCATCGTGATTGGCCTGCTGGCCGGATGCTTGTCCGGCATGCTTGTCGTCTATCCCACGATCTATTCGCTCGGTGGGGAAGGCGATATCGGGCGTGAAGGCCTGTTGAACTTCTACCAGATGGTAACTGGAAATGACCGCTTGGCCATTATCTGCCAGGCGCTTACCTCTGATTCCATTGACAAGGCCTTCACGGTCGTTGCGGCGTGTCTCCTCATCCGTTTTGCCCCTGCCGGCTTGCGGTCCTATGCCGTCTATCCCGGAAACGCAGCAATTGCGGATAGCGTCTTCCGTGAAAATAGCGAAAACCTTGGGCACGGCGATGGCATTCGCCGCGGTTTGCGCTATATGGACCGTGGTATCAGCCGCTATGCTGCCTGGCTAAAGCCTGCGAAGAGTGAGACTGGAGAGTGAACCGGAAGGTAGGCACTGTCAACCAGCCACACGAACCGCTGCGCTTCGGCATTGGTTAGCTCGTGGACAGCGTTTGCTAGCTCCGGCGGCACCATTGCACGCACCCATGCTTCGGCAAGCTCCGGGGTAACAGAGGCTCCTGTCGAATCAGTAATTCGTACTGAGACGAGATACGCGGGCACTCGGTCTTCGCCATAGCCCAAGACTCGTGCGCGGGCGCGCTCGCCCACACGATGGCGCGTTATTGCCATGGTTAGTGCCGGAAAGCCTGCTACTGCCGGAAGCTCCTTTAATGGTGGCCGCCATGTTGGCGTGGGCCGCGCCAGCGAGCGTGGATGGCGCACTATCCCGTTTAGAGCGTTGAGCGTTTCTGTTTCATGGAAGAGGATGTCAGCGGCTATCTCGCCGGCGCGGAGGCGCTCGGACACATGCGAATGGCTATGGGTAGTGCGTGCACGCCGGCTTGCGGCGTGGCGGATGCCGAAACAGGTGTTTGTGGAAGCAGGGGAGTTCTTGAAGTTCTTCATGGCGCACAACCTAATTGGTGTAGCTGACATGAAAAGAAAATTGTGCGAAAATTTGTTCGAATTGGGATTTTTCTAAACTATTTCTAGTGTCATTTCCATCCTTAGCTGCCGGTTTGCCAAGCGGGTTAAGGTAAATGTTGCTATGCCCCACAATGAAAAAGCAGCTATTGCAGCAGATGAATTAAGTGCCGGTGAGCCCAAACCGCAAGCAGTGCCAAAGATCCCCCGTGAAATTTGGATTATGGTCTCGGCGGCCTTCATTATCGCCTTGGGCTACGGCATCATCGCGCCGCTGCTTCCACAGTTCGTGGTGAGCTTCGATGTATCCATGGCCGCCGCGGGCATGGTGGTCTCGATTTTCTCCGCCAGCCGTCTCATCTTTGCGCCCGGTGCGGGCAAGCTCGTGGACAAGTTTGGCTCGCGCTGGGTCTATCTGACGGGCCTATTTACGGTGGCGATTACCACGGCGCTCGTAGCGGTGGCCCAGGAGTATTGGCACATCGTGCTCTTTCGCGCCCTGGCGGGTATCGGTTCCACGATGTTCACGGTCTCTGCCATGGGGCTTATCGTGAAGCTTTCGCCGCCGACTATCCGCGGCAAGTGTTCTGCAACCTATGCCACGGCCTTCCTGCTTGGCAATATCATCGGCCCGCTGCTTGGCGCCAGCCTCGCGTTTATGGGCTTTAGGTGGCCTTTCGTGCTTTATGGCGCGGGCGTCGCGCTTGCGGCGGTTGTGGTCTGGGTTCTCATGCCTTCGCTTTCGCGCGATGGTTCTGCGGGCGCGGCGCTGCCGCCGATGAAGCTCAGCGAGGCATGGCACGATACCGCGTATCGGGCGGTGTTGACCTCAAACTTTGCGCAGGGCTGGATCAACATGGGCGTGCGAGTTTCCGTGCTGCCGTTGTTTGCCGCCTCGGTCTTTCATAACGGCGCCGCTGCCTCCGGCTTTGCTCTAGCTGTATTCGCTGCGGGAAACGCTGTGGTGCTGCAATTTTCTGGCAGATGGGCCGATATCTACGGCCGTCGTCCCATGATTCTCATCGGATTGGTGGGCACGGGTGTATTCGTGGGCCTTATGGGCTTGGCCGATACCATCCCTGCGCTGCTCGTTGTCTCGGCCTTTGCGGGGGCTGCTTCCGGCCTCATCAATCCGGCGCAGACCGCTGCCATTGGTGACGTCGTGGGCAACAAGCGCTCCGGCGGTCAGGTGCTTTCCACCTTCCAGATGGCCGGTGACTTTGGCCAGATTCTTGGCCCCATCGTGGTTGGTGGCCTGGCGGATTACTTCGGTTTTGCCAAGGCCTTTGCCGTATGCGCGGGCGTGGCCGCCATGGGGCTTGTGGCTTGGCTGTGCGGACGTGAGACGCTACAAGAGCGTCGCGCTATCGTCCGCCGAATCCCGCTGCGCAAGAAGAAGCGCTCTTAAAGCTCGCTGGTGTGAGCCTCCCAGATTTCCTCGACTCGTGCGTCGAGAAGGGCGGCGTCGGCAAGTGCGTCAAAGCCCGCAGTGCGCACGAGCGTCTGGCGCAACAGCAGCCGGCCGGTAGTGGTGATGTGCTCGCTCATGCGCTGGCGCGCGGCGCGGGCATTACCCTCCGCGATTGCCTCAATGATGGGTAGATGCTCTGCATAGACGTCCGGTAAAGAGCGCTCGCTGCGCACCGTTGAATCGGTCAGAATCTGGGTATGCGTGCGCAGTCTTGCCAATGTATCTTGCGCTCGGGTGCTGCCTCCGGCTTCTAAGATGACGTCATGCAGGCGCTTGTCCCACGAGAAGAAGCCAGCTTCATCACCTGCCTGTGCATGGGTTTGCATGGCCTGCAGGATTTCGCGCATCTGCTCAATGTGCGCAGGCGCGCGGAATTTGGCGGCGCGTGCGGCAATTCTTGGCTCTAATGCCAGGCGCATGTCGAAGATTTGGGCGACGTCAGAAGGCTTGGTTTCCACAATTTGGAATCCGCGGTTGCGGGAGAACTCAATAAGCCCTGCTTCTTCTAAGCGGAGCAACCCGTCGCGGACAGGGGAGCGGGAAATCTCTAGCTCCTCTGAAAGTTTGTACACGCTGTACCACGTACCCGGTGTCATTTCCCCTGCTTGGGCGCGATCGCGAACATAGTCCATGACCTCGCGTGCGAGGTTCTTGCGTGGTTGTGCGGGAGGGCGTGGCATGGCGGGAAAGTGGGTTCCTTCTGGATTGGTGTAGCGGCTCTTGGAAAGTTGAGCCTAAAAATTAGTGGAAAATTCTGCCCCAAGCTTAAAGCAAGGTGCAGTAACATGTTACTCACCGATTTGGCCAACCACCCCGAGCGGGGTACTAAAGCGAAGGCGGCACGCATGAGCAACACCACCAAGTTCACTCGTCTTGAGCCCAGCGTCTATTCCAAGATTGCGCGGACAAACTTGCGCACGGACATGGCGTCGCGGGCTGTGTATACCTCGGACGCTTCCATCTTTAGGCGCGTTCCGGCCGCTGTGCTAGAGCCGCGGACGGTTGAGGACATTCGTGATGGCATCGATGTGGCCAAGGTGCGCGGTTGGAGTGTGGTCGGCCGCGGCGGCGGCACGTCCGTTGCGGGTAATGCCATTGGCGAGGGTCTCATCATCGATACCTCGCGCTACTTCAACCGCATTCTGGATATCGACGTCGCCGAGCGCACTGCCACCATCGAACCAGGTGTGGTGGCAGATGCGCTGCGCGACGCTGCACTGCCGCATGGCTTGACCTATGGCCCGGACCCGTCGACGCACTCGCGCTGCACGGTGGGCGGCATGGTGGCCAACAACGCATGCGGCTCGCACTCGGTGGCTTTTGGCACTGCGGCGGAGAACTTGGAGGAACTAACTCTGCTGTTGGCAGATGGCCGCGAGGTCAGCTTTTTTAAGGGCGGTTGCGACGACCCAGAAATCGAGCAACGCCTACGAGAACTTGCAGAAGCAAACGCCACGCTTATCGACGCCGAGCTCGGCCGCTTTCCACGCCAGGTTTCCGGTTACGGGTTGCACTACCTGTTGGATAAGCATGGCTTCGACACCGCCAAGGCGTTGGCGGGGTCGGAGGGAACCACCGGCATCATCACGAAGCTGAAGGTTAAGCTGGTGCCGGTGCCTAAGGTCAAGGCGCTGGCAGTGCTGGCCTTTGACACTGTCTTTGATGCGGCGTCGGCAGCAGCGAAGCTTCGCATGCCGGACGTGGCAACAATCGAGGGCATGGGCGGCGACCTGTTGGAGGCGCTGCGCTCCAAAGTGGGGCAGGAGCAAGCGGGCGGCAACTTGCCAGGTAACCGCAAGGGCATTGCTGCCGGCGGTTGGCTTTACTGCGAGGTCGGCGCACCAAGCTTAGCTCAAGCCTTGGCTTGCGCGCAGGAGGTGGCCACTGCCGTAGAGACCGTGGACTACGTGGTGGTGCACGGGGAACAAGAAATGCGGGAGCTGTGGCGCATCCGTGAAGCCGCGGCGGGAATCGTGACGCGCCTGCCCGATGGCGGGGAGGCCTGGCCCAACTGGGAGGACTCCGCGGTGCCGCCGGAGAACCTGGCGGACTACCTGCGGGATTTGTACGCGTTGATGGCAAAGCATGAGCTGCGCGGTATTCCATTTGGTCACTTCGGTGAGGGCTGCGTGCACGTGCGCATCTCCTTCGACTTCGGCACTGAGGAGGGCATCGCGCAGTTCGAATCCTTCATGAATGAGGCAGCGGAGTTGGTCTCGGCCCACGGTGGTTCGCTCTCGGGCGAGCACGGCGATGGCCGCGCACGCTCGGCGCTGCTGGACCGCATGTACTCGCAGGAGATGCGCGAGCTATTCGAACAGTTCAAGGAGATCTTCGATCCGGAGAACTTCTTTAACCCGGGCGTTCTAGTAAAGCCGGAGGCAGTGACTGAGGGGCTGCGCATGGCGCCGGGGCAGCGGCGTTTTGAGCTCACGCCGGTGCACAAGTTGGGCAAGGACAAGGGCTCGCTGGTCAACGCCATCAATAGGTGCGTGGGTGTATCCGCGTGCCGCAGTGAGACGGGCTCGATGTGTCCGTCCTTCCAGATCACCGGCGACGAGATGCACTCGACCCGCGGCCGTGCCCGCATGTTCAGTGAGATGTTCCGTGGCGAGTCCATCCAGGGCGGCTTTGAGTCCAAGGAAGTGGAGGAAGCCCTCGACCTGTGCTTGTCCTGCAAGGCGTGCGTTTCCGAATGCCCGGTGAACGTGGACATGGCGACGTACAAGGCGGAGTTCCTGCACAACCATTACAAGGGCAGGCTGCGCCCAGGCGCGCACTACGTGATGGGCTGGCTGCCGCTGCTGGGCTATATCGCACACAAGATTCCGCTTCTGCCCACGCTCATCGACAAGGCGATGTCCACCAAGGGCCTCGACAAGCTCATCGCGAAGGTGGGCGGCCTCGACCCGAACCGCCCGCTCATCCGCTTCGCCCACACGTCTCTGCGCAAGTGGCATAAGCAGCACACCTCCGTCGCCGCGCTTGACGACGTCGCGTGCAACGGCACCGCGAACAACGGCACCGCGAACAACGGCACCGCGAACAACAAAGACAAGCCGACGGTGCCGCCGCTGGCCGACAACGAACGGACGGTCGTCCTGTGGCCGGATTCCTTCAACTCCTCACTGGGTACTTCACCGGCGACGGCCGCGGTGGAGGTGCTCGAAGCGCTCGGGTACACGGTGGAGATCCCGCAGGAGTTTGTGTGCTGCGGCCTGACCTGGCACTCGACTGGGCAGCTCGACATGGTAAAGCGCGTGCTCAAGCAGACGGCGAAGGTGATGAAACCTTACCTGGACCGCGGCCTGCAGGTCATCGGCGTGGAACCCTCATGCGCCGTGATGCTGAAACATGAAGCCGCTGAGCTTTGCGACGACCCGACATACGGCGCAGTGATTAAAAACCTGGCGCGCAACACCCACTCGTTTAGCGAGTTTATTGCCAAGCGCCTTGAGCAATTCGTCGCCGCCGGCGTCATCGCGCCGGGCGATGTCTCCGCGCTGACACAGGTGCACTGCCATGAAAAGTCCTTAGGCGATCCGCAACATTCCGCTGCCGTGCTGCGGGCATTGGGGATCAACGAGGAACAGATCGCTACCGGCTGCTGCGGCCTGGCCGGCAACTGGGGCTTTGAGAAAGGCCACGCTGAAGTGTCCATGGCGCTGGGGGAGCGCGAACTATTCCCGAAGGTGAGGAAGGCAGCCACGGAAGGCAAGGTTGTCATCGCTGATGGCTTTTCCTGCCGCACTCAGATCGAACAGGGCACCGGCACCAACGCCCAACACATCGCGGAAATAGTCCGCGGAATCTTGGATGAGGCGACCTATTACAACTAAGAAACGGTGCCTCACAGATGGTGAACTCAAGCAAGCTCACCATCCAACGAAGATTATAAGTTCCCAGAATACGACTGGAGTGGCACAACCGACATTCAGATAAATTTATTCATCTATCTGGTGGAATCCATCAGCGGAATTGAAAGCGTCGGATGTTGAAGTATTAACGAGGTATTGATCTGTGGTTTGCAAAGATTGCGGGCTACTGATGGGGGGTATCGCACAAGCGCTTGCGTGACAAAGCGCCAGGTCTTCGCTCTGTTGTCTGGATATGGGTGTAGATATTGAATCTAGATTGGTGAGTGAGGCCTTTGACTAGCTAAATTATTCATGTGAAACCTGTCGACGAGTACGCCGTCAAACAAATCCGCGGCCCCTATGTGAAGCTTCCGAAGCATCCGGATCACTGCGAGACAGTCGAGCAGCTTTTGGAATACGCCAAGAGGAGGAAAGCAGAGGGAGCAGTCCTCGGCGTCGATCTTTTTGCTGGCGCCGGAGGCTTGAGCCAAGGGCTAACTAACGCAGGCATTGAAGTTGTGCTCGGAGTCGATCACTACGACTACGCAGTCGAGACTCATGCTGCTAGATTCCCTGGAGTTTCAGCAACTTGGGATTTATCAACTCCTGAAAGCGTTGAACGAGTTGCTTCTTTGATGAAAGAAGCTGACATCGAGGTCTTAGCGGGCGGACCGCCATGCCAGCCTTTTTCTAAAGCTGGGCGTAATGGCATTCGCTATCTTGTTGAGAAAGGTATGCGTGATCCTGACGATCAGCGTCGAAACCTTTGGCGTGCGTATTTGGAAGTAGCCTTACTTGCTCGTCCGAGAGCTGTTGTCATGGAAAATGTTCCAGACATGGCTTTGGACGATGAAATGTTCATCATGCGAAGCATGATTGAGGAACTGGAACAAGCCGGTTACAGCGTTGAAAGTCGTGTTATTGATACATGGCGTTACGGGGTTCCTCAATTCCGCCAGCGCTATATTCTTGTAGCTCTTAGAGACAGCGTTAAATTCGATTGGCCTGAAGAAGTAACGAAAAAGGTTACTGTCTGGAATGCAATTGGCGATATGCCTGAAGTAGAAGGTGGTTGGCGTCCTGAGGGAGGCGCTGATGGATGGATTGAATATTCAGGTCCGAAGACTGAGTTCCAGAAGTATATTCGCCGAGGTGTTTCGAACGCGGACGCTAGCAGGCTCTACGACCACATCACACGACCTGTACGTGAGGATGACAGGCTCGCTTTTGAAATGATGACTTCAGATACGAAGTACTCGGATCTTCCAGCTCATCTTCAGCGCTATCGATCAGACATCTTCAACGATAAGTACAAGCGGCTAGACGAAAATGATCTTTCAAGGACGATCACTGCGCATATCGCTAAAGATGGCTATGGGTTCATCCACCCGCGCCAGTCTCGGACTCTAACCGTACGTGAGGCTGCGCGACTGCAGACCTTCCCAGACGACTTCCGCTTCAGCGGTCCGCCGAGTGCTGCTTTCAAACAAATTGGCAACGCCGTCCCAGTTCGATTGGGCGAAAATATCGGAAAGTCTGTACTCGATTCTCTAGAGCGAAATACGAGTAAGCCCTATGACTCAATCGCGACCTCGGAAACCCTTTCTAAGTGGTACAACGAACAGTCCGAAGCTAACCTCGTGTGGCCGTGGATTCGAGAAGGAAATCGTTGGCACGTTCTGGTCTGTGAAATCTTCCTGGAACGAGCAACGCGCGGTCAAGTCCAAATGTTGTGGCCATTGATTCAAAATTTGGAAGGACCAACGCGGGAATCTGGCGTCCCAGAAAGTTCTTTTAGGACGGTCTTGGGTGTGTTCCAAGGCGAGCGTTTTGAGAAACGTCGTGAGAAGTTCTCACAAATCGTAGAGCAAATTAACGAAAAACCTGCAGAGTTTTGGAAGCCAAGCATCGATTCTGACGTATTTCCTGCGACTAATCCTGCGCTACGAAATATCCTTGAGCTTTCCTCGCCTGATACCGGTGTGGAAGGTAAGAGCGAAGAGCCGGTTATCGTCGCGAAGGGCGTTTTGCGTGTTACGTCGCGTTTTCAGGGAACCGATACAGAGTCACGTAACAAACAATCCGATGGGCGAATCAGCATCGCAAGACTGCTTGGTCTAAATGAAAATTCTCGCAGTGCTCATTTGGCTCTGTTCGAATTAGGTAGAACCGTGTGCGTAAGTGAAGGTCCGCGGTGCAGCTCGTGTCCGTTGCAGCGGTGGTGCGAATACGCACGCACTGCAACGGGCTCAGCTGAGGTTCTCTTTTAATCGAAACCGAGGTGCTTCGCTAGTTCCGGCATTTCAGCCTTGAGGAGCTCAGAGATTGCTTCCAAAGCCTTGAAGTTACCGGTTCTAGCTGCTGCGGTTCGGAGAGCTAGGCCGATAGATTCACCGGACTCACTTCCACCAAAGTCAGGTTTGAATTCAGGCAGTTTTTCCTCGTCTACAAGTTTCCGCGCGTTCTCACGACGGTAAGCAGCGTCTGCTGCAATGCAAAGCTCATTGACTGGCCTTGCAAGCATTTTGCGTAACTGGCCTGGAAGATTCACCCGCATTTTGGCGACATTGATGTTGAATGCGTCGTCAAGGGTGGTGCCGAAATCGACAGATGCCCGAGCCAACTTGGTGTGCTCATCAATCGTGCGGATTTTGGACCATCCGCCCCATTGGACCAAGCGGTCAGCTCGATAGATATATAGACCTTGCTGTTTGTTCCATTTGTCAATACCGGAGGCAGCATCGAAAGCTTCGCGAGAACTAAATTCGCTTCGCTGGGGTAGAAGGAATCGCCTGACCGTGACGGTGCCTGTGATGCCACCGTGTTCGATTTCAAATTCGTCTGAATCGAGCTCCTGAGTGTGAGGCTCGGAGCGTGCAAAAGGATCCCAAGGGTTCAGCGATTCTCCGTTAACTTGAATGTCCACCTTTGCGTAGGCTTCGCCGGAAAGGAATCGGTGGAAAACCATCGACAAGTAGGAAGAAAGTTTTGGAGCAAGGTTTTCGATCCGGCGCCTTGCCCAACCACTGTCAGGAGACTTGGCTGGCAGCAGTCGGTCTAGTTTGTTCCATATGACTAACGTTCCGCTTTCATCGAAGTGCTCCGTGGCAAGAGCGATTACTTCTTCCTCTTCACTGTGATCAAGTGTGACCCAGTCGTCGACTGTCTGGATGAAATCCAGATCAAGAATCCTTGCTTGGAGTGGAGCGTTGCTCGACTTACTGATGACTGAAAGACGCTTGCATTGCGAGAGCGATGCTGTCTTCAGGCCAAGGCCGTAACGGCCTAGTTCCTGGTCAGCATAGCTACGTCGGCTACCAAATCGCATAGCCTCGTCGATTGCTTGCGCAGTCATTCCATCACCGTCGTCTTTAATGATGACTGAGGAATCTTTGCCGTCGAATTCGATATCGATTGCTATCTTTGTGGCGCCGGCAGCAATTGAGTTATCGACAATATCTGCAACTGCAGATTCAAAGCTGTATCCGATATCTCTCAGGGAGGTAGTCAATCGGCGTGCAGAGGGAGCGATAGAAATCTGATTCATTATTCCTTTGTCCGCTTTTCGTTTTCGTATTCAACGCAGGATTTTTCGATCACTGGAATTAGTAACTCTCGCAGTTCGTCTTCCTCGTAAAAATCAAAGTCTATCAATGGCACTAGGCGCCGGACGTGTAGAGCGGCCAGACGCATGACTTCGGAGCGAGCAAGTTGTGTGTGGTGGTTGTAAACCTCATCGAAAGCCGAAATGATTGCGCGCGCAACTATCGGATTGGCAGACAAGCTCGGACGCTCCATGACGCCTACGGCTTCGTCCTCACCGATCTTTTCGTTAAGGGTTTTCCCTAGTGTGGCTTGTCGCCACCATAGTTTACGGAACACATTTCGGTCGCCGCCAAGCCAACGCTCGAAATCATACTTTGCATCGATATTTGGGTAGCGCCAAGCAGCGATGTCAGGAAGCAACACTAGAGTTAGAAAGTTCCAGATCTCTCCGTTCGCTGCTTCGGCTGGAACTAGGTCAATACTGTTGTAGAGAATTTCAGCCGCAGGTTGGTCGAAGCTTCTTACCGCCTGACGCCCCAATTGCTCTGGAAAACCAAGTTCGTTTGCGAGCGCAACAATTTTCTTTCGTACCTCTGACAGCTCCGACTCTTCGACGAGCAAGGTCGCAAGTGGATCGTGATACTGCATTTCATGTCGCGTGGCAGCAAATTGCGTAAGTTCACTCGGGTCGTTAAATCGAGAGAAATCCCCGATTAACGAAATAGCGACCGAATTGGTGAGTCGCGGGAAATACGTGATTGCCATTTATTTGGATTCCTTGAAAGTAAACGCTTGGACAGTCGCGAAAAGGGTGGATGGATCGTTGACGATGTCGGCGTATGGCTTCTCGGGGAATAGTGCCTGGGCGAGATTGAAAATACTTTCTGCCAGCGAGCCAGAAAACAGGCTATGACTTTCTAAGTTTTCGATTTCGTCTAGGCTTGGAGCGCGCAGGAGAAGCTGCGTAACAATGTCGGTTTGGAGATAACGCTCCCACATCTGTTTTTCTTTGCCAGAACCCTTTTCAAGCATTCTGCGGCTAGTGGGGTGAGCTGTGTTGATGAGGATCCTCAGACCTGCTTGAACAGGCAGGAGAACGTCAGGAGAAACCTGTACTTTCCACATTGCCATTTGCGGGCGAATTCCGGTTTCTTTGAAATCCAGGGGAGTGATGGACATTTGCGACCCATCGCCCTCTAACCGAATTCGAAGTGGATAGCTGGCCCACAGACGCGACCCAGGACGCTCTGGCGGAATTAAGTCCTCGTAAGCTACGCCTGGAGTCTCGAGGTCGACGTTGATTGCAATCTGAAGCTCTCCGCCGAGCAACAAACTGTCCAGCTCAAAGTGCAGCGTATTTTTGCCATCATGAAGCGATTGGCGAGGGCTAGCACCGCGTTGCCTAGTCTTGTTGCAGGACCAAGAGATTAGCCCTGAATATTCCGGTAAGTCTTCATCGGCAGCGAAAGAAATGAAACCCGATTCCTTGGTAAACCGCTCGAAGTCGAAATCTAATTCTGCGAAGACTTCCACTTTGGATTCATAATCCCAAGTTGGAAGCTCTTCCGTTTTGCTGTCGAATGCTTCTCCGTCGATTACGACCTTGAAATCAATTATTTCGACGGAGTCTTGGGAAGGACGGTTGTAGCCAAAACTGACTGCGTTACTCATCTGTGTTTTCTCCAATCACAGTCGAATTAGGTTTTAGGTTGTATTCGAACTCAAATTGAAGTGAGACGGCGGTGTCGTTTGGTTGCCAAACATCGACTAGCAACGAAGCCTCCGGTGATTCGAGCAGGATAGGTTCATCAGCGGAAGCTAATGCATTTGATGCTGTATTTTCTTCGTCTGCCGTAAAGGCGATCTTTTCAATCTTCGGAACAGGTACGCCTAGTTTCGACAACTGTTCGTAAAGGTCACCTTTATCGGAGTTTACTGCGGGTCGAATCGTCAATCCCGCGGGCAGTTTATTAGACGGAATTTGTACATCGACGCTGAACGTTGTGCGCTTTCCGCCTTCTGCCTTTCGAATGGAATCGATTTCAGAGTTTGCAGTCGCGCGCGAGGAGGATTTCTTGCGTTGAACAGTTTTCAGTTTTGGTTTGATATAGCGGTTGCTGGTACCGCCTTCTGCGTTAGAAATTAGTGTGCCTAGGGAACTAGACAGTTCCGCCGCCGAGCGGAAGTGTTGGCTTCGAGTGGGATGGGCATTCTCAAGTCCGACTGATTGAAGCATTTCTCGCAGTCTCGTGAAGAAGACACTGACAGGGTTGTTTATGCTTCCCCAAAAATCTTTTAGAAGCTCTACATCGTGGGCAATCGTCTCACGGTTCCACTGGTGGTGCGCAGCCGGCTCGCTTCGAGCAAATACGCGGTCAGCCTCGGGATCTGCCAAAAAGACCCCACAATACGGTTTTCCGTTTGCAGCTTCTGGAGCTTGGTAGTATTCGACGACCATTCGGGGATTTCGCAGTGTGGCAACGTGGTTGGAAATATCCTGTCCGATGACAGTTTGCTCAGAAGAGATTGCATCGTTCAAACTCACGATCGACAGCGTGCCCAGATCCTTCTTGGGACGCTTGCCGGAAATCGTTGTTAGACGACCAAAGTAGCTGTTATTCCAGACATTTGACGGCGGCTTTGGATTAGAAACTGCCTCTGAATAGGCCATTACGAAAGGACGGAGGCCTTGATCCTTCTTTGGATCGGGAATTTTCATTTGCTCACGCTTGTAGGAAACACTGAATTCGATCGGATCCATACCCGTGTCGATATCAATCATGTGTGGCCAAGCCCAACGAGTAAGGGAACTTGCGATTTGTTGAAGAACAATGCGGCCGCTGTCTATGCCGGATTTAACCTGGTCTTCTTGGACAGAGAGATCAGGATTCAAAATCATGATTGAAGTACCGGTCTGCCGATCTTCGGTGAAGTAGCTGTCGAGCCCCAAAACTGCTGCAATTGCATCGGCAATTTGGCCTGTATAGGGTTCAGCAAACTCGGTGCGGTCCGTGCCGGTTTCCTCAACGGCGTGCTCTCCCCACCAGTGCCGGCCGGTGTAAGCGATATTGTCAGCTTGGAAGTCATCGGCATTCGACATGGCGATGAGTCGATTAACACGCTGACCATTTTCATCGACGGTTCGCGTGTAGACGACGATAGTCTTAACTTCGCTGGCGATGAAGAAGACGCCTTTGCCGAAGCCGTAAGTACCACCGGCTACCTTCTTGGTGTCGCTTCGACCGATGTTCCTAACGAATGAGTTGAAATCGGTAGGTCCGTCTACCGCAGCTGTTGCAATACTCGGGCCGCGAAGCCCGTACGTTCCAGAATCGCTAACAGTCAGTGCGGACAAACCGCCAGTCTCAAGCGCGGATTCAAGCTGCGGAATTCCGACAAAGTCGTTGCCAAAGACATCGTTCTTTAAACAATCGAGTTGATGTTGGTTCAGCTCTACAAAGTCGATCGCGAAAGTGACGCCGTCATCGTGGGATGCACGATCGCGGGCATCCC
>VNIW01000405.1_pt1 | contig 17525 bp, 16 predicted proteins | sample 7248591 | NCBI WGS metagenome assembly VNIW01 (sample SAMN12251776, study PRJNA551026) | human skin metagenome | isolation source: skin samples from patients infected with Netherton Syndrome | host: Homo sapiens | place: France:Paris | reverse complement strand
GTGCTTGGACGAAGAGTTTGGAGGTGTAGCCGACGTCTTGGGCTTGGAGGAGTTCTTGTGCGGCGTCGTGTTCTTGCTTGCGGGCTAGTTCTTTGACTGCTTCAAGCTTGGCGCGGCGCTCGTCTGGCGTGTGTGGGGGCTGCATGGTGTCGTAGTCTCCTTTCGGATTATCGACACCGCCCGTGTTGTGCTTTGCTCACTGTCCGTGTGGAAGTGGTAAAGTCTTAACCGACACGGTGGTGTCGCTTGAATTTGGACCCCCGCTAGAGCGCCAACTCTATGATGCGGGGGTTTCCTCATGTTTGAGGAATGTGCGCGCCCTGGACTTGAACCGAGGGTGTGTGCCGCTCGCGCTGCGCACCCCATGAGTGTGGGGTGCGGCTTTTTATTTTCTTCGCCTATTAAATCACATCAGTGCGACTTACTGGGAGATTTAGTAATGGTGGCGGCTCTTGTCAAGAAGCTTTATCGGCTGTTTGCTTTGGTGAAGCTTGCTTGGAACCTAAGGTATTAGTGGCGTCACTCTTGTTCTTCGGGCTCGTCTTTTAGCCCGTTGAGCATTATTTGGTTAAACAGGTTGTTGATTGTCTTCTCTTCAAAGTCCGCAGCCACTTGATTCCAATGGAATTCTTCTAGTTTGGGAAGCATGGCTGTAATAGCCATTTTTAAGTAGAAACCTCTACTACGTCCTGTCCTATCGCAGAGAGCGTCGAGTCGTTCAATGATTTCGTCTGGCATCCGTACAGACACCACACGTCCGGAAGGGTGGGGAGATTGTTTCATGTGCAGTATCCTCTCTTTGGCAGCAATGGTAAACATTGTTTACCATTGCTGCCACTCTTGAGACTGTCGTTAGGATTGTTTAATCGACACTCTGTAAACAATGTTTACTATGCGTGAGACTGGTGGAGTTTTTTCAAAACTCTTTAACGGCACCATGGGCGGTACGCGCCACAGAGAGGGAGGAAGGGCAACCCCATGGAGACACTGCCATTTATCGAATCCACCAACCACGTCCCCAGCTGTACTCATCGCCATGCCGGCCTGGATGCTCATTGCCCAGATACGATGCGCAGGACTGGTGGTAAGGAATCAGCAGAGCAATCGGTGGAGTAATCGCCTGGGTAATCATCTGGATGGTTGGCTCCATGGCTGACCACTACGAGCACGCCACGGACGAGACCAACGACTCGCCATACTCCAACACGTATGAAGACGCGCCCGCCAACCCCGGCGAGCATTACGACCCGAACGAACAGCAGTAGTCGCTGTCACCAACGCCGAAGACTGACCTTCTCTCTACTGACTACTGGCCACCATTGTCATGGTCACCATCGCCGCCAGCGCCGCTGAGGGCGCTGGCGGCTTCGTCATTGTCTTGGCGCTCACTGTCGCCAGTATGCGACTCGTTGTCGCCAGAGGAGTCCTTTGCACTAGGGGAGGACTCCTTAGCGGTCTTGAGCATTGCGTTGAAATCACGCTGGCTCACACCGACGAGCTCGCGCACAAGTTCCTTTGCTTCGCCTAGGTCGATAATGGACTGCGAGGCTTGACCGATCTTTTCGTTCAGCTTGTCTCGCCGATCAATAAGGCTCAGCAACGATTTGATGCTCTTTTTCCGGTCGCGCAGCTTACGCTGTTCTTCTTCGAGATCCTGACGCTTCTTCAAACTTCTACTTGTGGTAACCATAAACCCACAATGCCAGCGCACACACCGCCCCGCTCCTGACACAAACACCACGCGGGACGCACGGGGTAACCGGAAGCAATCAGCGGACTATCCCTGCAGGCTCGCGCCCTTTTCACAACACACTATATGCACTCTTAGTGTTAATCGGGTTTTGGCTGCTAGACTAGGGCGTATGATGACCCTGCGCGTAGTCAATAGCGGAACAGGTTATGAGTACCTGTTGCGCTCTGTGGCTACCAATGATGGGCCGACAGATGCGCCAAGTTTGTCGAAGTATTACGACGCGAAGGGAACTCCGCCAGGTCGTTGGTTAGGCTCTGGGTTGGCCGGTTTGAACACCGAAACGGTAAGCCTGGGTGGGGAAGTTACCGAGTCGCACATGGCCGCATTGTACGGCGAGGGTCTGCACCCCGATGCGGATATGAAGATGTCCGAAGGCCAGAAAATCAAGGACGTCCAGCTGGGGCGTCCGTTTGCGAACTTCACCAACGACATTCCGGTTTTGGTCGCTTTGCGTGACGCGGAACGCCGCCATAGGCAGACAACGGGCACGCTGATGGGAAAGCAGGAGCGCGCCGAATTAGTGCAGAATATTGGGCGGGAATTCTTCATTGAAGAACACGGCGTCGAGCCGCAATCGGGCCGGGAAATCGTCAACTGGGTCAACGGTTTAAAGGACAATGTGCGCCAGTCTGTGTCGGGTTTTGACCTGACTTTTTCGCCTGCTAAGTCCGTTTCTGTGGTGTGGGCGTTGTCCGATGAGAAGACCGCGCGGCGCATTGAAAAGCTTCATCACCAGGCCGTCAAAGAGGCTATAGCATGGGCAGAAGGCAACGCATTGTTTACCCGAGTCGGCAAGCAAGGGCGTGAACAAATCAAGACGAAAGGCTTCGTCGCGTCCGAATTTAAGCACTATGATACGCGCGCAGGCGACCCTGATCTGCACTCGCACGTGCTGGTATCCAACAAGGTTCAGACCGAAGACGGGCGCTGGTTGTCCATCGATGGGTACACGTTGATGAAGTATCATCAGTCGATTTCTCACCGCTATGACTCCATCTTGAACACCCTGCTTTCTAACGAGATGGGCTACACCTTCACCGCCTGCGACCACGGGACAAATAAGGAACCCACGTGGGAGATCGACGGTATTTCCGCCTCTCTTATGGAGTCGTTTTCTAAGCGTCGACGCGGCGCACAGCCGGTCTATAAGCGACTGGTGGAAGAGTTTGTTGCCGCGCGTGGAGCTACGCCTAACTCGGTTGAGGTGGGTCGTTTGTGGCAGCAAGCTATCTTGGAAACCCGTGACGCGAAGCGTGAACCCGAAAGCCTTACAGAGCTTCGCGCAGGCTGGAAAGCGGAAGTTGCCGCGCGTGATACTGGGGCAGAAGAACTCGCTGCAATCAACCAACTTGCAGCCGAAGACGCCCGTGATGAGCGTCCAATATTTCACGCCGAAGACCACCTTTCCGGTCTTATCGACGAGGTTTTAGACACCGTTGTCAGGCGTCGTTCCTACTTTCGCGCCTCGCATGTAGCGACTGCTGCGGGTGGAAAACTCCAAGGCTATCGCTTCGCGTCACTAGCCGAGCGCGACCTTATCCACGCCACTGTGGTGGAAGCAATTGTGCGCGATAAGGCCATTTCCTTGAACGATTTTGACGTCCTGGAACTGCCCGAGGCACTCAAAAACACGGCAGGTAAAGCCCGCGATACCCGCGCCGATAGCGAGCTTTATACCACCCAGGACATCCTCGATACCGAAGACAAAGCACTGGGCGCACTCAACGAACCAGTGGCCGCATTCGCACCATCTGCAGCGATTGATAGAGCACTCGATGAGCATGAAGCCGAGGCTGGTTTCCGTCTTAATGCAGGGCAGGAATCCATGGCGCGCTACCTGCTTACCTGCGGCACACTGGCTGCTACCGGCGTAGGCCCGGCTGGTACCGGCAAGACCGCATCTATGCGTCTGGTTGCCAATGTGTGGGCCAATGAAGGCCGCAATGTGATTGGTCTGGCCCCGTCTGCACAAGCAGCAGAGGTGTTGTCGAAAGACTTAGGCTTTGACGCTTTTACCATCGACAAACTCACCTACACCTGGCGCGGAAACCACCCAACAAAGCCCGGCCATAGCTTAAAAGACCTTCCCGTATCCATTAACGCTGGCGACATGATCATCGTTGACGAGGCCGGCATGGCCTCGACCCCTAACATCGGGTCACTGTTAGAAATTGCCGAAGAAGCAGGCGCAGTCGTGCGCTTTATTGGTGACCATAAACAGCTCGGCGCGGTAGAAAACGGCGGACTTTTCGGCGCTATGGTCAATGCTTCTGGCCGCACTGATAATCAACTATCCGAAGTCGTGCGCTTTGGTGGAGATAGTGAGCAATCTGCTACCAGCTTGCGCTTGCGCGAGGGCGATTCTTCTACTTTCGACTTCTATGTCAATCGTGGTTGGGTCAATGGTGGCGCACGCAGCGACATGCTGGATAAGGCCGCAGCAGACTACTTGGCGGATATTTCTAGCGGTAAAACCAGTCTTCTTATTGCTGCCACCAACCGCGATGTGGCAGAACTCAACGAGACAATCCGCGCCCACTACATCGCCCAGAGCGTTGTTGACACCACCGTGGAAGCCCAGCTTTCTAGAGGCGAAAAAGCAGGTGTGGGCGATACGATTCTGGCGCGCAAAAACCAGACTTTCTACGACGACGAGACCGCTACCAGTACCCGTATTAACAACGGCACGCTTATGACCGTCACCGCCATTGCCGAGAACGGCAGTATCACCGCCCGCAACGCAGCAACCGGCGAGGAATTGTGCCTGCCCGCAGACTACGTCCATGACAATGTGCAGCTAGGCTACGCTGCTACCGTCCACCGCGCCCAGGGCAGCACCGTGGACTGCACCCGCGCGGTAATCGACCACCACGTCGATAGGGCAGGGCTGTATGTTGCACTCACACGCGGCAAAATCGCTAACCACATCTATGCGGTCACCGAGCACCAGTTAGATGAACTCGCCGAAGAAGGCCACTACCACTACCAAGGCATAGACCATGCCCCGAGTATCAGGGACGTCTTTAATAAGGCAATCTCGCGCGATAACAGCCCGAAGGCCGCACGCGAGGTCATAGCCGACGTTGTCGACGAGCAGACCTCACCCGATCGCATGATGGGCCTGTGGCTCATGGGTAAAGATGAAGCCACCAACGACTTCATCGACGCCTACCTACCGGACTGGATCGACACCCTGCCCGGCACCCTCGCCCGAAAGATTGAAACCAGCGACGACGGCACAGAACCTATCCGCCACGGCTGGGCGAAGCTTATTGACGCAGGTATTGACCCGCGCACCGTCATGGACCCTGCTACTCGCGATATTGACAACGCTCATGATCCGGCACGGCTTATCCGCTACCGCCTAGATGAACAGCTCCGCCAGCTTGATACGGGCAAACGCAACCAACTACCACCTATCTCCAGGCATGCGGACATGGAACTCGATACGTGGCTTCGCACCCACAACCCTTACGACCGCGCGGAGACCACCCGCCTTACCGGCGCAGAGAATAACCTCAACCGGCTTAACCAGGAGGTGTTGGCAGAGCACGCACGCTTTGCTAGTTCCAAGGTGGAATCGCTGACCTGGCAGGAAGCAAGTATTTCCACTCGCCTCTACGAGGACAAGAATGCCGCTGTCAATGAGGTACAGGCTGACTACCAGCAGGTAGTCCTTGATGCTGCGCGTATTCGCGCTTATGAGCAGGCTATGGCAGACCACAGTGCCGCCCTTGGTGAAGAAGAAGCTGCCCTGGCAGACATTGAGCACCAGCGCCTACTGGCCGATGACTACGCCCGCCCGGTTGCAGACCAAGCCTACGACCACGACGCGGCAGGCTATGGCACTTACCAACAACGCATAGACCAGGCGCACACGCGCCTTGATATGGCCCAACAGCGCCGCAAGCTTGCCCAGCAAGCCATTGAAGATACCGGCGCTAATCTGCCGGAGGCAGGCTTGTGGGAGGAAATCTGCTACCGCGCCGACGATACAGAGGAATGGGACAAGCGCCTAGATGCAGCCGAACAGCACGACAGCGAGCACACCTATAGGCTTCAACAGCGCCTCGATACTATCCGCCGCGAGAAAATGGACTTCGCCGACCGGGCTGATATTGCTACCCGCTTGCGCGCAGAGGAAATCCCTCACGATGTTGCCGACCATGCAGGCTACATCGCCGATGAAGTAAACCTGCTAGCCGCGCAACGCACCTACGAACTACGCCGCCTTGGCATAGATGAACCTGCCCAAGAGACAATCCGCGAGATGATGGCAGATACCATCGCCGCAGCTTACGAACCAGACAACACTGACTATGACGAGCCAGATACCTCCTACAACGAGGTGGAGGAAGAACCACCAGCGCCTGAGACCACCCCAGAACCGAAGCTCCACCCCGGCGCACAAGCAAGCATGGACTTTATCGCAAGCCTCGGACTAGATGACGCACCACACATCACCACTACCCACAGCAACAACCACGACAACGAGGAACAAGCCCCCACCGACGATCTTGAAGAAGAACAGGGCCCAGAGCTTTAGAAAACAGTGAGGTCAAAGCTCTAGAGATGCATGTGTATATACCTACATACACATGTGCGTATGTAGGTATATACACCGGGAAATCAGCTTCTTTCCTCGAGCCATCGTGTTGCCCACTCTTCAAAAAGCTGGGAGATGCTCTTCTCTTCTTCCACTGCGGCGAGTTTGAGCTCTTTAATCAATTGCCGATCACGGACGTACAGCTGAAGGCGTGTCGCTTTATCATTAGCTTGAGCGAACATCTTTGTTGAAGGCGAGCTCTCCAACCTATTTCCAGACGATTCTTCCCACGCTTTATTCTTAGCCTTTGGAATTGCCATCATCTACCCCTTAATCCTCAAATGCTGCGACTACTTCTCGAGCCAAAGAATCCCACACCTTCGTACTGCTGGGCTTTGTTCCGAAAACACGACGCGTAGCCGCCCTCGTTGGGATGACTGTTTCAGCAAGCGCTGCAGTCTCGTCACCCTCCAGCTCGGCATGGACTTCATCTAGAAGTTTTTCCCTCCTGTCGACATTCGACAGAACAACTGCTGTTGGTATCCCCATTTCTATTAGCCAAGAAAGCGTTACCTGAGTTCGATCAATATCCATCGGGGAAACACCAGTTGGAAGAAGGACTAAATCGGCAGCCTCGGCGCTTTCGGTTATGAAAGCTAAACCACCTGGAGGGGTATCGACTATAAGAAAGTCCGGATTGTTCCCCCTTCTGACAACTCCAGAGAAATCACTTGAGCTGCGGACAGATTCGATAGGAAATGGAAAATCCTTCACTTTGGTTGCCCATCGGGTGGCAGATTGCTGGGGGTCACCATCTGCGACTGCGACCGTATAGCCCATCTTCCGAATTGCCTCTGCGAGCATTACCGAAAGTGTGGTCTTTCCCGTACCACCCTTCGACTGGATTACGGAAATTACTCGAGTCATACAAAAAGAATAGATTCAGGAAGGACTTACCTGGGTAGTGACATGCGTATGTGTGTATATAATGCTATACGTACGGAAGCCGTCAAGTGGAGAACTGAACTAAAAATCACTTTATGCTCATGTACTGATATACACATATGTGTATATACGCATTCTTAAATTTAAAGCTATCCACTTGCCGAGGGATGCTCCGGTTGCGGGCGCGCTGTAAGGCGGTATGGTTTGGGTGTCCGCAGCACACCTCCCCCGGCGCATAGTCGGACGGAAGGAAAATAAAAAAGCCACAATCCCCCCGCAGATGGCTTCTCCCCTAGTGCTTCTCGTCGTTGGAAGCACTAGGGGAGTTTCCTTTATCGCGTGCCTTGGCGGATTCTAGGGGTCGTTGCAACGATGATGGTTAGTTTGGTTTGATGCTACCGGTTTGTGTGAGGGCGTTGGTCATGACTTCGGCTGGGGTGCGCCAGTTGAGTGCTTTGCGTGGTTTGTGGTTGTGAATGTTGGCGATCATTTCTAGGTCCTCGGCGCTGTAGATGGACAGGTCGCTGTTTTTGGGAAGGTTTCTTCTGAGCCTGCCGTTGGTGTTTTCGTTGCTGCCGCGTTCCCATGGTGATCCTGGATGGCAGAAGTAGATGGGAATGTCAGTGGCCATGGTAAAAGCTTTATGACCAGCCATTTCGCTTCCTTGGTCCCAGGTAATTGATGACCAGATAGCTTTATCGATTCCTGTAACTGCCTTGTGCAGGGCTGTGAATACTTCTTTGCTGGTATGCCTTCCCGGTAAGTGGCCAAGGACAACAAATCGGCTGACGCGTTCTACTAGCGTGATTACCGCTGATTGGTTGTTTTTACCGAGGATGAGGTCGCCTTCCCAGTGGCCTGGCAAAATACGTTCACTTACCTCATCTGGCCGGTCGTCTATGAGGATCATGTCATCGACGAAGCGTTGCTGGGCAGGTGTGCTGGAGCGGGTTTGGCGTTTCTTGCGTTTCTTTCTACCGGTCGGCAAGTCCAGGCCAAGGTCTTTGAGTCTTCCTTTGGCCTGCAGGTAAAAGGCGTCATAAATCGTTTCGTGACTAATGCGCATGTCCTTATCAGTGGGGTAGTCGATGGGCAGGCGATTAGAAATCTCCTCAGGTGACCATTGTGCCCGCAATTGTGCGCATACATAGTCCCATAGTCTTTTGTTGGCTAGTAGTTTCGGTATTTTCGGCCGCAACCTCCGCGCACAGGCCTTTAACTGGGCTGTTTCTGCACGATACGGGCCTTCCGCACTGTGGTTTCTGCGTACTTCACGCTGAATTGACGATGCACTTCGCCCTAAACGGCGCCCAATCTCACGCAGTGGCACATCTTCGCGGAGAAGATCGGCGATGATGACGCGTTCTTCGAAGCAAATGTAGCGATTGCTGATGCGTTTATACGGATCTACCCCGCTAGGTAAGGCGGGAGGGGCAAGCCTTCCGGATTCGATGACATCATGGCGTTGGCGCAGCGCTTTCATAAGTCTGTTATACGTGCTGGCGTCTTCGCCGACGGGTATGAACTCTTCTCGTCGACCCTGGGATTTGGTGAGTCCTTTTTCGAAATCTAAACGCAGTCGACGATCAATTCCTACTGCCGTGCCAGCATCACCACCAGGCAGGCTCGCCAGCCGAAGGCGCAGGTATTCCACTCTTAACTGCGTCTGGCGGACTTTCCGAGCATACTGACTTAACCGGATATGGCACCCAGCTTCCGTAGCTACGGCATACGCAGCGGTAAGATGCATCCCACATCTTTTAGCAGCTTGGCGTACCGACAGTCCGCTTCGGACTAGCTCTACAAGCTGGACAGCCTGGCTGCCGCGGCGATCAACTCGTTTGGCTTTATACACGACTGGCAATCCAAAGGCATGGCAAAAATTCAAAGCATGCCCGTAATGACAACCAAGCTCACCAGCCGCCGAACGGACACTACGCCCACTGCCAACCAAGGCAACTAAGCCACGACGATCCGATTCAGACAACGAATGAAACGGGCCAACAACCCCAGACACAACAACACCCTCCTAAGGGAAAGTGTTGCAACGACCCTCTGAACTCAAGCTTCCAGCCGTTCTTTGAGGCTAGTGGCTAAGTCTAGAAGTTCGTCGGGATTATCTGCGGGCCTCTGTTGAGACAGGTTCCGTTGTGCTGCGCGCACAAACTTAGCGAGTGTACCGGCGTCGCGGGCCAGTGGGGAGGTGGCAGGCAACTCCGCTTGTATTGCTTGTAGGTGCTTGGCAGCACTGTTGGCGGCGTCTAGTGCGTACTCGTAGTCTCCAGTATCCCCGTGCGCCCCAATAAACAACGCACACAGGTGCGTGTCCTAGACTTCATGAACAATATCAGCCATTCCGTGCTCCCTATTCAATCCACTTTTGATTTGGCCCTTTGAGACTTTCTGAAGCCTTCCACGCGACCACTAGGATGGAAATCTGGAAGAAAATGATCCATCCAGTCGCTACTTTTTGCTGGCTTGAGTAGGTTCCGAAAACTGTAAGGAGCAGGAACATCATACCTGTTATAACAACCCCAGACGCGCTCATTGTGGTGGTAAAGCAGAAAATTACAAACCCCACCAGCGCTATCAGAAGACAAGAGTAAACGCCCCCCCTCTTTATCCTCCCAACTCCCACTGGGGCCAGCTATTTGAAACAAGGAGAATAGCGCCCCTTGAATCAGCACTAGCGAGAAGTTTCCCCAAGTCTGAGGATTCCATTTATTTCGGCCTTGCCCATTGTCAGAAGCGCTTGATTCAATCTGCCCCCTTTTAGTCTGCTTATCCTGAAGTTCTGTTGGAGCTGTAGAGGGGTGCCGCCTTCGCTTATCGACAATGGTGGTGACGGTACACAGGGCAATGAGGACAAGGAGCCACCAACTACTTGTTTGTGAAGACTGTTCTTCCTCGCCCGGGACTGTTTTATTTTCTTTTCCCTGTTGGGGACTGTATTTACTTCGGCTCATAGACCCCAAGGCTACGGCACCCCAAAACAAGACCTACCTTCCACTTAGCAGTGTGACACTAGGTCTGTTCGCTTACGCCACCATAGGAGCCGCTAAGTTGTTCCGAGGCTAGCCATCCGATAAAAAGTGACGCGAATTGAAGCGCAACCGATGGGCAAAGTACCTTCCATCCGCTTAAGGTGCTTAAGAATAAAGCGAACAAAACAGTCGTCGTTACCGCTAGCCCTATAAGGAGACACCAAGAGCGGTAGCAGCGGCACTATAGCCCATGCCTTGCTCAAATAATTCAACCAACTGCTCGCGCTCATGCTCACTCAGCGAACTTCGAGCTCTCAATGAAAACTACTCCCCACTAATCGGTAACTGATTTCTCAGTCCAGCTAATGGGGAGCAGTTCAAAGCAGAGGTAGGTCTATCTAAATTCCTACCTCTGCTCAGGTCCTATTTCTTCCCATAGGGAAGAAATAGGAGGAGAATGACCACAATTGCTAGAGCAACCGTCACGACATACGGCCACTTAGCGTAAACGGAAAGCGCCATCAGAAGAACGCCCACAGTAGCCAAGAGCTTTTTCCACATAAAATTTACTCTCCCAACCATTTTGAATCTTCCTAGTCGGAAGATTCTCTTAGAGTATTATCTAAACAATACAGCAACATCTGTATGGCAACATTCCAATCACGCTACCGTCAATCCCTTAGTGCTTAGTTCAGGGATAGTTTATTGAAAACCAACCCGATGTGGAAGGTGTTGTTGCAAAGTTGGGCGGAGAGCAGCGAATACTCAGTTTCTCATTCCCTGATGGCCGCTGCGTGTGGGCGTTGTTAGGCCGTCTCGAAGACCTGGTTGACGATCACCGCGTCCGGGTTCGGTTGCCCGTAGGCAAACATCACGCCTTGCCCTTTCCGCAATGAGTGCATCGCCTCCATCCCTTTCAACGTCCGGTAGGCGGAAATTCGGTTTTTGAACGCCCCCTTCGGTCCCAGGATTCTTTTAAGTCGGCCATGATCTCCCTCGAGAACGTTGTTCAGGTATTTCACCTGCCGGTGCTCCACCGTCTGAGGGCAGATTCCCTCCGCCTTCAGCTCGGATATTGCCTTGGCCAGAGCTGGTGCCTTGTCGGTGTTGATGACCCGCGGGGACCCGGCTGTCGTATTCGATCGCAGCGTCTTGGCCAGGAAACGCTTGGCCGCAGCCACATTCCGTTTTGGTGAGAGGTAGAAGTCTAAGGTCTGCCCACCGGCGGTAATAGCCCGGTAGAGATAGCACCACGTGCCGCCGACCCGGATATAGGTCTCATCCACCCGCCAGGACTGGGCCTGCCAGTCGGGTACCTGCCGGTACCAGCGAGTGTGCTTATCCAGCTCAGGGGCGTATTTCTGCACCCAGCGGTAGATCGTGGTGTGATCGACTGGCACACCCCGCTCGGTCATCATTTCTTCGAGGTCGCGGTAGCTCACGCCGTAGCGGCAGTACCACCGCACCGCCCACAGGATGATGTCACGGGGGAAATGCCGACCGGAGAAGATGCCCATGGCTCTGATTATTTCATGCCGATCTTTCTACTGCCCCAACTTTGCAACAGCACCTTGGCGGCTATGAGGTTTCGGGGTTGTTCCAAGCTCGCCAGCGACATGTAGCGATTTTGCTGGATCCAATCATCCTACTGTTCAGCTAGCACAGAACCGATCAGGCGGATTACAGAACTGTTCAGAAGATTGGGGTTGCCCGCAAATCGTGGACACGTAGTGGAGCTACCTAGTGGTTAGGCAGCTATTTCTTTTATGCTGGTGGTTAGACCAATGCGGCTCTCAAAGTCGACGGGGCTAACCATTCCGAGTGCGGAGTGCCGGCGCCGACGGTTGTAGACGACTTCAATCCAGTAGGCAACGGCCTTGCGTGCGGCATCACGGGTTGCCCAGCGCTTACGGTCGTAGAATTCGGTTTTAAGCGTCGACCAGAATGACTCGGCCATCGCGTTATCGAAGCACACGCCGGTACGCCCCACGGACTGAGCAATGCCCAGGTTGCGGCAAACTTCCCAGAGCTTCTCGCTGGTGAATTGGGTTCCGCGGTCAGCGTGAAACACCAGTCCATCAGGAACGTCACCGCGCAGCGTATGCGCCATCTGCAGGGCCCGTTCGACCAGGTATGTATCTTGAACGCTATCCATAGCCCAGCCCAGCACCCTGCGGGAATGACCATCGCGGACTGCACACAGATACAACCAGCCTTCAGCAGTGCGCAGGTAGGTAATATCTGACATCCACACTCGGTTGAGCTCACCAGTATCAAACATGCGCTTGACCAGGTCAGGAAGCGTGGACTTACGCTTGGCTTGAATCGTAGTCACCGGGACAAAGGCACGCGGTGAAATCCCTTCAATGCCCATCATGCGCATCCGTTTAGCCACAGTCTTACGGTTAAGCGCAATGTGGTAGCGCTCGGTAAGTTCTGCGGTGACCCGCGGAGCACCATAAACCTCATCGGAGTCCGACCAAATCTGATGAATCTTACGATCGACATCGTCGTAGAATGCTGCACGATAATCTTCGCCGGATAGCCGCTTCTGCTGCGTATGGGACCATTTGTAGTATCCAGACCGAGACACTTTTAAAAGCCGTGCCATACGTTTGATGCTGAAGTTCGCCTTCTCCTGCCGCATCAATTCGAACTTTTCGGCTCGCGTTGCTTTGCGGCGAAGAAGGCTGTCGCTTTTGACAAAAACTCGTTATCCATCTTGGCTTCTGCCAGTTCACGGCGCAGACGAGCATTCTCAGCACGAAGATCGGCCTCGCTCATCCCATCGGATGCTCCTCGGCGCTCACGCTCGAGTTTGACCCACCTGCCTAAAATTGTGGCTGATACGCCAATTTCCTTAGCCACATGAGCAATCGGGCGCTCTGACTCGATTACCAGGTTCGCGGCTTCACGCCGGTACTCCGGGGTGTACTTCTTCCTTGACGAACTCACAATGAACATCCTCTCCTACGGACACAAGATCCGTACCAATAGGGTGTCCACTAAACGAGGGTAACCTCAAGATTGAAATGGTAGCGGTGTGGTGAGTATCTGGTAGCGCCTGAGTGAGTATCCGGTAGCGGTGTCGGATGCGGTTTGTTTATTGTCTCGTGTGGGTGGGTTAAGATAATGGGGGAACGTTTGGAGGTGGACTAGTGAAGAAGCGGAAGTGGAATGCCGTTGAAACGGTGAAAACTGTTAAGTCGTCAGTGGTCATCATCGTCGATCCTTCAATAGACAGCGTCAGTCTGGCGAATCAGTTTGGAAGAGCCCTCGCGGAGGTGTCCCATTCTGCGCTGATTGAAGGTGACGTTTGTGTCGATTCCAGAACTGGCAATCTGGAATTGCATTTGTATCTTCGGGTTAAGAAATTTGCCGAAGCTGCAGGTGCAACCTCGGAAATATTCGGCTTACTAACGCGGTTGATTCCCGAACTTCAGCAGGACGATCTCTCTACCGGCACTAACCTTCTCGCCCCTGCTTAGCAATGTCGTCAGATCGTGTGTTATCGATTGCTAGACGCATCGATCGGATATCAGAATATCTTCCTCGTGTTGTAATGGTTGGGGCTCAAGTCCCAGCGTGGTTCACCGTTATGGTGGGGAATTCCAGGCTGCACGAGACTTTTGGATTCCTGCCCGAGCAGTTCACGATTCGTACAGACGCGACCCTGATTTTCACTGCGATAGGTCTGGCTGTTTGGGGAATGTATCTCGAGGGACGACGAGAAAAGACTCTAATAGAGCGAGACGAGCAGCTCGAGCTAGCCCAAAAAGTTTTAGCCACACTAGATCGTCGGCTTGACGACCTATTAGAAGAGCTTACCGAAGAGTTAGGATTAACTTCGGGCGGAAACACCAAGCTTTCGAGTGGTAAATGCGTGCGGATCACTATTTACGCGCATGACCCTACGGACCGAGTTTTTATTCCGCTGGGAAGACGCTCGACGAACCCCCGATTTCGAGATTTTGGGAGAAAGTCCTATCCGGATGACCAGGGACTCATTAGTCGTGCGTGGGAAACTGGTTGGGGCGTCGAGACTGACCTACCGGCCCAGAAAGATCAGTGGGTTGACGAGGTGAGCGAACGTCACTCCATTCCTACGGAAGTTGCAAAACAGTTCCGCTTGAGAGCGCGAAGCTTGGCCGCTTTGCGTCTTCAGGTGGGGCGAGAAAAAGCCGGCGTAATTGTAATCGAAAGTGACGACCCTAAAGGTATCGGCGGAAATGTTGTAGATGACTACCGTTCAAGTCGAGCATACGATGAATTAAGGGCTCTTATGCCGATACTGGTAGCCCGTAACGATTTCGAACACCGCAAAACTAATTCGTATACAAGCGGAAGTACTGTGATTTGATCTTCTCTTCTTACGAATCCGGTTTACCCGGAAAGTTTACTACTGGTGCTGGCAACTCCAAATTGGGACCTTTAAATCCGGGATGTCGGGGGAGGGGTAGTTGAAGTGAGTGCGGAGCCATTTCAGCAAAATTTTCGCGTTTACCCCGGAAGAGATCGCCGCTAGTTTCTGCCGCATCTGACAGGAGGCAACCAGCTGGCGGAATCGGTCGTAGCTGTAATGGCGCTGGCCCGGCTGGGCGGCAGTGGTGGTGTAGCGAGCCCACAATACTTGCAGCGTTTGCTTCGTACGCCCTGTGCGTGCTTTGACGACCGTGTCAAAGTCAATCGGGACGAATTCGCCTTGCCCGCTGGTGCGTTTATCAACGAATATCTCGTCCAGCTCGTCATTCGTCAGCGCCGCGACCTGCTCAACAGTGGTCAAGCCAAGGCTTCGCAGCGCTTGGTTCGCCCGGGAAATCGCGCGATGCGAGCACCCGAGCTGGTCTTCAATCTGGCGGTAAGAACGCTTCTTTATCAGCAGCGTCATCACCGCACGGTAATCCGTCATAAGCGGACTCCTCCCAGTACACGCCGCACCCGAGTGGTGCGGCTACCGGAAGTATCATCCCGAGCGCCCTGAGCTGCTACCAGAAACTCACTGAAGCGCTACCGGATAGTCACGACACTGCTACCAAATAGCCGGTCGCAACACAGAACTGCGGTTAAGGGAGATTCCTACAACGTCGGCGCGCCGCCGGATTTCCCGATTCAGTCGTTTTGTCGGATTTTTAGACTACACCTCAAAGCACTGAAGGAAGCTGGCATGCTCGATATCTAGGTGGGAAATGCCGTAAGCAATACACGGTTCCCCTGCCCCTTAGGGCAGTTAGCTTTTAGAGAAACCACCTACCTACAGGAAGTCATCGATGCTACCCCCGAGATTAAGCGAGAGCTCGCTGAACGGTTTGGGCTGACCCTTTCAGCGATCCGTTGCATTGACTCTGAGTGCGTCCGCCCAGTGAGTGTGAGAGTCCTACAGGCTCGTGCGCGACTTTTTCAAAACGTAGCGAAGAAATTCTTGGACATCGGAGCCGGCAGCAAGCCGTGTCCTTTCCGTAATGAGTGCATCGCTTCCGTTACTTTCAGTGTCCGATAGGCAAACGTCTTGCTGATGGTAAACAAAGCTACCAATCTCAGTCAGGCTGGGAGGGGTGATTTCCAGCTTTCAAGCTGAGCGATGACGGTGGGAGCGTTGCGCACGAGAGTGGTTTTCCACGACAGGTTACCCTCTTTTTGAAGCCTTCCAATCAGGGTGATGGGATGAACCCCTAGGTGGTCGGCTTGTTCTTTAATCCAGGACGAGTGCACACGATCAGGAACCGCCGGTAAAGGGCTAGAGATCACGAGTTCGCTGGCCAGCTGGTCTGCCTGAGCTTCATTATTGGCACTGTCATCTGATAGGTCATCGAGGATGACCTCGCCATTGTCGACAAGGTGACCCAATAATATATGGGCTGTCTCATGCAGGATGGTAAATAGTATCTTATCGAGCCGTTTCCCTCGTCCCGATATGCCAATTACGGGGTGCCCGTCGACCATCATGGCACAGCCGTCGAGTTTTCCTCCCGGAAAAGCCTCCACATAAACAAGTTTCACCCCTACCTCGGCGAACAGAGTCTGGAACTCAGCAAACGCCTGCGGGTCACATGCTCTACTCGACAGCGTCCGGGCGAGGTCTTCTAGTGCCTTACGGGAGTAGGGGGCAGCCTCGAGAACGCTGGCAGTTGCTCTAACGCAAGCTGCCCACGCTTCCTGCAGAACAGTGACATTTTCCTCGCAGTTACTACGGCGGGCAGCGAAGCTTATCCCCAAGGGATCTTCAAAGGATTTCTTGCCAAACAAGTTCAGCACCTCGCATGCCTGACTTTGTACGTCAGTGGCGGTGATGTATCCCCGCTTGACGAGCAGAGAGACGGGGGCTAGCTCTCGTAACTGTGCGCGGGTTTTCACGACGTTGAGGTTGTTCTGCGTCCGGTCGTCCTGGGACTGCTTCCATAACAGGTAGGAGTCCTGGAGGTTAAGCCAGAATTCCGCGGAGGTGCCCAGGGCGGCACCGATCTGGGCTGCGGATTCGCGCGTAATCTCCTTTTTTCCGGAAATAATCTCCGAGACAAACTGTGCCGGACGACCGAGCACCTCGGCAAAGTCGGCCTGGGTCCATCCGCGTGTGTCTAGCTCGTCAGCGAGGATCTCCCCGGCCGGGAATAGCTCCGCCGCAATTGGAGCATTCATGAGTTCACCTTCTCTCAGTGGTAATCCACCATTTCAATAACGATGACCACGCGGCCGTCGCTGTTGGTTGCGAATTTGAGGATGAGCCGAAACTGCTTGTTCAGGCGGATCGAAGAGGTCCCGGCTCGGTCGCCTTTCAGTTGTTCCAGATGTAACGACCGCATGGCCCGCAGGTCGCGTTCATCCACGGCCCCCTTCAGGATCTGGATTTTCTTGCGATATGCCTTGATGATGTCCGAACCCCATCGTTTGGGGGTGTAGGAGGCATCCTCGGCCACTCGTTGAAGTTCGTCGTCCTCGAAGAGGATGCGCACCAAGTCCACCTCGTCCAGTTCACTAGTGCCGCGCCCAAATGACGTGACCCTTCCTTCTCTACCTACCTAAGGCTCATCACCCTTCGTGTGAAGTACGATATCTTATACGTGCCGATTCCGCAAGATGGAACCAGACATAAAAGAGGGGTACACCCCCGGGGCATAGTAAGACGTAAACGCTAAGGTGGTTCTATCACCTGTCGATTTGGGGTAGTTGGTACCGCGAGTCTGCGTAGGTGGTACCGGTGTTCCGCGTACCCGGTACTGCAAGGCGTTTTCTTTCATAGTTGATGTTGGCGACACCACAATCCGCTGGTGTTGCGTCAACTTCTACTTGGAAGGAGCCGGTC
>VNIW01000401.1_pt1 | contig 17678 bp, 17 predicted proteins | sample 7248591 | NCBI WGS metagenome assembly VNIW01 (sample SAMN12251776, study PRJNA551026) | human skin metagenome | isolation source: skin samples from patients infected with Netherton Syndrome | host: Homo sapiens | place: France:Paris | reverse complement strand
GGCGGGCAGCGCGGATGCTGGCGCCCAGCTGGAAAAGGCGGAGGCCCGCCTTGCGGATCTGCTCCACGATCTCGGATGCACAGACGCCGACGAGGTCCGCGCGCGCCGGGACGAACACCGCGAGCTCCTCGCTACCCGGGACGCCGCCGTCCGAGAGTGGGAAGCGGTCATCGGCGCCAAGGACGTCGGGGAACTGCGCGCGAAGCAGACGGCTTTGCGGGACAAGCTGGGCAGCGACGAGGAGACCGTCGAGCACCAAACTGCCGATGCAATGGCTGCTGCCGCGGAGGCACTAGCGAACGCGGAGCGCGCGGAAGAAGAAGCCCAGGCGGCGGTCGATAACGCCGATGCCGCTCTCGCGCCGCGCCGGGAGCGCCCCTTCGGGCGCGACGCCGCTATCGCGCAGAGCAACGTTGACAACGTCGAACGCATGCTCGCGGCGAAAAAATCCGAGTTCGAGCACGCGGTGGCGGGGAAGTCCGACGACGAGTTGAACGCGTGGATCGAGTCCGCCCGCGCTGCTGCTGATAAGGCCGGCCGGGATGTGGAGGAGGCCGAACGGCAGGTCGCCGCGGCGGATCCGGACATGGCGGAAAAGCTCCTCGTCGGAGCGCAAGCACAACTAGAGACCCTGGACAAGCGGCGCAGCGACGCGGAGGCGGAACGTTACCGCCTGACCGGTTACATCGAGCAGGCCGCCGGTGCCGCCGAGACAGTGGAAATCGCCCAGGCCGACCGACAGGCCGCCGCGGACACATACGCCGCGGTGAACCGCCGTGCCCAGGCGGCGAAACGGCTGCGGGACTTGTTGGTCACCCATCGCGACGCGGCGCGCCGCCGCTATGCCGAGCCGTTCGCCACGAAGCTGGGTGCGCTGGCGAGTTCGGTCTTCGGCGGCGACGTCAGCTTCACCCTCGACGCGGATCTCGCCATCGAACAGCGCGTCCATGATGGGGTCGCTGTCCCGCTGGGCGCTTTATCGGGTGGCGCGCAGGAACAGCTGTCCATTCTCACGCGCTTTGCCATCGCGGATCTGGTGGCCGATCCGGATTCCGAGTCCGTGCCGGTCGTGGTCGACGATGCGCTGGGCTCTACCGACCCGCAGCGCTTGCAGCTGATGTCGACGCTGTTTGCCGATGCCGGACGTCAGTCCCAGGTGCTCGTCTTCACGTGTGACCCGGATCGGTTCTCTCGCGTTCCGGGACGCACGGAGATCGACATCGAGTCAATGAAATTAAACTAACAGTGAATCTGATTCTTTCGATAATTGAACACGGTGTAGTGTTCTCGGCATGGCAGTAGAGACGCGCTGGTTGAACGACAACGAGCAGGAGATGTGGCAGCTCCTGCTCGCGGCGAGCCGGAAGATTCGTCGTGGCATCGACGAGACTTTCCAGGCAGAGGCCGACATTTCCTCCTCTGAGTTTGCCGTCCTAGTGACACTCGTGGAGGCGGAAGATGAGGCGTTACGTTTGCGCGATATCTGCGATCACCTCGAATGGGATCGCTCGCGCGCGTCGCACCAGATCACTCGCATGGTCAAACGCGGCCTGGTGGAGAAAAAGCCGTGCGGCGGCGACGGCCGCGGCGTGCTCATCGCCCTGACCAAGGAGGGGCGGGAGAAGCAGGTTGCCGCCGCGCCGGCCCACGTCGAGTCCGTGCGCCGGTTGATTTACGATCACCTGCCCGCCGAGGACATTCAGGTGATCAAGAACTTCTTCGCCGGCGTGCTGGCGGTGGACAACATTCCGGGCTACCCGGGCTACGTTCCGGACGAATACCTCTCGGCTATCCCGAAGAAGTAAACCAGCTGCATCGCGGTGCGCGTTCGTGTTGAATGGTGGGCATCGTTTCAACACCGTGTACTCGATAACGAAGGAGTTTCGACATGTCCGAGCCAACGAGCGAGTCGCGTTCTGACGAACCGTACAAGGGCTACTTCCGCCACCAGGACCAGCCGGGCCAGCCGGCTAGCAACTACGGCCCGTACCGCCCGGGCCCGGCGGATGGCTTCCGTCAGGAGTCGCCGCTGAGCCGCAAGCTGCACCGTTCCTCCCGGGATAAGTGGGTGGCGGGTGTCTTCGGTGGCATCGCGGAGACCTACAACCTGGATTCCAACCTGCTGCGCATCCTGTTCGTCGCCAGCTTCTTCCTGCCTGGCCCGCAGCTCATTTTTTACTTCGTCATGTGGTTCTTCATGCCGCACGACGAGGATCTGCAGTACTAGGGACGTAGACTTGTAGCCCATGATGGGCCAAGAGTTATTCGAAAACCCGCACCGCCAGTACGAGCTGTACCGCTTAACCGCGCACGAAACGCTCTCGCAGACCCTCGGTGATCCGGAGGAGTTTCCTGCCGAGGGGCCAACCGCGGAGCAGGAAGCGGCGATGGAAGACGCGCTTGCCGCTGAACCGGAAGCAGCGCTGACGTACGATGCCGCCACCGAGTTGTGGATCAGCGGGGCCGAAGACGACATCAACCGCCTGTTCGCGGACCGCGAAGAATTCGTCGACGCGCTCGAAAACGGCGAGGATCCCGGGGCGTAAAAGCACCGCGCGCCCCGCGCCGTCCCTTCCTGGCAGCGCCGCCGGCGGGGCCAGGGTGGGGAAGTGCTAGTATCTCCCTGTGAGTCATGCCCCGTTTCGGCGGCGGGGATCCAGTGCCGCCACGGGGTAGAAGTGACAAGAAAGGACGATGGCGCACACTATGAGCGAATCCACCAGCAAAGCACGCCCGCTGAGCGAGCAGCTCGGCGATACTGCCGGCGCAGAGCGTACCGATGCCGTGCGTGACGATGCCCCGCGCACCGCGACCACCGTGCGCACCGTTGAGCCGCAGAGCAACGAGCGCGTGCGCGACGAGCGTGCCCGCGACACCCGCGATGACCGCGAGTACAGCACCCGCAACGAGGAACGCGATCCGAACTACGTCGGTCTGAACGAGCGCCTGGAGCGCGACAACAAGGAGCTCGAGGCCCGTAATAAGGACGATGGCTGGTTCCCCGTCTTCCTGGAGTGGATCCCGTTCGCCATCATCTCCTTCATCATCGTGTCCCTGCTGATGGCCGGCATGCTCGCGCTGGATCCGCACAAGCCGTTCCCGTTCTTTAACTAGATTTTCTGGCCTCGCCGCGCGAGGATCACGCGGTCTGTGGAGTGACCGGCACCCCGGCCTGACGTGACTGTGCGCGCACGATCCTCTGCCACCTCGACGCTCCATTCGTCCGCGTGCGCGGTGAGGTAGTCGCGCACAGCGTCGACGGACAGCACGTGGGCAAACTCCGGATGCTGGCGCAGGTGCTCGGGGTCGACGACGTGGTGGACGAACAGCAGGTGCCCGCCTGGAGCGACCAGCTCGGTGAGGTACTCGACGCCCGTATCGGGATCCGGCGCCTCAATGACTGGGTACATCGCGCTGACCAGATCGAATGATTCGGCGCGCTCACGTGCTGCAAACTCCTGGATGCCGGAGTTTATCCACGCCACCGATGTGTTCGCACCGTGGGCGCGGGCGCGCTCCAGCGCCACGCTCGACGGGTCGATTGCGGTGACCTGCCACCCGTGGGAAGCAAGCCACACGGCGTCCGCGCCCTCGCCGCAGCCGACGTCGAGGGCACGGCCTGGGGCAATATGCTTGGCGATGTCCACCAAGGCCCCATTCGGGTTCCCACTCCACATGCGGTCGGATTCGGAGTACCGGCTGTTCCATTCAGCTGCGTTGGCCTCGGCATCGAAGGTGCTCATGGCACTCTAAATTACCGCTCGGTAAGAGCGGAAGTTACACGGCGCGGTAGAAGACTTTCGTGGCTGGGCGGTCACGCCGAAAGCGGAGCTGTGAGACAAGATGATTCCCGTCCGCTGCGGATTTCGGCCATGCCGTGCTTGCGCATCTGTGATGAGGCTCGGCTACTTCGCCTCCCCGGGGTGCCCGCCGTGGGCTGGCTCGGTGCGGGCGCGGACGACATCGGCAAGCGTGGCCAGCACCGGGGTGGCCACGCCGGCCTTCTCGCCCGCGGCGGCCACGGCACCGCTGATGGTATTGACCTCGGTGCGGCGGCCCGCCTCAACGTCTGCGGTCATGGACGTCTTGTGCCCGGCGGACTCGGTGCCCACCTGTTCAAAGTGCTCGCGGATGACGTCTTCGCGCACTGGGATTTCGAGCGAGCGCACCACCGCCATGGCCTCGGAGTAGACCGTCTCGGCCAGCCGACGGCTGGGTTCGCGCTCGAGGGTTTCGCCGATGGTGAGGTCAGTGGCCGCGCCGACGGTGTTGTACACGGTGTTGAGGACGAGCTTTTCCCAGATGGGAACCCGTACGTCCGCGTGAACCTCGGCGTTGAACCCGCAGCGCTCGAAGAGATCGCGCACCTTTTCCGCGGCGGCGCTGGCATCACCGTCGACGCTCGCGCCGCCGATCCGGATCGCGCCGTACGCCGAGGAGGAGACAGTATTCTTGCCTGGGCGGTAAGCGGAGTAATCCGTGACGCCGTCGAGGGCGCGGTCGGGGCCGAAGGCGCGGACCAGCACCTCGCCGTTGCCCAAGCCGTTCTGCAGAGTCAGCGCGATGGTGTTCTCGTTGAACAGGTGGCGTGCGCTCTCGATGGCGTCTTGAGTGTAGAAGCCTTTGACGAAGAACAGGGCGAAATCGACCGGCTCGTTCCAGTTCGCGGGCTGGGAGGCGGTGGCGGAGACCTTCACTGTGCGCTCGCCGGCGGTATTGACCACCTCGATGCCTTCGTTATTGAGGGCGTCGACCGTGCGCTGATCGACGTCGAGGAACACGACGTCCTCGCCCGCGTCCACTATCTTTGCGCCGAACAGCTGTCCCATGGCGCCGGCGCCGATTATCGCTACCTTCATGACTATCCCTCCGGTTGAACATGGACGATTCCTGTTTCTCACGAGGGTACGGAATTAGGAGGGCAAAAGTGGCGCGAATCACTTTTCGCGGCCGTAAAGGCACGGCCTATTGGGGGTTGACACCACCGATATCGAAGACGAGGAACCGGTGCAGCCACCACCGAATTTCCTTCAACGTTGTGGCGGTGACGGCGCCGTGAAAACCCGTGATCCGGTCGATCGACAGGGCTCTGACCTGCTCGGTAAGGGCAAAGGAGTGATCGAGCTGGCCCTGAGCCATCTCCACACTGACATGGTTGTCCCATCCGCGATTACGACGCGTGATTGGGACGGTGTGGATTAAGGGCGAGCCGAGTGAATTAAAAGCCTGAGTAGAGACGACAATATGGGGGCGATGGCCGGACTGCTCTCTGCCGACTACTGGGTCGAGGTTCGCCCACACGACCGCCCCGGGGAATAGCTGTTCGCGGGAAACCTTCATCCGGGATACCCAGGCACGTCGCTGAAGTCTTCTGTCGGCAGTTCGTCAAGGAGATCGTGCTGGTGGACCTCGTGCTCCTCTTCGTACTCACGCATCGACTCTGGGGGCGTGTTTGCGATTTGCTTGCGGAGGCGAGCAAACTGGACGCGGTTGAGCTCCCGTTCCAAAAGGAGCTCGATCATGCTCGATATGGTGCGGCCCTCGCGAGCTGCGGCATCCTTGAGCTGATCCCGCAGGTCGACCGGAACTTTGATGGTCGTTAAGTTGCGTGTCATTGGGTGTACCCCTTGGTATGACGAAAGGTATCCATAACGGTATACCTCTCGTCTGCGGACTTCAATCGCCGGTTTTCGGGAGGTTGACGCCGGCGATGTCGCGGATGGCGGTGGCGAAGGCATCGTCAAGCAGGTGCGTGTGTTCGAAGCTGAGGTCCGGCTCCTCGGCGGCGCGCACGCCCGTGACCAGCACATGCTGGTCCGGGGTAAGCGGCTGGGTGAGCAGCGGGACGGTGGCGCGGGCCCAGCCCAGGGACGTGTTCGGCTGCAGGGAGCTAGTAGAGGCCGCTCGCTCGCCGGCCAGGTCCACCAGCAGGGACGTGGCTTTCCCGTTGCGCACCCGGGCGTGGGTGTCTTCTGAGTCCTCCGAGTAGTGGTTGTGCGCTGGGTCGAAATTCTCCGCGATGGCGAAACCACCCTCCACGGCAGTGACGGCGAGATCGGTATCGACCACGTGGACGCGCACGTGAGCGTCGCCCTCGCCACGCATAAAGGTGGTGACCCGGATGTCCTCGCCGAAGGCCTCCCACTTTGACCAGGCAATAGTGTCATCGGGGTCAGTCAGGCCACTATCGGTGACCAGACGGCGGGTCTCGCGGCGCATGGTCATCACGTCCACGAAGGCGAGCTCAGACTCGGCGGTGAGGTAGGACGCAATGTCGTCCGGCTCCAGCGCGAGCGGGAACGCGGACGAGTAGGCGAGCTTGCCGTATTTGGCCACTGCCTGGCGGACGAACCACGCGCCGTTGCCGCCGGCGTTGAGCATCTGGGACTGGTTGTCCGTGCGGTTGACCACCACCTGCGCGTGAGGTTGGGCGCTCACCAGCGGCGTGCTGCCCGCATCCGGATTTTCCTCTGCGGTCCAGAACGGGTGATCCTCCGGGAGCGCTAGGGGCAGCAGTGCCTTCAGCGCCCAGTAGGGCGAGCCGGGCGAATTGTACGTCTCGCTCATGAGCAGGTTGGGATAAGCCCAACCGATAGACAGCACCCCGTCCGGGGTGTAGATGTCCTGCTTGGCGAACCACCGCAGGTGCTTCGCCCACAGAGCGCGGATTTCTGCCCACGGCAGCGCCTCCACGTCGGCGAAGGCCAGCGCGCCGAAGAAGGCTGCGCCGCCGGAGCGGTAGGTCAGCGACCGGCCGTAGGCGATGACGCGCCCGGTGGCATCGAAACGCGCGGCCCAGTCAGAGGCAAAGGCGCGGGCGCGACCCACGGCGGTGTGGGCACGCTCCGGATCCTTATCCCCGCGCAGCCGTGCGTAGATGAGCGAGTAGAAGTGGAACGCGAACGCAACGTAGAAGTCAGTGTTTTGCAGCGCGCCGTCGCGGTACCAGCCATCGCCCAAGTAGTAGCCATTGAGGATGTTGAAGGACTCTTGGGCGGCCTTCTCGTTGAAGGGCGCGCCCCACCTTCTCCAGACCGGCGTCGACCATGATGCGGAAGAACCACCAGTTGTTCGGGTTGGTGTCGGTCTGATTGATCTGGCTGAGCCAGCGGACGACGTTGTCCTTTTCTTGCTGGGAAAGCGGCTCATAGATGTGCTCCGGGGCAATGGCCAGCGCGAAGCCGATGGCGGCCATCTCTACCAAGCGTTGGTCAGCCGAGGCGTCGGTGCCCGGCGGTGCGCCGACCACACCCCAGTACTCCGGGGAATTGGGGTCCGTGCCGGCCACGAGCCCGCGGCGCACGAGATCCCAGTGTGCAAACTCGCCACCGCCGGCGGCGAGAGCCGCGATCCCCCACAGCGGCCGGGAGAAGGACTCGAGTCCCTCTGCGGCGGCATCGAAACCCGCGGCGGTGGGGCCAAACTTCGGCCGGCCAGGGGAAGCCTCGAAGTGGGGGACGAGTGGCTCAAAAAGCTCGCGCGCGAACTGTTGGAAGTCCGCGCGCGTTTTCAGTGGGTTGGTGGTTTCAGAAGCGTTTGGGGAAGTCACCTACGCGAGTGTAACCACGACAAAGCGGGCTTTACGCCTTAACGGCAGAGCCCTCGATTTCGAGAGTGATGTCCTTCGACAGCAGCACGCCGCCGGAGTTCATCGGGGCGTTGAAGTCGATACCGAATTCGGTGCGGTCGATCTTGGTGGTGGCCTCGAAGCCCAGGCGGGTCTCGCCGGACGGTGCCTCCTCCGGGCCAAAGGTCTCGACGGTGAAGGTGACCGGCTTGGTTACACCCTTGATGGTCAGATCGCCTGCGACGGTGCCGTTGCCGTGCTCGTCGACGTCGAAGCCGGTGGAGGTAAACGTTGCCTCCGGGTGGTTGGCGGTGTCAAAGAAGCGTCGGAGGCCAGGTGCTTGTCGCGGTCGGCGTTGCGGGTGTCCACGGAATCGATCTTCACGGTGGCGGTGGCCGTGGATGCAGCCGGGTTCTCACCATCGATGGTGATCTCGGAGGACCACTCGTTGAAGGTGCCGCGGACCTTGGTCACCATGGCGTGGCGCACCACGAAGCTCAGGGTGGAGTGGACCGGGTCGACGTTCCAGGTGCCGGACAGGTTGCTCATGACTTCTCCTTTGAAGATGGATTGCTTAGGGAGTGTTCTAGGCCGCGTCATGCGGTGTAGGGTTCACTCTACACCGGAAAGGTGACATCTCAACTATATGGGCGGATCTATCTCATCTGCCGCGGTAGGAGGGTGATTTCGCACCGGTAAGGTGGTTTCTGGGGTCGCTGGGAGGCGTCAGTGGAGTGTCCGTAAACAATCCGGACCTGCCGCCGAAGAAGACGATCAGTGCAGTGGCTGCAGAAGCGGGAAACATTCTCGGCGAAGTGCTCCGCGCGAATTCAGTACAGAAAAGCAAAGGGCGCCCACCGCGAGCATAACGCTGGTGAGCGCCGATAAGATCAAGGCTATCGCCTTGAGATTTGGTGTCCCCGACAGGACTCGAACCTGCGACCTTCGGTACCGGAAACCGATGCTCTAATCCACTGAGCTACGGAGACATCTCGTTGCCGCGCATGACGTGTGCGCGAACAACGCCGTAATTCTAACCCATGGGCCGGCGCGGAGTTAAATCAGTGCCGGCCGTGTGGGGGAGGAGGCTCGTTAGCCGAAGAAACCGGGCGCATCGGTGGCGTCGGTGTGGCCGGTGCGCAGGTATTCATCGACAATCTTGCCCACTTCCTCATTGCCAAAGCCGACGTGGCCGTGGCCCGGTCCGTGCACGGTGACCAGGTGCGCGCCCATCATCTGCTGTAAGTCACCGTGGTACTTGTACGGCGTCTGCGGGTCATCGGTGCCGCTGATCTGCAGCGGGCGGGTCGCCAGCTTGTTGCCGTTGACCTGGATCGGGGCGGTGGTAGCCGGGCGGTCGTAGCAGTTCACGCCGGACTCCCACATGGCCGGCGCGGCGGTGAAGGGATCCTCGAGCACGTAGCCGGACCAGAGGTACTTCGGCAGCGCCAGTGGGTTGGCGGGCACCGCATTTTCGTTACACACGAGCAGGTTCTGCATGAACTGCATGCGCCCGGTGTCTTCCGCGTACTTTTCCAGCTCCTCTTCCGGAAGGTCAGCCATCTGTTCGTCCGGGTTGGGCAGCGGCTCAATGCCCGCGACGTGCTTGGCGTAAGCGTCCCACTGCTCCGGCCGGGGGATAACGCCCTGGGCTGCCTGGAGGGTAAACGAGTTGGCTTGGCTGGCATCGGGGTTCAGCGCCTTGTGACCCAAGTAGTCGGCCTGCACACGCAGCTCACCAGAGCCGGAGATGAGATCCGCGCCCGGCTGACCGGCGAACTCGAGCCCCGGGGGAAGGTCACCAATCTGTGCGTTTGGCGGCAGCACGGTCGGGGTGATCCCCGCCTCGGAGGCGACCTTCTGGCTCCACTTCTCGTAGACAGCCAGCGGGGTGGTGCCCAGGTGGTATTCCTCGTCGCGGTCGGCCATGAACTGGAACATGTCGTGCAGCGCGTTCCGGAAGCCCTCCTCCTGGGCCGTAATCACGCCGTTCCAGGCCAGGTTGGGGCTCATCGCGGAATCCAGCACCACCTTGTCGGTGTGCTCGGGGAAGAGGGTGGCGTACACCGAGCCGAGGTAGGTGCCGTAGCTCAGGCCCAGAATGGAGATGCGGTCCTCGCCCAGCGCGCGGCGGACCATGTCCCAATCGTGGGCGGTGTTTTCCGTGGTCAGCGACGCGGTGTAGCCGGGCGTGGAGTGCTCGCAGTTATCGCGTACGAACGACCCTGGGCGCAGCTCGGCGTCCAGCAGGTTGGCGTTGTCGTTCTCGGTGCATTCGACCGGAGTGGAGCCGGACAGGCCACGCGGCTGGACCGCGACGCGGTCGTACTCGTTGACGATCGACTCGGGCAGATCCACCGCCGAGTTACCGAAGTAGCTGTAGGCCTCAATACCCGGCCCGCCCGGGTTGCCAAAGATGGTGCCGCGCTTAGCCTCCGGGTTTGCGGCCGGGACGTGGACAAAACCGACCGAGATGGAGCCCTTCTCCGGCGAGTCGTAGTAGGTGGGCACCTCAATGCGGCCGCAGCGGGCGTTCGGCAGATCGACCTGCTCCGGGCACTCCTCCCAAGTGATCTCCGGGGCGTCCTGGTCGTCTTCCGCCAGGGCACGGCCAATCGCGCCCTGGTCTGCGTCGGCAGCGCGCTCGGCGTCCTCGGCAGCGATGCCGGCGTCGGCAGCAAAGGCGGTGGCGGTCAGAGGGGACAAAGAAACCGCCGCGGCCGCAAGAAGTGCGGCGCAGCGGCGGTGAAGGCGTGAATTAGTGGCCACGAATCATATCCTTATGAAGTGTTTTTACGGATTTACAGCCACACCTTACAACTTCCGTAAGTCACTGGCAGAGATATGAATGCGTGGGCGTGTGCGAGCGCACTGGGGTGTTTAGCCCTGCTTGACGATGACCACGATGAGATCCCGCGGACCGTGCACCCCTTCGACGCGCTCGAGCTCGATATCTGAGGTGGCCGAAGGGCCCGAGAACAGTGTGGTGGGGCGCTCCGGATCCAGCCGCGAGATCATCTCCGGGACGGTGTAGACGATGTCCTCATCCCGCACGATGCACACGTGGCGGTCGGGCACGAGCGCCACAGCGCGGCGGCCGTTGGACTCGCTGGACTCCAGGGCGATGGTGCCGGTCAGCGCGCAGGAGACTTTCGACTCGGTGACCACGGCGTCGATGTCGCCGAGGTCGCGGGGATCACTGGCGGGGTCATCGGCACGCGCGGAGCCCGCAAAAGAGGTCAGGACGTCTTCGCCCAGGCCCGGCGCGTGCACGATGTCGGTGCACTCACGGTCTTTAAGCACGTCCGCGACGGTCTGCGCGAGCCCGTCGGCGTCGGTGACGTGGACCTCGGCGTGGTAGTCCTCCAGGCGGTCAACCAGCACGTCGCGTACCTCGTCGGCGGGAAGCGAACTGGTCTGCTGGTAGTCGCGGGGGATTTCCACGTCCTTCGGCAGCTTGGCCATCTTTTGCGCGCGCTTGATGCGCTGCAAGATTTCCTTCTTGGCTGCCCGGGAATCAGCGGCGGTGCGGGCCCCGCCGCGAGAGGTGCTGCGGGAGGCGGTGTGTGCGCTCATTTAGTTGTCCTCCTCAGAATCGTTCGTGGATTCGCCGGGCTTGCGGGATTCGCCTGCGCCCGGGGTCGAGGCCTGGCCGGCGGTGGCATCCGGTTCGGCATCGCCCAGCTTCGCGTCGCCGGCCTTCTTCTGCACCGGGACGCCGTTCTCCCGCGCCTCGGCCAGCAGGTTCTTCGCCTCGTTGGACTCGAACCACTGGCGGAAGGTCTGCTTCGGCGGCACCGCGGTATCGCGGCCCTCTGACCAGCCGGACATGAACAGTGGCAGCGACTCGATGGTCTGGTTGAATCCGCCCAGGATGCGGCCCATGAACACCACGCGCATGAGCTGGTTCCACAGGGTGGAGTTGCCCATGGCCACCCGCATGAGCCCCATGAGCTTCGACTCCACCGGCGGGGTGGCGTGGGTGACCTTTTGGTAGCGGTTTTCCAAGATCACGTCGGACAGCGGGATTTTGACGGGGCAGACCTCGTCGCAGCGCCCGCACAGCGAGCAGGCATACGGCAGCGAGGCGGAGGGATCCTTGTGATCCTTCATGCCGGTCAGCTGCGGGGTCAGCGAGATGCCGATGGGGCCGGGGTAGGTCGAGCCGTAGGCGTGGCCGCCGGCGCGCTCGTAGACCGGGCAGACGTTCAGGCAGGCCGAACACCGGATGCACTTCAGAGCCTGGTGGCCGATCTCGCTGGACATCGCCGCGGTGCGGCCATTATCCAGCAGCACTATGTGGAAGTTTTGCGGGCCGTCGCCTTCGGTCACCCCGGTCCACATGGAGGTGTACGGGTTCATGCGCTCGGCGGTGGACGAGCGCGGCAGAAGCTGCAGGAAGACCTCTAAGTCCTGGTAGGTGGGCACGAGCTTTTCGATGCCCATCAGGGTGATCAGCGTCTCCGGCATCGTCACGCACATGCGCCCGTTGCCCTCGGACTCGACGATGTTGACCACGCCGTTTTCGGCCACGCCGAAATTGGCGCCGGAGATGGCGACCTTCGCCTTCATGAACTGCTCGCGCAGGAACTTCCGGGATGCCTCGGCGAGCTCCGGTGGGTCCGCCTCCAGGGAGTCGTCGGTGTCCGGCATCTTGTCCACGAAGATGTCGCGGATCTCGGCGCGGTTGCGGTGGATGGCCGGCACGAGGATGTGCGACGGCTTGTCCTCGCCGAGCTGGACGATAAGCTCCGCCAGGTCAGTCTCCTGGGCGTGGATACCGGCACTTTCCAGGTGTTCGTTGAGGCCGGTTTCCTGGGTGGCCATCGACTTCACCTTGACCACGTCGGTCTCACCGGTTTCGCGGACAAGATCGGTGATAATCTCGTTGGCTTCCTTGGCGTCGCGGGCCCAGTGGACCACGCCGCCGCGGGCGGTGACCGCCTCCTCGAACTGCTCCAAAAGCTCCGGCATGTTGGCCATGACGGACTCCTTGAGCGCCGAGCCGGCGGCGCGCAGCTCTTCCCAGTCGCCCATCTCGCTGACCACGTTCTGGCGCTTGGCGCGGATGCTGGTGGTGGCGTGCTGCAGGTTGCGGCGCTGGGTGGCCTTGTTGAGGTCAACGTGGGCGTTTTCTACGAAGCCGCGCTCGCCGCGCAGGTTGCCGTAGCCCTCCGGCGCGCGGGGCGGGGTGGTGTCGGAGAAGACAGCCATTACAGCATGACCTCCTTGGAGTAGGCGGCGGAATCGGGCGTCCACGGGTGCTCGCGGGTGGAGGCGAGGATCTCCGCCATGTGGACCGCGCGGATACCGGTGCGCTGGCGGTGTAGTGTGCCCGCGATGTTCATCAGGCACGACGAGTCGCCGGCGGTGACGTACTCGGCCTCGGTGTCCTTAATGTGGCGGGTCTTGTCGGAGACCATCGCCTGGGAGACCTCCGGGTTCTTGATGGCAAAGGTGCCGCCGAAGCCGCAGCACTCCTCGGAGTTGGCCAGCGGGACCAGCTCGATGCCGTCGACATTCTTCAGCAGGTCATAAGGCCGCGCGCCGAGTTTGAGGAAGCGCAGGCCGTGGCAGGACGAGTGGTAGGTCACCCGGTGCGGGAAGAACGCGCCGAGCTCCGTCGTCTGTGCCACGTCGATGAGGAACTCCGGCAGGTCGTAGGTCTTGTCCGCCGCGCGCCGGGCGCCGTCCTTGTCGACGGCGGAGCCGAATCGGTCCGCAATGCGCTCGTGGTGCTCGCGCACCGCGCCCACGCACGAGCCGGACGCGGAGACCACGTAGTCAATGGACGGGTCGGCAAACGCATCCGTGTACGTGCGGATCAGCGGCAGGGCCTGTTCTTGGTAGCCGGTGTTGATGTGCATCTGGCCGCAGCAGGTCTGCTCTTCGGGGAAGACGACCTCGTAGCCGAGCCGGGCGAGGATGAGGGCCGTTGCCTTGTGGGCATCCGGGAAAAGTCCGTCGCCGATGCACGTGGAAAACAGTGCGACACGCATCGCAGCTCCTTAAAGTGTGCAGGATTTGATTGAAAAGCTTCGTGCCCAATTTTAGGGAACGAGAAAACCTGGTGCCCCCGAGAGGGCGAAAACGGTCAGGCACACCAGCGCAAGGAGGATAAGGGAGTAGCCGACCACGGAGGTGAAGATCTTCGATTCCTGCCCGTTCATCTGCACGGCCGTAGCGCCGATGGCCAACGACTGCGGCGAGATCATTTTGCCCACCACGCCGCCGGTAGTGTTCGCCGCGAGCATTAGGTCGGGGTTGGCGCCGATGCGGTCAGCGGCGGTGACCTGCAGATTCGCAAACAGCGCGTTGGCGGAGGTGTCGGAGCCGGTCACGGCGGTGCCGATCCACCCCAACACGGGGGCGAACAGGGTGAAGATGCCGCCAGCAGAGGCCACGAACTCGCCGATCGCAATTGTCTGGCCGGAGTAGTTCATCACGTACGCCAGTGCCAGCACGAGCACGATGGTGAGGGCGGATAGTTTCATGCGGCTGGCGACATCGGCAAGCGCGTGCAACGGCGTGGCAGCAGGCAAGCGGTAGCGGCCGTCCCCGCGGCCGGCAATGGCCAGTACAGCCCAGACGATGAGGGCGGAAATCGCCATCAGGGAGCCCGGGTTGCCCAACACGGACAGCGAGTACGAGGTATCCATCGGGCTGCCGGTGGGCGCGATGACGCGATCGCCGAGCCCCGGCCAGGGGAAGTGGATGGTCCAGAAGTTGAACAGGGCGGGCGCGGCGGTGGCCAGCCCGAAGACCGCGACGACGATGGCGTAGGGCACCAGGGCCATGGCGATGCGCCCGCCGGTCAGATCGGTGGCCGGTTCGGCGTCCCCGAGCCCCATCCGGGTGCGCAGCTCGCCCACGCCCTTTGGCTTCCACCAGCGCAAAAAGGCCACGGTGACGGCCAGCGAGACGATGCAGGCGATGACGTTGGTGAGCTGGTAGACGAAGAACGTGGCGGTCAGCCACTGCGTGATGGCGAAGGAGATGCCAATGACCGCGGCTGCCGGGCCGGCCTCGCGCACGCCGCGCAGCCCGTCGAGGATGAACAGGATGACAAACGGCACGAGCGCCGCGATGACAAAGACGATGACGGAGACCAGCTGGGCGATGTCGCCGACCTGCTCGGTGGTTCTGCCGCCCACCTCGCCGGCGGTGGTGATCGGAATGCCTACGGCACCGAAGGCGACCGGGGCGGTGTTGGCCACCAGGACCGTGGTAATCGCCTTGCCCGGCTTGATGCCGAGCGCCAGCAGCATCGTCGCAGTAATGGCCACGGGAGCGCCGAAGCCGGCGAGGGCTTCTAGCAGGCCACCGAAACAGAACGCGATAAGGGCCGCCTGGATGCGCACGTCGCCCTCGCCGAGAAGATCGAAGGTCTTGCGCAGGTCCTCAAACCGGCCGGAGGCGACCGTGATCTCGTAGAACCAGATGGCCATCACGATCACCCAGACGATGGGGAAGAGGCCGAACAGCGCGCCGCGCCCGGCGGCGGACAGGGCCATCGACGCGGGCATCGAAAAGCCGAAGACAGCCACCGCGAGGCTGGCTAACAGCGCCACCGCACCGGACAGGTGCGCGCTGGCTTTGAGGCCGAGCAGCATGGCGAAAAAGACGATGAGGGGCACCAGCGCGGCCAGTGCCGAGAGACCGAGGCTGCCGCCAACAGCGTCGGTGACGATCTGAAATGTATTCACATGGTCTAACTTAATTCCCATGGCAGGGCGGTAAATCGGTTTCGATACACTTTCTGCCATGGCAGATTTCAATGACGTGCCCGCGCACGTGTGGCCGCGCGGCGCCCAGCGGGAAGAGGACGGCGTTATCACCGTCGCCGGGGTCCCGCTTCCCGAGCTCGCCGAGGAGTACGGCACCCCGCTCATGGTCTTCGATGAAGACGACTTCCGCTCGCGGTGCCGCGACATGGCCGCCGCGTTCGGCGCACCGGAGCGCGTGCACTACGCCTCCAAGGCCTTCCTGTCCAAGAAGGTGGCCCGCTGGGTCGACGAGGAGGGGCTGTCGCTGGACGTCGCCTCCATCAACGAGCTGCGCATCGCGCTGGCGGCCGGGTTCCCCGCCGAGCGCATCACCGTCCACGGCAACAACAAGTCCGCCGGATTTCTGGCCTACTGCGTCGACAGCCAGGTCGGCCACGTAGTTATAGACTCGCCCCAGGAGCTGGAAACGCTCGATTTCGTCGCGCGCTCGCTGGGCAAGGTGCAGCCGGTGATGGTGCGCGTGACCCCGGGCATCGACGCGCACACGCACGAGTTCATTGCCACCAGCCATGAGGACCAGAAGTTCGGCATCGCGCTCGCCGGCGGGGAGGCCTTCGCGGCGGTCAAGGCGTGCCACCGCGCGGAGAACCTCCAGCTGGTCGGCCTGCACTGCCACGTCGGCTCCCAGGTCTTCGATGCCGAGGGCTTCAAGCTCGCCGCCCAGCGCGTGCTGGGGCTCTACCGCCAGATCTACAACGAGCTGGGCATCGCGCTCGCCGAGTTGGATCTGGGTGGCGGGTACGGCGTGCCGTACACCGAACACGACACCGCGCTGGACGTCGCCGCGCTGGCCAAGGATCTGCTGGCGGCTGTCGGCCAGATCGCCGACGACCTGGAGATTACCCCGCCCACCATCCTCGTTGAGCCCGGCCGGGCCATCGCCGCGCCCGCCGCCGTGACGGTCTATGAAGTGGGCACGGTTAAGGACGTGGCCACCGGCGACGGGGAGGTGCCGGTGCGCCGCTACGTCTCGGTGGACGGCGGCATGTCCGACAACATCCGCCCCTCGCTCTACGGTGCGGAGTATGACGCCCGCCTGGTCGGCCGGTATGCCGACGGTGAGACCGTGCCGGCGCGCATCGTGGGCTCGCACTGCGAGGCCGGGGATATTCTGGTCAGCGACATTGCCTTGCCTGCCGATGTCCGCCCCGGCGATCTCATCGCCCTCGCCGCGACCGGCGCGTACTGCTACGCCATGGCCTCGCGCTACAACGCGTTCGTGCGCCCCGCCGTCGTCGCCGTGCGCGCCGGGGAGGAAAAGCCCATGTTGCGGCGCGAGACTTTCGAGGACCTGGTTGCCCTTGAGGTGGACGAGCATTAAAATCCCGCAAACGGCTGGAAGTAGACAGCTAGGTCTGTACACTGAGTCACATGCTTAATTCTCCCGTTGCTCAGGCTCCCATCCGTGCTGGTAAAGGCGAAGGCGAAACCGTGGGCATCGCCCTGCTGGGTTTCGGAACAGTCGGCTCCGAGGTCTTCCGCCTGCTGCAGGAAAACGCTGACGCTTTCACCCACCGCATTGGCGGGCCGGCCGAGGTGCGCGGCGTCGCCGTCTCGCACGTGGGCAACAAACCGCGCCCCGGGGTGCCGAAGGATCTGCTTACTGACGATGCCGCCGGGCTGGTCACCCGCGACGACATCGATCTGGTCGTTGAGGTCATCGGCGGCATCGATTTTCCCCGCGAGCTCGTGCTCACCGCACTCAACGCCGGCAAGTCCGTGGTCACCGCCAACAAGGCGCTCGTGGCCGCCCACGCCGACGAGCTTGCCGCAGCCGCCGAGGCCACCGGCGCGGACCTCTACTTCGAAGCCGCCGTCGCCGCCGCGATCCCGGTCGTGGGCATGCTGCGCCGCTCGCTGGCCGGAGACCAGGTGGAGCGAATTAGCGGCATTGTTAACGGCACCACCAACTTCATCCTGGACGCGATGGAGGCCACCGGCGCTAGCTACGACGATGCGCTCGCGGAGGCCACCCGCCTCGGCTACGCGGAGGCCGATCCGACCGCCGATGTCGAGGGCCACGATGCGGCCAGCAAGGCGGCGATCATGGCGTCTTTGGCCTTCCACACCCGCGTTAACTTCGACGACGTGTACTGCCAGGGCATTTCGGACATCACCGCCGGGGACATCCAGGCGGCGAACGACGCCGGCTTTTCCATCAAGCTGCTCGCCATCTGCGAGCGCCTCACCCGCGACGACGGCAGCGAGGCCGTCAACGCCCACGTGCACCCGGCGCTGGTGCGCAAGGACCACCAGCTGGCGAGCGTCAGCGAGTCCTACAACGCCCTCTTCGTCGAATCGGAGGCCGCCGCCGAGCTGATGTT
>VNIW01000398.1_pt1 | contig 17801 bp, 12 predicted proteins | sample 7248591 | NCBI WGS metagenome assembly VNIW01 (sample SAMN12251776, study PRJNA551026) | human skin metagenome | isolation source: skin samples from patients infected with Netherton Syndrome | host: Homo sapiens | place: France:Paris | reverse complement strand
CTTGATGATGTAGGGTTGTGGGGTTCATTATTTATGCTGCTACAAGCGTTATTATTGTTGTTGGATGTGGTGTTGTGGTTTAACTTTTGAGTTCCATGGTGCCTCATGTTTCCCTCAGAAACTTTTGGTTGACTACGTACATAATAGAACAGACGCACCAATGTGGTCAATAGAGATTTTGGGAAATATTGGGGCCGAGATTGATGCCTGTGTCGCCATTTGAGGTTCACCCATTCCGACGGCCTGCAGGTGCAGGTGTAGGCGCAGGTGTCGGTGCCACGCGTGTATGCGTGGTGGAGTGGGGTGTGACGCGGAAACGACTGGGCACAATGCGTAAACGACCGGGTGCACCGTGGCCTAGCCAAATTGGACGGCCCAGCCAAATTGGATGGCCCGACTAAATGGGATTGGGGCGTATGGCGGCGACATGTCGTTAAGCGGGTGCTAGCTGCTAAGATTTCAAAGTAATTTGAAGTTACTTCGCATGTGAGGAACCACAGTTGAATAAACCCGCTCGCCGAGATGGCACACCGGATAGAAATCGTGAGCACAAACGCGCAGGCTTTCGCGCGGAACCCCGCTCGAAAGCTCCGAAGGGACGGGGACAAGCGCGCACACAAGCCGCCGTGCAGGGACGTAACCCTCAGGCCAATCCTCCTTTGGAGAGCAACCCTCGTGACGTGGATCGCTTTGTGCCCAACGTCAATCCATCCAAGCACCAGCATGTGACGGAGGACGAGGCCGCGCAGATTTTGGCGTCGGATAAGAAAGAAAAGCAGCAGGTACGGCTGCAAAAGGTGCTGTCCTCAGCCGGAGTGGCGAGTCGCCGGATGAGTGAGAAACTCATTGCCGCCGGGCGCGTAGAAGTAAATGGCGAGGTCGTCCAGCAGATGGGTCTGCGAATCGATCCCAGCGTGGATGTTGTGCGTGTCGACGGAACCCGTGTGCAGGTCAACGAAGAAATGGTCTACTTTGCGCTGAACAAGCCGCGCGGAGTCCATTCGACTATGCACGACGACTTGGGGCGCCCACATGTTGGTGAGTTGATTGAGGCGAAGTTCAACCAAGGCCAAGGGCTGTTCCATGTGGGGCGTCTCGATGCAGCAACTGAGGGGCTTTTGTTGCTGACTAACGACGGTGAGCTGGCCAATCGCTTGATGCACCCAAAGTATGAAGTATCGAAGACCTACATGGCGACGGTTTTGGGTGAAGCTGATCGCGGCCTCATCAGAACGCTAAAAGACGGCGTGGATCTTGAAGATGGAATGGCTCGCGCCGACTACGTCCAGATTGTGGATGTTTGGCAAGGTAAGTCACTCATCAAAGTGGAGCTGCACGAAGGGCGCAAGCATATTGTTCGTCGCATGCTGAAAGCCGCAGGGTTCCCAGTTCAAGCCCTTGTACGAACCAAGATTCACACTGTGCAATTGGGGGAGCAGAAGCCCGGGACTGTCCGTGCCCTGAACCGATCAGAGCTGCAGAGCTTGTACAAGGCAGTGGGGCTGTAAGCCTCCGAGAGGATTTCCGAAAGGATCGTTATGAGCACAAACCCCACTAACTCGAAGAATTCGCCGAACCCAAACAACACCCTCGCCATTTATGAGAACACGGCCGAGGGAGGCTTCATCGTTGCAGTCGATGGTCCAAGCGGCACTGGCAAGTCCACTGTGTGCCGACGCCTCGCTGAGCTCGCTAACGCGAAGTACTTGGACACTGGAGCGATGTACCGAGTCGCTACGCTGCACGTTCTGCGTCAAGGCATCGATCCGGCAGCTGCAGAAAGCACAGATGCGATCATTGCAGCGACCCAAAGTTTGCCGCTAGAGGTTAATGAAGATCCGCGCAGTACGGAGGTGCTGTTGGACGGTGAAGATGTCTCGGGCGAGATCCGCGGTCCCGAAGTGACTGCACATGTTTCCGCTGTTTCAGCCATCGCGGAGGTGCGGGAGAACCTGGTTCAGCTGCAACGCGACTTAGCGAAGAAGGCGGGGCGCTGCGTGGTTGAGGGGCGCGATATCGGCACCGTCGTACTGCCTGATGCCCCAGTGAAGGTGTTTATGACCGCTAGCGCGGAGATTCGTGCGCAGCGCCGCTACAACCAAGACGTTGCTGCAGGTCGCGAGGTAGATTATGAGGCCGTGCTGGCCGATGTTCAGCGTCGTGACGAAGCAGATTCTTCGCGCGCGACTTCGCCTTTGCGCCCTGCGGAAGATGCAACAGTTTTGGATACTGGTGACCTATCCATTGATGAAGTTCTGCAGGCTTTCGAAGTCCTGATTCTCCAGGACGAAAGCAATCAAGCAGAGAACGTACAAGCAGGTGAGCAGCGGGATCAAGAGGTACTAGAGGAACTTGTTTTCTGTACCACCGATGGCGAAATTCTTGGACAAGACGAAGATGAGTCTGATTTCGATGACTCAGACCATGACGGCTTAGGTTTCGATGATTCGGAGTTCGACGAGTCGGATTTTGACGAAGCTGATTTCGGCGAAGCCGACTACGGCGACGAGGGTGGCAGCACCCATTCTGAAACTCAGTTTTTCGTCACGGGCCAGGGTGCAGAAGACTTTGACCTTCTGAGCAGTGATGAAGATGACACGGACTGGGACGCAGTCGAAGAAGCCTTCGGAATATTCGGTAACGACGAAGCTGAACGAGAGGCGCTGTGCACTGTCGCTATCGTGGGGCGCCCGAACGTAGGAAAGTCCACGCTAGTTAACCGTTTCATTGGTCGCCGCGAAGCTGTCGTAGAGGATTTCCCCGGTGTTACCCGTGACCGAATTAGCTATCTAGGCGAATGGACGGGCCGGCGGTTCTGGGTCCAGGACACCGGTGGTTGGGACCCAGACGCTAAGGGCATCCATGCAGCCATCGCACGTCAGGCAGAGACGGCAATGGACACGGCTGATGTGATTGTCTTCGTGGTCGATACCAAAGTCGGCATCACCGCAACCGATGAGGTCATCGCGCGAAAGCTACAACGCTCCAGCATTCCGGTGATCCTCGTGGCCAACAAGTTTGATTCGGATTCGCAGTACGCGGACATGGCCGAATTCTGGGGACTCGGCTTGGGGAATCCATTCCCTGTGTCCGCACAACACGGCCGAGGCGCCGCGGATGTTTTGGACCAGGTGCTGAGCGATTTTCCTGACCAACCACGTGAGACCTCCATTGTTTCTGGCCCCCGTCGCGTAGCACTAGTTGGACGACCTAACGTCGGCAAGTCCAGCTTGTTGAATAAGATTACCGGCGAGGAGCGCTCCGTTGTAGATAATGTCGCCGGCACCACCGTCGACCCGGTTGATTCCATCGTGGAGCTCGATGAGCACACGTGGCGCTTCGTCGATACGGCCGGAATCCGCAAGAAGACCAAAACTGCCCGAGGGCATGAGTTTTACGCCTCACTACGTACAAGGGCGGCCATCGATGCGGCGGAAGTCGCTATCTTCTTGGTCGACGCCAGCGAGCCGATCGCCGAACAAGATCAGCGAGTGCTTCGACTCATCCTGGATTCTGGTAAGGCACTGGTCGTGGCGTACAACAAGTGGGATCTCGTCGATGAAGACCGTAGGTGGGAACTTGAGCGCGAGATTGACCTCCAACTCGCGCACGTGCCATGGGCGCGCCGCGTGAACATTTCCGCCAAGACGGGCCGAGCCCTCAAGAAGCTGGAACCAGCGATGGTCGAAGCTTTAGAGAGCTGGGATAAGCGCATTCCTACTGGCCAGCTGAACACATGGTTGCGGGCGGTCATTGCTCAAACTCCGCCACCAATGCGCGGTGGGCGCTTGCCCCGCGTGCTGTTCGCAACGCAGGCATCGACCAAGCCTCCCGTGATTGTGCTGTTCACGACGGGCTTCCTCGAACATGGATATCGGCGCTTCCTCGAACGTAAATTGCGCGAAGCTTTCGGTTTCGAGGGATCTCCGGTTCGCATTGCTGTCCGTGTGAGGGAAAAGCGCAAGCGCAAGTGACCTGCTTGTCGAGATCTTAGGAGAGGGCTGTTACTGGCCCATCGCAGCGTCCATTGCCGCCGCGCATTCTTCTGTCCATCCCGAGGTTCCATCGGTGAAGAAGGTGGTGCCACGTTGATACAAGGTGTAGTCCGTGGCGCAGGAGCTAATTGTCTTTTCTAGCGGATGAGGAGCCTCCAAACCCGGCGCCTTAGTGGTTCCGATGGGACGGTTGTCAGGCTGAGCTGGAGCGGTGGTTTCCGTGGCAGGTTCGATGGGCGCGCTCGTGACTGGAGCGGGAGTTGCATTCGTTGTGGGGTTTGGCGCTGCGCCCGACCGCTTTTTGCTCTGGTTGTTCTGGCCACCGTCTGCTTGTCCGGGAGCGGAAACATCGATGGTGGCGATCAGTTCATGATTTTTGACCTGTAGTAATGCCACCGATTCTGGCACTTTGAGGTAGAACCGTCCATCGGCGGAGAGTCCTGGAAACTCATCCGCTAAGTCGTGGTGGGTCTGGTTGACATCGCAGAACAAGTTGGGTGCCTGTGAGATGCGCTTGGCTTTGGTGATTGCCCGCCACGGTTGGTTTCGGAATGGAGAGCTGAAATCCTCGCCAACGTTTTCCGGCATGGTGGCATGCAGATCGATGTAAATGATCTTCTCGTTGGGCTGGAGAGGATGGTATTCAAGCTCAGGGCACTGTGAAGTAGCGGCGGAATCAGCCGTTCCCAATTCCGCAATATTCTTGATCTCTACTTCCATGCAGGTATCGTCCTGCTGATAGCCACAAGGCACTTTAAACTTTTCGCCCACTTTGAGGGGCTTCGTGCGATCGGATTTATCGGAAGGCTTGTCTACGGTGGAGTTCTGCGGTTGTGCGGAGGGATCGCCAGAATTGCCCGTTGTGTGCAGATCGGAATCCGCACAGGCGGAAAGAAGAATGCCCGCAGTAAGGGTTGCAGTGAAGAGGCCAACTAGTCGAGAGATTCGACTGCGTTGGGGAGACGCGTGTGAAGCGTGAAGGTTCATGGAGTTCTAACCATTCTCTTGAAAGTCCTGCGATCCCTCGAAATAGGAACCGCAGTAGATAAGTTAGAGTCAACCTCCGACAACGCTTCCGGACCGACTAGGCAAATCGAACACCTGTGCGTTGGGTCCTAGTTCAGAACAAGCCCATAATCTTCCCGGATCCGTCCAAATCGATCCCCTCCGCAGCGGGATGTTTCGGAAGTCCAGGCAGAGTCATGACGTCACCGGTCAGTGCGACGATGAAGCCCGCGCCAATACGGGGTACCAGCTGACGAACATGCAAGATATGCCCGGTAGGAGCGCCCAGAGCCGAGGCATCATCGGTGAAACTGTACTGGGTTTTGGAAATACATACCGGAAGAGTGTCCCAACCGTTGTCTTTCAGGAACTGGAGATCCTTGCGGGCTGCATTCGAAAGCTCAACACCTTTGGCGCCGTAAATCTCGGTAGCGATGGTGTGCAAGCTGGACTCGATCCCCTCAGTGGGATCGTAGAGTGGCAGGGAAGGGGAACGCTTCTGCTTGTCCTGCTCGAGCACACGGGCCACCGTATCGGCCAGGTCCAAGGCTCCATCGCCACCTTCCGCCCAGACGCGCGTTTCAACCACGCGCACGCCATGCTTTTCACCCCATGCCTGCAACGCTTCCCGCTCTGCTGGGGTGTCGGAAGCGAAAGCATTCAAAGCGACCACCGGTTCGGTATTGAATTTGCGCGTGTTCGCCACATGGCGTTCCAGGTTCACCAACCCGGCCTCCAAGGCTTCGAGGTTTTCGCTGGTGAGGTCACTCTTTGCCACACCACCATTGAACTTCAAAGACCGAATGGTAGCTACGATGACGACAGCACCGACGTTCAAATCGCCGGCACGCGCCTTGATGTCAAAGAATTTTTCCGCACCCAAATCTGAACCGAATCCAGCTTCGGTCAGAACTACATCCGCCAAGCCTAAAGCCGTTTTTGTCGCGACAAGGGAATTACATCCGTGAGCGATATTCGCAAAAGGCCCCCCGTGAACCAAAGCGGGTGTGCCACCCAAGGTTTGTACCAAGTTGGGATTGATGGCGTCGCGAAGCAACACCGCAAGCGCGCCCGTGGCTTTGAGATCGGCGGCAGTAACAGGAGAGCGATCGTTGGTCTGGCCCACCACAATTCGGCCGAGACGAGTCTTGAGGTCTGCGAAATCGCTAGCCAAACAGAGGATAGCCATGATCTCGCTAGCAGCGGTGATATCGAATCCGGCTTCTCGGGGTACGCCCTGTACTGGGCCGCCAAGGCCAGTCACAATATTGCGCAGCGCACGGTCGTTGACATCGAGGCAACGGCGCCACGTGACTCGGCGCGGATCAATGTTAAGAGCATTGCCGTGGTGAATGTGATTATCGACGATGGCGGCCAAAGTGTTTGTAGCTGCCGTGATTGCATGCATATCGCCAGTGAAGTGCAGATTGATGTCCTCCATGGGGACCACCTGCGCGTATCCGCCGCCGGCAGCGCCTCCCTTGATGCCCATGACTGGCCCTTGTGAAGGTTCGCGAATAGCCACGATGGAGTTGTGCCCCCGAAGATTCATGGCATCGGCCAAACCGATCAGTACTGTCGATTTACCCTCACCAGCGGGGGTGGGGCTCATGGCTGTGACCAACACTAACTGCCCGTTTGGGGTCTTGGCTGCTGTGTTAGGTGACTGCAGCGACCCTTGCGGCATCTTCGAGTTCAATGCCCCGATATCGATCTTGGCCTTCGCCCGACCAAATGGAAGCAAAGCTTCTGAAGGGATGTTCGCCTTGGTGGCAATATCCTCAATGGGCTGCAACTCATGCGCTTGGGCGATTTCAACATCAGTGGGCTGTGCTGCTGTAGTCATAACTTTCACTCTAGGCGCACGCCGACGAAGCAGACTACACCAACAACCACGTTAATACCCCCAATACGGAGAATTTTCCCCGATAAAGGTAGGGTAGGAGGGGTATCAAGGCCTATTCGGCAAAGATCCACGATCCGCGATTAAACAATCAACGATCGACACATATCGACGAAACTCGACCAACGAGGAATGAATGACTTCCCACGTGCCTAATCAGAACGACTGGAACGAGCGCCTTCACTTGGCCCAGGAGATGCTCCCGCTGATCTCCCGCCTGCACCGCGAAAACAACGTGGTCACTAGCATCTTCGGTCGTCTTCTGGTCAATGTCACCGATATTGACATCATCAAGAGCCACCGTTACGCCCGTCGCGTGGTGGAAAAGGAACTGCCACTGAGCTCCACGTTGCCAGTCCTGCAGGAACTGGTGAAGATGAACTTGGGCACCTCGTCAATCGACATCGGATCCCTTGCTTCTCGTTTCGAGAAGTCGGGAGAGACCGACCTGCGCGCTTACCTGGATAAGGAGCTGGCAGAGGTTGTTGGCACCAACGACCAACGTGAACCACGCGATGTCGTCCTGTATGGCTTTGGTCGCATCGGTCGCCTGTTGGCCCGCATCCTGATTTCCCGCGAAGCTATGTACGGTGGCGCTCGCTTGCGCGCAGTGGTAGTCCGTTCCAAGGGCGAGGGCGACATCATCAAGCGCGCCTCTCTGCTGCGTCGCGATTCGGTTCACGGTGCGTTCGATGGCACTATCTCCACCGATGTAGAGAACAACACCATCTGGGCGAACGGCACTCCAATCAAGATCATTTACGCCAACAGCCCAACGGAGATCGACTACACCGAGTACGGCATCAAGGATGCAATCGTAGTGGACAACACCGGTGTGTGGCGGGACCGCGATGGCCTCAGCCAGCACCTGCAGTCCAAGGGAGTATCCAAGGTACTTCTGACCGCTCCGGGTAAGGGCGATATCAAGAACATCGTCTACGGCATCAACCACGGTGACATCGACGAAGATGACAACATCTTGTCCGCAGCTTCCTGCACCACCAACGGCATCACCCCTGTTCTCAAGGTCATCAACGACCGCTACGGCGTGCAGCACGGCCATGTCGAGACGGTTCACTCCTTCACTAACGATCAGAACCTCATCGACAACTTCCACAAGGGAGAGCGCCGTGGTCGCGCTGCGGGGCTGAACATGGTTCTGACTGCGACCGGCGCGGCGTCTGCAGTAGCGAAGGCGCTGCCTGAATTCAAGGGCAAGCTGACCGGTAACGCGATTCGCGTACCAACCCCCGACGTATCCATGGCAGTGCTGAACCTGACCTTGGACAAGGAAGTCGAAGCTGATGAGGTTAACAACTACCTGCGTCGCGTATCACTGCACTCCACGCTGCGCCAGCAGATCGACTTCATCAAGTCCCCAGAAGTGGTTTCCACCGACTTCGTAGGCACCACCCACGCCGGCATTGTCGATGGCTTGGCGACGATTGCTTCCGGCAACCACCTGGTGCTGTACGTCTGGTACGACAATGAGTTCGGATACTCCAACCAGGTCATCCGCATTGTCGAAGAGATCGCAGGCGTGCGCCCCAAGGTTCTGCCGCAGCGCGCTGCCGCCCAAGATCTTTAATCCAGCTTACAAACTGAGGAGCTGCACGACGTGACAACCACCCGTCACTTCGGGCACACCATTCGGGAACACACTCTCGAGGTTCCGTGGGATCACGCCGATCCTGCCCGCCTCGGGAGTTTTTCCCTTTACGCCCGAGAAATCATTGCCGATGGCGGTGAAAACCGCCCGTATTTGGTCTACTTCCAAGGCGGCCCCGGTTTTCCCGCGCCGCGTCCGCAAGGTGTTACGGGGCTTATCGCCGAGGCCTTGAAACACTTCCGTGTGATCTTGTTTGATCAACGTGGCACCGGGCGGTCTTTTAGGCTCGACGCCAACCTGCCCGCGGAAGAGCTTTCCTCAGAACGGTTAGCGTTACTGAGGCAGGAGCAGATCGTGGAAGATGCCGAAGCGCTTCGCCGGTATCTGGGCGCGGAGCAGTGGTCGGTGTACGGCCAAAGCTTCGGAGGCTTCATCATCACCAGTTACCTCTCGCGATACCCAGAGGTGGTTGAGCAGGCCTACCTCACCGGAGGACTGCCAGCGCTTCATGCGCCGCTAGACGATGTGTACCGAACGACATTCCAGAAGCTCCGGTATCGCCATGAAATGTTTTATCGGGAGTTTCCCTGGGCGGAGCGCAGAATTCGTGAGATTGCGCACCATCTGGACAATTCACATGAATTGCTTCCGACGGGGGAGCGCCTCAGCTCGCGGCGTTTCCGCACTATCGGGATTGACTTGGGGCGAGGTGCAGGATTCTATTCCTTGGCATATCTGCTTGAAGAGCCTTTCTACACAATACGCGGGGAGAAACGGCTTCGACGCGACTTCCTCGCCCAGGTCGGCGAGGCCGTCAGTTTCGAAGCCGGCCCATTGTACGCAGCCATCCATGAATCGATTTATGGCGGTGTAGGTGGCCAGAGTATTACTGGGTGGGCAGCGCACCGCGTGCGAGAGGAGATAGCAGGGTTTGAGGAGAACGCGGATCCGCAAGGTGAAGCTCCCTACTACCTGACGGGGGAACACATCTTCCCCTGGCAGTTTGAGGAAGACCCAGCGCTGCGGTTGTTCCAAGGACCTGCGGAAGAGTTGGCGAGGAGAACGTGGGCGTCGACCCCATACAGCGAAAGCGGTCTACAGCAAGCGAAGGCGACAGCCGCTGCGGCAGTGTACGTCGATGATGTTTTCGTGCCTTTCGAATACTCGATGGAAACTGCAGAGGTCTATCGAGATCTCCGCCCTCACATCACCAACAAGTTCCAGCACGATGGTATTCGTTGGGAAGGTGGCCCCATTTTCGCGGAATTACATGCGAAAATTCGGGATCATTAGTGCACTGGCGTAGATTTAAGAACTTGTGCAAGCAATTCTGGATTTGCCGCTGACAAATTTTACGGCGTCGGTGGTATTTACCGTCTTATCGATAGTAGCGATTATCGCTGCGACATGGGGTTTTAAGGGACACTCGTTGCTGAGGTCCCTGTTCCGTCCCGCGGCCCTTTCACTCGGAATCGCCTATTTCGGAAAACTTGTTTTTGAGCAGCAGTGGAAAGTCATCCCCGATAAAGTGCCGTGGGAACTGACCCTCACCGTTGCCGGCACTATTTTTGTGGTGCTATGCGCATTTATGCAACGTAAGCGAAGGATTGTTGTCGCTCTCCTAGTGGTTTTCAGCATCTTCGTCACTGTGCTGCAGTTCAATGCCTTTTATCAAACCTTTCCGGATCTGCAAACGTTGGAAGCTCGAAACGTGGCGGCCCAAATGGACCATCAGCACTTCACTAAATTGAAGAAGCCGCCCCTTGTGAAAGGGCATGAGTCTGGTGCCCTAGTCGAGGTTTCCTTAGACGGAGGAGAGTCAGGGTGGAAGCCTCGGAAATCCTACGCCTATGTTCCCCCAGCGTATTGGACACGGGAGGAACCGCTGCCTGTGCTTTTGTTGATGGCCGGAAACCCTGGCACCCCAGACGAGTGGATTGACTCGGGGCGTGCGGTCATGATCGCTGACGCTTACCAAAAATCGCACGACGGAGTTTCACCGATTGTGATTACGGTCGACGCGACAGGATCGTTCACTGGCAATCCGGGCTGCGCAGATGGAACACGGGGCCACGTGATGAGCTACCTAGCCAAGGACCTTCCTAGCATTGTGCAGAGCAAATTCCGCGTAAATGAGGACACATCTAAGTGGACGATCGGCGGTTTGAGCTACGGAGGAACGTGTGCCCTGCAGGTAGCGGCTAATCATCCAGAGACCTATGGGAATTTCCTCGACTTCTCTGGCGAACCAGAAGTATCACTTGGTAGTCGGGATGCCACGGTCGCGACAATTTTCGGCGGTAGGGTTAAAGCATTCTGGGATCAAGACCCGCAGACCTTGTTGCGGGAGGCGCAGAAGAATCAGGATCCCAAATACCGTCGCATCCATGGAATTTTTGCCGTGGGGAAAGAAGATAAGTCTGTTCGACCGCTTATGGAACCGATCAGCAACCTCGCGAATGCTGCCGGAATGCACACGCGCATCCATGTGGTTCCCGGAGGGCACGATTATCAAGTGTGGCGGGTTGCACTGGCCCAGACTTTTGAGTGGGTAGCGCAGCGTGGAGGTCTGGGTAGACATGCGGATGAACCCAAACCCGTGGAGACCGACCGGGACGCATTAGGCGGAAAGCCCCAAGAAGGCGTTCTGCCTTCGGAGGAAAAGCAAGCGGGGTAGAGGCGCAGAAGCAAGCGGCCTAGAAGCTAGAGGAACCTCCGCCACCGGAGAATCCAGAGCTAAAACTCGTGTTCACCCCACCTGAGCTTCCAGAACTAGCAGCGCTGACGTCCGCGGAGTGCCATGACGACAACATGAAGTATGGGTACCAGCCGTTGTAACCGTAGCCGGGGCGCCACGAAGAGTCACCGATATCAGGAACAGAGTGATTCTCCAGTTTCAACTTCTTCATGTGGCTACTGATCTGCTCCATGGCATGGCTGTGCTTGCGCAAAGCCATCGCAAATCGGTCCATGAAATCAGGTGCTTCCAAATCGGTTTCGAGGGCACGTAGCTCCTGATCGGCCTCGTGCAATTCGGTTTGAACACCGACAAGTTGGTTCTTCTTGATCTCCTTGGCGTTGAGTGCTTCTGAAATGTCTTCACGAAGCGAAGCAATCTCTCGCTTCCGGATAATGCCATCGCCACGTTCCATATCGAATAGCGTGTTGATGTTCTTGTCTGCGTTCTCTAGTTTGGAAACGCTCGAATGCGCCTCTTCGATTTCCTTGCGCTTGGCGTGGAATTCCTTATCAGTGGAATCTGGTGTCAATCCAAGTTGATCGACAGTGGAATGAGCATCCAAGAAATCTCGCCTGATGCTTTCCCACTGGCTACGCAGCTCGGCGTGGGCTAGCGGAGAAGTTAGAGAGTTGGCGCGGATGTCGATCTGATCGAGCTTTTGCGCAGTTTCTCCATACGTGGAGGAGATGTAGCTGAAGTTCTTCCGCGCCTCAGCGGTCTTCTTTCGGCGCTGCGAGACATAAGCCCCTGCACCAATCGCGCCTGCGACAGCCCCGACCGCGCCTACAGTTCCAGCAACGGCTTTTCCTGAAGGGCCGTTGTCCTCCTTTTCCAAGGAAGGATCAGCAGCTGCTTTAGCGCCCTCCAACAAACCGGCTGCCCAGCGTTCATCCTTGAAACTAGGTTTCATCTCATCCAGTGAACGCTCTAGGTGAGAATCCCCCGAACCCAATTTGAGAGCAGAACAAACGTCGTTGCCACAGTAAATACCGTTGTGACGTTTTTCGGTGGATACGGCGACGATGAGCTCGCCCAGTTTCCATGTGGCGCCCTTACCCGTCCCGTCTGGTACCAAATCGGGACGGTTTTTGCCGACCCACTCCACAACATCGTCATTGAGGTTGTCGGATTCTCCATCGATAACGAGGTACGTGACACTTTTAACCGCACTTGGAAATTTAATCTTGCTGGTTTCTTGGACCAGGAATTTTTCGTCATTCGACTTCAAGGTGCCCTGTGGGTTTTCCACTTTGATGTTGACCTTGGAAGCGGCGGAGCCCTTGTCCACGGAAGCTGGGGCACTAGGGGCGGTTGATAGTGCGGACACTGCGGGCGTCGAACCAAAAAGACCAGCTAAACACGCTGCTGCCGCTAGCGATACGGCGGGACGGACGAAAGCGGGCAGACGGTGTGAAGTGGAAGTCATGCACCCCAGTTTAGGACTTAATCTTTTGGGACGCCGGAAGTGGCTCGAATCAAGCTGTGCCAGACTAGCGGGGTTACGGTAGCAGCCCAGAGTAATGACGCCGCGGAATCCGTGGGGAAGTGAACGCCCCGGGTCACAACCGTCAGCCAGATCACGAACATAAGGGTGCCTGCCACGATGAGGACAATGACCCGGGCGATTCGGGCGACGTAAGCATTGGGGAACTCGTACGTGGTGACTAATAGAACGAGGCTCACCGCAGCTACACCAAAAAATGCGCTGTGACCACTGGGGTAGGACCATCCAGCCTGCAGTGAATCGGTAGGGTGCGGCAGCAATGCGAGGTCGGGGCGCTCCCGAGCGAAGATGAATTTAGCGCCCCACAGCGGTGCCCAAGACAGCAAGATCGTGAGCCCAAAAATCCACGGATGGAGTGTGGGGCGATGAAGGAGGGCCAAAATGGCGATGAGAACTATCGTGTAGATCGCTGCCTTGCGAGGGAGGAAAGTGACGTAGACCCAGTCGACAATTATCCCGAAACTGCCCGTGCGATGAGCGTTGAACCATTGAACACAAGGGAGATCGACGGCACTGTTCTGCAGCAGGAAGCCACTGGAAAGAACTATCGTCGCCCCCAGGATCGCTATGCAGAGAAGGCGAGGGAAGTTGGCCCGGGGCGCATCGGTATCCGGGGTATTGCGGGCGTGGGAAGGCTGCGACACGATTACTGAGTTCACCCTTTTATACGAAAATGACCCTGGCGCCTCCTCCCGGATGGGAAGTTGGCGGCAGGGTTTTGGTCGGACTGACAGGATTTGAACCTGCGACCCCTACACCCCCAGTGTAGTGCGCTACCAAACTGCGCCACAGCCCGATCGCTGTGCTCTTCGTGAGTGGCAATGCGGGCCACGTCGCCTGAGCAAGCTTGGACTAGATTACACCAAAGGGATTCGGGAGTACTAATCGACTGGCTTGATGGGTTCTTCGGTCACAATGATGCCGTCGGAATCACAGTAGACGTAGTGACCGGGGACGAAATCTACGCTGCCGAGGCTGACGACGATGTCGCGTTCGCCATCGCCAGTTTTGGAAGACTTCCGGGGGTTCGTACCTAGGGCCTTGCAGCCGAAGTCCATCCCTCCGATGACCTTGGAATCGCGAATCGGGCCGTTGACGATAACGCCGGCCCATCCGTGCTCCTTGCCTAGGCCTGCGATGATGTCGCCAACAAGGGCACTGCGCATGGAAGCTCGACCGTCGATTACGAGCACTCCGCCAGGGTTGTCCTCGCTCAGAATTGACTTCAAAAGGGCGTTATCTTGGAAGCATTTAACTGTGGAGATCTTGCCACAAAATTCAACCCTGCCACCGAGATCACGGAACTGGGTATCGCAGGATTGTACGTCTTCTCCAATGATGTCAACGAGGTCGGCAGTGGGGATAAAAGTTAGCTCGCTCATGGGTGAAAGTGTACTGTGCCGCCTGTTCGAGGGAAGGAAAAGGGCTAAATGGGTTGCGAGGCGGGCGGTGGTTACACTCGCGGTGAAGCCCATGTGGCGATGAGTTCGCCCACGCGCTGTCCGCTGCCACGGCGCTGCAGTAGATGATCGATTTCCGGTAGTGTCAGGAGGCTGGAAATACGGGCGGGGTGGGTGACAAAATTGAGTGCCTCTTGGAAAGCAACCACATCATCATCAGGGGAGTGGATCGCTAGATGAGAAATAGCGGATTCCCGGAGGGCGGAGATATCCGCATCGGGGTCCACTTCACGTAAGTCGCGGAAGAATTCCGCGCCCACAGTTACGCCTCGCCCGGGGATTTCCAGAGTTTCGCCGCCCGCGGCGGCTTCCAGTACAGCAGCGACTTCCGGCAGGGAATCTTTCACGTGGCGAGGATCATAGGGCGTGCCGATCGTAGCAACAGCGCGCACGGAGGGTATGTGACGTGCGGCTCGGATCACCGCGCTGCCTCCGAGTGAATGGCCCACCAACAAAGAAGGGGGCTGTGCGTGTGCAGCTAGCCAATTCGCAGCGGAAACCACGTCTTCCACGTTTGTGGTCAAAGAGGATTTCGCAAAGTCGCCCCCCGAAGTTCCCAATCCGGCCAAATCAATTCTGACGCTTGCGATGCCATGCTTCGCCAGAGTTTTGGAAACACGAGTCACGCCTACCGCGCTGCGGGCGCAGGTAAAGCATGCCACCACAATTGCGGTGGGTACTTCGCCCGCTTGAAACTCTTCGGCCCCCAAAGCGGCTGGCGCATCTAGGGTGGCTCCAAGGTCGTACTCGCCGTTTGGTCCATGGGTGCGACCGGCGGGAATGCTGAAGTGGGTGGACTTGGTAGCAGGACTCATGGCGGGACCTTCTGGGGCTGGACTATCGTTGGTCTATTAGTAACAAAACCTCTGCACCGCGCAGAGAATGGACATCGATTAACCGAAGGGTAGGCCGCTCGCATGGCATTTGACTGGTTCTGGAAGGCAATGGGTTCCTCGCCAACGAAGAATCAGAAGAAAAGCAGAGCTGTCGTCGCGCAAGCAGGCGCCGATCGTTTCGCTCAAGCCACCGATGAGGAGCTTCGCGAACACGCTAAGAGCACAATCGTCAACGCGTGGCCGAAAGCATCGTCAGGGCAGCGCGACGCGGAGGATTTCGATGGTCCGCAACCCTCGGTGAAGGATGCATCGGCACTGTTGGCGGTGCTGCGCGAGGCCGCTCGACGGACGTTGAGCATGTCCCCATTTGACGTGCAAATGCAGGGCACGTTGCGTTTGCTGCACGGCGATGTCGTGGAGATGGCAACTGGCGAGGGGAAAACGCTCACCGGTGCGATGGCAGCTTGCGGTTACGCATTGCAAGGTAAGAGGGTGCACGTCATCACGGTGAACTCTTACCTTGCTGGTCGTGATGATAAATGGATGGGCCCGATGTTCGATTTCTTCGGCCTTACCCACGGCGCAATCCACGAGGACCTCACCAGTGAAGAGCGCCGCGATATTTACAACCGTGACATTGTTTTCGGCGCTATCAACGAGCTTGGTTTCGACGTGCTCCGCGATCAATTGATTACTCGCAACGAAGACGCGGTACGGGCCGATGCGGATGTCGCTGTAATTGACGAAGCCGACTCAGTCATGGTTGATGAAGCTTTGGTGCCTTTGGTACTTGCCGGTTCGGAACCTGGCCCTGCGCCCGCTGGCCGCATCACCGATTTGGTGAAATCTATGGAAGAAGGCGAGCACTTCCACGTCTCCGATGACCAACGCAACGTTTTCCTCACCGACAAAGGTGCGGCTTTTGTGGAGAAGGAACTCGGCATTGATTCGCTTTATGGAACTTCGGAGCTTAACGCCACCACGGGCTCCGCTGCAGCTGTTGAACAAGGGGCAGGAGCCAAGCCCGGTGACACGTTGGTGCAGGTCAACGTCGCGCTACATGCGGAACACCTGTTGACCCGCGACGTGCACTACATTGTCCGCGAAGGCAAGGTTGCACTCATCGACGGTTCCCGTGGCCGTGTGGCAGACCTACAGCGCTGGCCAGATGGACTGCAAGCAGCAGTGGAGGCGAAGGAAGGGCTAGCTGTCACTGATGGCGGGCGCATCCTAGATCAAATCACGATTCAAGCTCTAGTGGGCATGTACCCCGAAGTATGTGGCATGACCGGTACAGCCATCGCGGCGAGTGATCAGCTCCGTCAGTTCTACGATCTGTTCGTGTCGGTCATTGAACCGAATGTGCCTACCAAGCGTTTTGATGAGGCTGATCGTGTTTATGTCAGCGCGGAGGAACGCAACCGCGCGGTGATTGAGCATATCGTTGAAGTGCAGCGTACGGGGCAGCCACAGCTCGTCGGAACGCAGGATGTGGCTGAGTCCGAAGAGTTGGCGGAAGCGCTGGCTGAAGCTGGGGTGGATTGCAACGTTCTCAACGCCAAGAACCATGAAGCGGAAGCCGGCGTCATCGCAGAGGCAGGGCGACCAGGTAGCGTGACCGTATCGACACAGATGGCCGGACGAGGTACGGACATCAAGCTTGGCGGCGCGGATGAGGCTGAACACGATCAAGTTGTGGAAGCCGGTGGCCTGCACGTGGTTGGTGTCGGGCGTTATCGGTCGGCTCGACTAGATAATCAGCTGCGTGGTCGCGCCGGGCGCCAAGGTGACCCCGGCAGTTCTGTGTTCTTCGTTTCGCTGGAAGACGATGTAGTAGCCATTGGTGGCGCCGGCGAAGAATTGCAGGCAAAGCCAGAAGAAGACGGCTTGTTGCCACAAAAGAAAGTGCTGCAGTTCGTGGATCACTGCCAGCGCGTGACCGAGGGGCAGATGTTGGACATCCACGCAACGACGTGGAAGTACAACAAGCTCATCAAGGACCAGCGAGACATCATTAATGAACGGCGCCAGAAGCTGTTGACGACTGATGCGGCATGGGAAGACTTGAGTTACCACGATGTGGATAAAGCTAACGAGCTGAAAAACCGCGGTATCGAGCAAGCCGTTTTGGAACAGGCTGCGCGTGAGGTGATGCTGTTCCATCTCGACTCCGCGTGGAGTGACCATTTGGCTTACCTTGACGACATTCGGGAATCCATTCACCTGCGAGCGATCGCGCGCGAATCACCCATTGATGAATTCCACCGTATGTCGATTGCAGCCTTCAAGGATTTGGCCGAGTCCGCTGTGGAGAAGGCCCGTGAGACGTTTAGCGAAGTCGAAATCGATGAGGACGGCGCGCACCTCGAGGGCCTTGGGTTGCACAAGCCGAGCGCAACCTGGACTTATATGGTTAACGATAACCCGTTGTCTAGCGGGGGTGGCTCTGTCGTGGGGTCGATCGCGCAAATGTTCCGCTAGAAACCAAGCGATTGTAAGCCACAGTTTCATAACCATTCGATCTCATGTTGGGGTGAGCCCCTACAAAAGATTTGTCGGGGTAGTATGGTTAGAAACGTTGTACGTGGAACTAGTGCTAGCCCATTCGACTGTTGCCTAAAGCAGCAGGAGAGTGCAGGTGAGAGCAGTTTGGTTCCAAGCCCTTATCGTTCCAGAGAGGAATAGAACATGAGCGAAAACACCGGAATTCCGGAGGCATCTGTAGAGACCACGTCAGTGTTCCGCGAGG
>VNIW01000397.1_pt1 | contig 17801 bp, 14 predicted proteins | sample 7248591 | NCBI WGS metagenome assembly VNIW01 (sample SAMN12251776, study PRJNA551026) | human skin metagenome | isolation source: skin samples from patients infected with Netherton Syndrome | host: Homo sapiens | place: France:Paris | reverse complement strand
GCAATCTCGCGGTTGGTGAACAGTGGTGGCTTCTTCATAAGAAGTCCTTTCTAGTAGGTACGGGAAATAACGACCATCGGCTTTGCGTCATAGTCAATGTAGACACAAGGCTTGTCGTCATTGGTGAGTGTGGAGGAAATATGAACATCCAGCATGTCGTCCGAACACCATCCGATGTCATCCGAGATGCTCGTGTTGTCCAATCCAAGCAAGTCATAGAACTCGCTCAGACTAATCGCCATCTCCTGAATGAGTCGACGATTAATGTCGTTCTCTGCGCGTCGGATCGCATCTACGCTACTGTAAAAATAGCGTCCTGACACGGCATCCATACACAGAACCATGCCTTGACCCGTGTTGATCACTCCACCGGGCTCAGGCACAGGAGTGTTCGCAACAACATCAGCTGCAATGTCATCACGAACAGCTTCTTCCTTCTTTTCGCCAATGGTCTCAGCTACCTTCTTGCGGTAGTTAGAATATGCGTGCTCAGTCATCGTATACATAGCTGTGGCAGCGGCTGTTTGCTGTACACCAGCGCGATGCAGAGTTAAAATACATCCCAACGTGGCTACGAACGACACACCTGCTGGAATATACAGGCGCCAGACGAGATCGAACTTCTCTTGAGTATCCAACTCAGTTCGAGGATCCTTCGTCTCGATCGTATCCCATGCAAGCTCATTCTCTTTCTCCGCGATGAGCTCAGACGCCTTGAGTGTTGCGTCAGCGGTAAAATATGTAGTGGTCGCGAGGCCTGCGATCGCTCCGGTGGTCATTACCTTGGTTCCGTGCGCGGCCCAGAACTGCTTGAAGTTTCCTGACAAAGCCATGGTCCTTATCCTTTTGTCTGATTGAGGTGGCGTTCTTACACATTACTTCTTCTTGCTGACTGCTCGAAAAAATAGAGCAAGCGCGACTCGGAGTACCACGAACAGTAGTATGTGCTTTCCGAAAATATCGAAGCTTGCTCGGAAACCTCGGAGATACATCTTGGCGTTCTTGAGCCACTGTTCGAGGTTCTTCTTGAGATCTGCCATTGTTCTTGTCCTTTCTTCTCGGCAGAAAAATATAGAGGGCGTAATCTTTTGCATCGATTACTCAAAACCGGAGACCGGTTTCTTCCTCTCACTATACAAAGTGTATTTTTTGCGGATTTCGCCACTTTTCGACGTTTTTGGCCTATACTCTAGGTACCCCCATTAACGTCACTGTGACGACTAAACCAAAAAATATAGGACCCGTGTGGGCCCTATACTTAGGTTAAGAATCTTTTTGCTTGTGGAATTGGTACGCGGACATCGCTTCAAAGTACAAAATATCGCACTCGTCCTCGAGCTTCTTTTGAATGCGGGCGATAAAAGCTTTGACCTTGTTGAAACGCTCAATCTTCTTACGGAAGCGAATCATTTTGTTCACGAGCTGATACTCGCCGTTCTTCGCGAGAGACGCGGTGACGGTTTCGAAGTTCTTGTTTACTTCAAACGGATCCATGATGAGTTCCTTTCAGTTGATGGATTCCTTCATTATATGAGATGTATTTTATGCGTCCTTACAAGTCCAGCCTTTCTCAACCATCCGAAAAAATATAGGAGATGCCCCCGATGCGGGGACAGTCCTATACTTTTAGTTCCTTCGTTGTTGATCGGAGCGAAGATTCTACTTCACTTTCAGCAACAGATTCATGGCCTTAGAGGTAACCACGTTCAACTTCTCATAGTTGACGATGAGCGCGATTCCGGCCAGATTTCCTGCGACGGTCAGAGCGGTATCAGGGGATATAGACTTTCGCGGTTTGTTTTCGTTTTGGCGAATAGCATACAGCCTCTGAAGTCGATCCAACAGTTCCAGGTATTCATCTGAATCGGATTCGTACTCAGCCATCTCAATGAAAATGGTTTCAATGGCTGCCTCAAGACGTTCGTCCGTCTTTGAATTGTTCTTGTTAAACACTTCGTGTCCTTTCGACTTGACTACAGGTTCATTATAGAACATGTATTCCTTGCGTCACTTGACATCGATGCGAAAATAAATCAAAGACTCTTGCTCGAGTTCCTCAGGTGTAAGGTCGAGCTCCAACTTAATATCGCGCTCGCCTGTTTCCTTCTTACGGATCTTGACGACTCCTGCGTTCTCTTGCTTGTTGTCAAAGCACGCTTGCACGAAAATGAGTGCAAGAATGAGGACCACAGGACCAAGCCATAGCGTCTGGTAGAGCTCGTCGCCATGGACAAAGTCGGAAATCACGAGGAAAGCTAAGTAAACTAACCCCATGAAACTTAAAAATACAATTCGTTTAGCCATTTAACTTCTTTCTACTAGATCCTTAAGTGGATTGTATTCTACCAATTCAGGGTACTCGATGTATCCCGACTCGTCGAAGGATCGGACATAAGAATCCACTCGCATGTCAACGTTGTCGTCCCAAGAAGAACGAACTGTGACAATATCGCCAAGATCATAGTCCTTCTGATACTTTGCTTTGGAGTTCGGACTCACTTCGAACGTATAGCGCTTTGTCTCTTGCGCTAGGTTGTAATATTGATTCGCTCGCTGTTGCGAAATCTTGTACTGGTATTTGAGGACCTGGAGATCATTGACCTTCTCATGCACCGTCTTGACAGCGCTTAGAATATCCCGCAGAATCGGAATCGGAAGATCATAAATCTCAATCTCGTTGGCCTTGATCATGTCCTTCGGCTCCGTATCGGGAATATCGATCATCTTCATTCGATGCACGTAGTCTCCGCGATACCGAGTTTCTCCGTATCCTTTTGCCGCGAGCTTGCTGAAGGCGTAAACGTTGTTGGCGTACTGCGTTATGTCCCAGTCGTATTGCTCATTCGTAATGTCACCCCGAAAATATGCGAACATCGGGTTGGCATTGTTCGTCCTAACACGTCCTGGACGCGAATCCAGCAAAGCCGGGTCGTCATCCAACTTGTAAGGACGTCGAAGATGGAACGCAACACCATAAGACATCGCAAGATCATGCGCCGCAGCATAGACAGATCCACGAGGAACGTTGTACGCATCGATGACGGGTCCATGCTTAATATCATTCATAAAGCGGAACGGAAAAGCCACCGTATAACCAAACCCCCACTCTGAGGCGTCGATGCGCCCTTGTGTAACCAAAGACACAATCAACTCTCCAGGGTATTTGTTATAAAACGTTAGACTATCGTCATCGACACCGTTTTGGATACTATCAACGAGGAATCGGTTCTCCAAAAATGTTTCCGCGGTTCGCCCCTTGATAGTTAGCTTCGGGACGCCCTTTTCGTCCGTACGAATCGAAAATTTGTCCACGATCATCATGGAGTTGTCCAGATTGTTACCCAAAAATGTTCCGGGCGGGATCTGCTTCATGACTGTTTTAATGTCAGGCGTTTGGATGGTGAACTCTCCAGCGTCAGAGAAACTATCCACCCAGTGAATCGACTCGAGGTTCCGAACCAGCTCTTCTGGTAAGAGGGTGGTAGATGAAAGCTTGTAAATATCCATCTAAACACCCCAATACCTTGGTCGGTAACGTAAGACCGCGTTCTCACCAGACACTTTGGATCCTGCTCGAATCACGTTCTTACCCGGCGCCAAATATACCCAAGCGTGCTGCTCCATCAGGACTTTGTCAAAGACATGTCGATAATATGAGCTAGACGTGGTATAGTTTTGACGAATATCCCGCCCTTTCTCAGTACTGTCGAAAGTGAATCCAGTTTTCGACGGAGTTGGCGAAATACGATCGACCTCAGACACCTGGACTCTCTGCCCGGTGGTTTCTGACACAACACCAAAATAATCAACCGTGTTTGCAGTCACAGTGTTCAGGACAAACCCCACAGGGGCGCCAGGGTTGAATATGTCGAACTTCATGAATTCCCCGGACTTTTCGGTCTCTGCGGTGAACTCTTTGATGTTCACTGACTCAAAATATGGTGAAGCACATTGCAAAGTCAGCTGCATAACCGGTTCCTTGGTGTAAAGATCCGCCTCGACGTTAGAAATATAGCATTCGACACTTGCGACATCGACCGACCCCACCAAAGTCAACGTAGTCGACTCGTTAGGGTTCTGTCCCGCAAGAATATGCTGATAGATCTCGTCGCGGAGGTATTCTACCGTATGCCCCTTGGATCGATCCGGGTTGAGAATAAACTCTAGCGTTACTTCTCGCTCGTCAGCACGACTTCCCGTGTGGAATGAACCAGAGAGAAGCGTCTTTTGCAAGTTAACCGTAACGCTAGGGCTTGTTAGACCCGTAGTCCCTTTGAGAATATACTCGTCTCGCTTGGAAGGAGACTTATAGTTGAAGGTATTCTCATTCGTCATGGTGTTGAGCTTAATCTGCTTTAAACCAATCATGGGTTAAACCCACCTCCTCGCAACTTAAAGAAGTTAAGCTGGTTATTAGTCTTACGGTAAATATCATCCAGAGACAGAGCCTTAGGCGAGTGGTTGTTCTGGGTGAATCGGATGATCGGCTGCGCAGCACTAGCCATAGACTCGCTGAGCGAAGCCTTGGTCTTGTTAAACCGGCTGAGTGTTGCAAGAGCGCCCGAACGAACATTAGACGCCGCACCAAAGACCTCGTTCAAGTCCTTGACCTGACTCAAGTCCATAACCGGCTTGATAACCGGGTTGGAAATATAGTCGATGTCAGCCTTGATGTCCTTGAAGACGTCTTCGTTCTTAAGCGCTTCGCGATATGCCTTGCCGAAACCAGTTACCGTGTTCTTTGCTTGGTCTTGGGTTACACCAAATATACTTTCCATACCGAAGAAGGCTGGACCCCAATTAGTGTCCTTACCATTGAAGCTGCCTTCCACAGCAGATATAGCATCAGGTGCTTGGCCCGCAAAGAACTTAGCCTTGTCAGACAGGTTGTCGAAGAAACTCGATACTGGCGAATTTGCAAATGGAGACTTTTCGATTCGACCATCAATATCGTCGAAGGTGTCAAATATAGTCTTAGACATGGATTCAGCAGAGGAACGAAGCGAGTGCTCGTCGTTCACAATACCGTCCTTAAGGCCCTCAACAATATAAGAACCCATCTCCATCATGACACGGGACGGCGACTTAATACCAAAGAACTTCTTGAATCGTTCTAACAAGTCTTGGGCGCCTCGTTGGAAGTTTTCAACCACAGCGGGCCACCCTCGCTTGGCACCACGATCAACGCCCTTGGTAATGTTCTCGCCCACGCCTTCGGCCTGTCGGACAGTGCCGTCAGCATTGATAGTTGGGTTGGTGCTGTCGTAGTCAATATCAGCTGGGTTGCTGCTTTGACCGCCTTGGGTTCCATCAAGCTTTGTCAGGCCGAACGCGTCGGCAACTTGATCATAAAGCTTGAGGCCCTCGCTGACGGTTCCGGTCACGGCGTTCATCGTGTCAAGAACCTGATGCAGACTAAAACGTCCTCGCTTTTCCGTAGGAGCCATTGCGACAGAGGTTCCACCCATGTTGTCCGCAGATATAGCACCCTTAAACTCGTCCGTAGCAGTCTTAATACGCTCGGTATCCGAAACTACGCTGTCAGCCATCTTGCCAAACTCGTCTGCGACAGTCGGAGCACTGTCAGATGCAATATCGCCAAGACCCTTGAGACCTTCGGCAGCGGCATCCAGAACTCGTCCGGACATAGTCTTAGCCGATTTCTCAGCAGACCCGGTGTTGTCCTTCAAGCCCTTGACAAGACCCTGGACCGAGTAGTCACCCACCTTATAGAACTCACGAGAAGGAGAGTGAATACCAAGTTTACGCTTAGCAGCATCCAAAGCGTTTCCGGCCATCTCCGCAGCTGCATTAATAACCGTAGAAACGCCGTTTCGAATAGCGTTAGCAATACCCTCAATGATTGCCATACCAAGATCGGCACCAGCAGCACCAACCTCTCCCGAGTTACTACGGATTGCATTAGCTACACCGTGAATAAGCTCGATAGCCATCTGGAAACCACGGTTAACAACCACAGGAATCTGGGAAGCAATACCTTCAGCAAAGCTCAGAACCAAATTCACTGCGGACTGAATAACCGCGCCAATCTGAGAAGCAATACCGTTGATCAACCCTGTGATGAGCTGAATTGCAGCCACTACAAACCTTGGTACGGCAGCCACAATGGCATTGACCAAGGAGAATATAAGGTTCATCATCGTATTGATCACAGCTGGAGCAACTTGGTTGATCGCGCCCAATATAGAGAGCATGATCGTGACAAATGTTGCTGCAAACTGCGGAGCAATCGTCTGGATACCCTGGAGCATGTTGACCACAAGGTTGACAACCGCTTGCACAATCATCGGCGTCAGCGTAATGATTGTCTGCAAAAATGCCGTTACGATTGCAGTGAACGCCTGACCAATTTGCGGTGCTACTGTGATAATAACATTCAGCAAATTCGTAAGAAGTGTAGAAATAAGCGTTGTCACCGCACCGATGATCTGCTCACTGTTAGCAGCCAGCGTCGTAATAAACTGAGTAATGCCCTCAGCCAGAGACGTCAGCAGTTCTGGAATAAGCTCGAACATCTGCTGCAAGACTTGCACACCAGCCGAAGCAGGTCCAGCAAGAATGCTCAGAGAGCTTGCAAATAACGCCATACCCGTACCAGCGGCCATGACACTTCCTGCAATAAGAATCAACGCTGCACCCAGACCAAGCATGGCCGGGATCGCAGGTGTCAATGCAAGTGCAGCCACGGCAACAACTGTAATAGCGCCTCCAAGAGCACCCAGTGCAGTAAATATGCCGCCGAGATCCAGTGTACTGAGCTGCATCACAGCACCAGCAAGCATAGATATACCGACCGAAGCAACAGTCAACGCTGCTGCACCAGCCAAGGCGCCACTCATTGCGTAGAGACCTGCTGCCAGGATTGCAAGAGAACCGCCCAGAGCCACAAGACCCTTAGCGATCTCCTCCCAACTCATACCGCTCATGGAAATAACCGCTTGACTAATAGCAGTCAAAGCAGCCGAGACCATGAGAAGCCCTGCGGCGGTCACTGGCAAGTTCTTCGGCATAATTTGCATTGCACCGGCGATAATAACCAGCGAACCACCGATTCCAGCAAGACCCTTAACCAGGCTCATGACGTCAAGGGCACCAAGCTTGACGATAGCGCCAGAAATAACCTGAAGTCCTGCGCCGACAACAACCAGCCCAGCGCCAGTAGCCATCATGTTGTTTGGAATAAGACGCAGAGCGCCACCCAAGACAACTAATGCGCCACCAACACCCAGGATGCCCTTGCCCAAGGTAACAATATCCATGGACCCGAAGGTTTGGATTGCCGAAGCTACGACCTTCAGTCCAGCACCGACCAGAATAAGACCGGCGCCGATAGACATCATCTGTTCCTTCGGCATCAACTGGAGCCCGCCAGCCAATATAGCCATGGAACCAGCGACACCAACCAGACCCTGGGCCATCTCGCCCCAACTCATGTCGGACATAGACTTAACTGCCGAAGACATGATGTTGAGAGCCGTGGCCACGAGAATAAGTCCAGCACCCATACGAACCATACCACCTTGGGCGGGCATGAGTCGTAGACCACCAGCCAAGATAGCCATAGATCCTGCAACACCAGCAAGACCCTTTGCTAGTTCACCCCAGCTCAATTCGGAGAGCTTCTTAACAGCACTCGACAAAATAAGAACTGCTGTAGCAACTGCCACCATTGCCGTAGCAAGGGACTGGACCATCATAATGTTCTTCAGGTTGATCATTGTCAAGAGCTTCATTGCTCCGACAAGTTCAGCCGTCAGAATTGCAATAGCGCCTGCTGCCTTCGCAAGATCACCCGCCGGAACGCCAGCCAAAGCAATCAAGGCGAGGGCCAAGATGCCTACAGCCGCAGCAATCTTCAGCAGAATATCCGCCTTCAGGTCTTGCTGCATGGCCTTCAGAGAATCGGTGACAGAATCAAAGACCTTTGTGACCCCCTCGAAGGATTCCTTAGCTGCGCCGAGGGTTTCCTTAAGAGAGTCCAATACACTGCTGAAGAGATTGACGTCCAGACCATTCTTGATGATCTTTCGAATGGAAATAAAGATTCCAACAAGTCCGCCAGCTCCAGCAACGCCAGTGCCGACACCAAATATCTTACCCCAGGGGAATTCGCCTAGCTTTTCGCTTCCGTTTCGAAGCGCGTCGCTAACCTTATCGCCAAAGCCAGAGAGGAAGCCGAGTGCTTCGCCTGCTGCGTCCTTCAGACGTGTAAAGACGTTAGCGCCCTCTTCGCCACCGGTGATAAAGTTGATCATGGCTCGACCAACTGCACCAAACCCAGTAGCTACGCCCTTGAGAATCGCACCAAGACCCTTGAGGATGGAATTGAGGATGCCACTAGACCGAAGACTGTTATCAACCTTGACCAGGAAGTCGCCAATAGCCGCCGTAACACTCAAGAATCCACCCGAGGCGCCAGCAGTAGCTCCAACCAAGCCAAATATAGCCTTGACAACCGCACCGATGATCTGTCCTGCAATAGAGAAGACCGCGAATAAGCCCTTGAAGGTTCGCTTGATCTTATCGGCCGTCTCGCTCGAAACACTAAGACTCTTAGCGAAATCTCGGAAGGTTACAGAGAGATGCTTTAGTTGTTGAGCAAAGTCAGCAGCGTCTCGACCTCGTCCGAACACTTCTTTGAACGCTTGACCAACAGGCTTCAGCAGTTCCCCAAGAAAACGGAAGGATTCTCCAATACCATCGAAGAGCGCCTTACGTCCGCCAATATCCGCGAACGTCCGCAGGATATCGTTTCGGAATTTGCTTGTAGCTTCAACCGCAGGTGCAATGGCGTCGTGAATACCACTGAAAAGGTCGGTGGCTTCCTCGAAGTCACCAAATACAAGCTCCCACGTCTCAGCCCAGCCAGAACCAATCTCCTCCTGGAGAGTATCCATCAACTGGGTGAGAGTTCGAACCTTGGTTGCTGCTTCTTCGCCAGTCTTGGCGTTTTGCATGATACTCTTAATGGTCTCATCGCTAAGACCCTTTGCCTTAAGAGCAGCTTCGTCCAGATCGCCAGCCATGGCCTGCAAATATGTCGACATAACGTCTTTGGTCAGCCATTGGCCATCGGCAAGCGTGTTCTTGAAGTCCTTAGTTGCTTCTTCTGCCGAAGAGGAGCCGTTTTCAAACGTACCCATTGCATCTGCAATTGCAATAAGATCTGTCTGCATGTTCTTGTTGCCCATACCAGCGTTGGTAAGAGACATCCAGTCCATTGCAGTCAAATATCCCGCAGACAAGCCCTGGGAAAGCTGGTATGCAGCACCCGCAGCAGCCGTTGCGTTAGTACCCGAGGCAGCAGCGGCGTTAGAGAAACCCTTAATCATCGAAGTGGATTCCTCAAGACCCAAGCCTGCGTTAGTAAACAGACCAATATTACGGGTCATGTCGCCGAAGTTGTAAATCGTCTTATCGGCGTAAGTATTCAGCTCGGCAAGACTTGCCTTGACGTCTTCCAGACCAGTGCCCTTGGCTTGAGTGTTTGCCAAAATGGTCTGAATAGAACCCATCTTCAGCTCATACTCTTGGAAGCCTTCAATAATTGGTTTCAAAGTCAAAGAATGAGCAAGCTGGGTTCCCGTCTCGGCTGCCTTAGCGCCAATAGAAGCAAAAGCACCAAAGGCTACAGTTCGCAGAGCGTTAAAACTGTTTTGAGCCGCACTGACACCTGCGGTAAGTGGATTCAAGTTGAACCGGTTTACCGAGGATTGGACATCGTCAATGCCTTGGGACGCGCCTTTAAGATTCAGTTTGCTTTTAAAACGATCGAGCAGAGAGATAGTATCAGAAATACCACTCTTGAATCCAGCGTTGTCAAAACGCATCTTAACAACGCGCTCGTCAATTGTTGCCATTTACCTTGTCACCTCTCTCCACACATCGTTTGCGATTTCTTCGAAAACCGGTCGAAGAGCCGGGTTAATATAATCGATACCTTGGACGTAGCCACCGTTGCGAGTACCGTGTCCAAGTTGGATGATTGCGGCGATGTTTACGCCTTGGTTGACATGATGATTGATCCAGTGGATAACGTAAGAACGTCCACGACGCTCAATTTCGTAAGACCACCCCATAGCAGTCTCACCCGAGTCTTTAGGTGTAGCTGCTACAAGGGCGGATACGCCTTTTGCGCCATAGCTATCTAACGCTTTGAAAATTTCATCCCGAGACATTCTCTTGAGAAAACGATCGGTCTTTTCAAAGTTACCCACCGACTCGAATGAGAACGATGGCATGGGTTATACGCGCTCCCATCCCTCAGGATATGTTTCCGGGGAGTACATGTTGTCCGTAATGACGGAACGGTAACGAGTACCGTTAAAAATAGCTTCATCGCCGATTTGGTACGCCATCTCGATGTTACGAGGCTGTACGAAGGTCTCGTCCTTGTAGTCCTCTGCCTCCAGATCAGCCCGGGGCGTGTAAAGACGATCGGTGACGTCCTCCCAGACATCAATATAAACGCCTTCGGCTCCTGGCTCCTTGCGATTCATACCAGCGAAGGTGCTAATGTAAACACGCTCGTCATGCTGGACCACGGAGCCTGGAATATACATCTTGAGAAGGTCTTTTCCGGGGTCAACCCAGGCGGGGAGAGCGTTAAGTTCTGGAAGAGTTCCGTCTTTCTTTTGCTCCAGAAGATGAGGAAGCTCCTCGCGCTTCGGGCCTTCGATCACACCATTGGCGATCATGTCCTTGAGGACTTCAGCCTTGGCTGCTTCGGAAGCCGCGATGGATTGACGGCGTTTACGCTCATCAGAATTGATCCAAAGAGAAATATCGCGGTAATCCTCCTCTTCAAGGTTTTCAATCGCTTGCTTAATTGCAGTGATGTTGTCAAGAGACATAATATAAACTCCTATTCAAGTTCACGAAGTGTTGGTTTTGGTGGGAAGTTGATCTTGAGGTTTGGCGGGGCTGGGAAGTTCGGTGTTTTACCATTCGGCAATTCACGAGGGTGGTAAACAAGCAAAACATCGTACATAGTTCTAATACGAGCGAAATTCATGCGTACGTTCCGATAGTACGCATACGAATCACCGGACCTATATTTTACCAAACCGTCTTCGATGGCATAACTCTCAGTCTGGCTCGTCATGGGGACTAAACTAATCGGCCCAAGAGTAACCTCGTATCTGTAGTGAACGTCCAAAAGACCGTTGTGTTTTCCTTGGACATAAAGGTCGATGTCTTTACCGCTCCAAAAGTCATCATCTTTATAAACATAAAAATACTTATTGAAGTCGGGGCTTTCTATCGACCACCTTTCTTTCAACTGAATGCGCAAATATCGAGTCGCCGTCATATCTTGGCTTTGTACGGCAGCCTGTTGAAATTCTTGGAGATAATCAAGTTGCTTTTGCTGGTTCTCGTTGACCATCGCCTGGATCTTGTCAGACCAGTTGTTGATGGCAATGGCGTTCGAGTTGTTGATAATGGCGTTGTTCTGAGCCTTATCAATCTCAGCCTGGGATGGAATATCCGGGACGAATTGCATTCCCACAATGCGTTGGCCGCCGCTTGTGTTGGAAAAATGCCATCCAATTCCGTCTAAGCGGACCGAATCAGTGTCTGGAGTGAAATCTATCCTGAATTCGTATTTGTGGTAACCGTTTTGAAGTGTTAGGTAGTTTGCCACAAATATAGAATTTCCTTTCTTGCTCAAGCCAGGGTCTTGCTTCCCATCAATAAACCCGACACAATTCGAAAATGGTTCTTTTCGGTTTTGGTTGTAAAACCGAAGATAAAGTTTAGATTTCTTCGTGGTCGTCGTTGCCCAAAAACTAAGCTTATACGAAACTCCTTTGATAATAGGCATCAAGGACGCATCCCCCGAAGGATATGTTTTGGCGCCCTCATTATTTGAAGCCGCGATGGTCCATTGACCGGCAAGGTTTTTGTCAGAAATACTTGTTGAAAGACGGGTTGGTTTCTCGTACCCGAACAAAGTCCACTCAGGTTGGTCGTAGACAATGGAGCTAGATTTACCGGACTCGTACGCGGCTTTGATCTCGGCGTCAGATGGCTCGATGTATGCGAGAAGCGAGTTAGCTTCCTCCGGCATACTCAGGGCCTTGATGGCCTTATAGAAACCTTCATCGGCTTTGGTTTGGGCTCGGTCGATCTTAGTGTTAGCGTCAATCTGGTCCTTAAGAGCCTTATCGGCATCCATGAGAGCCTTGTTCACATCGTCCTGGGAAGGGATGTGCGGGTAAAGACGCATGTCTTCGCCGATGTCAAGCGTAGCGGGTCGGACTCCATTTGGGTGGTTTGCGTAGATTCTATGAATTTTGATCTGAGTCGAATCACCTTTGAATTTCAGACGAGTTTTGTATTTCGTCCATTTGGGGTGGGTGACTTTTCGTTCAACCAAATAACCGCCCGATCGAGTCGTTACTTCATCGGGTTTGTTGTCTCCGTAAACGCCACCTTGAACCTTGACTCGAGACCCTTGGACATCTCGAGCTTCGACAAATACAACGCCTCCTTCGGTACCCCTAAGCCAAACCTCAAAGTCATACTCAATCGACGGATCAATGGTAAAGAAAACAGCTGGACAATACTCAATTTTATCAAGAGTATAATATCCGAAACCTTTGTAAACGCTGTCGTCTTGTTGTCGTGTAAATGACGACTTAGCCCAACAAGGACGAGTCCATTCGTTATACCCATTAGCCACTTCAGTGGTCGTCGGAGTGCGGTAAGGGATAACATTGGCGCCATTAGTCAAGGTTTGGATCGCCCTAGTGTTCACCGCCAACAATTCGGTTTGATTAGCGTCAATAGCCTGGTTGAGTTTGTTGATCTCACCCTGCTTACCCCACAGACGATCATTCAACTTCTGATAATCAGTGACTGCTTGGTTCCATTTTGACTGGTTTGCGTTGACAGTCTCTTGGGTCTTATTCCAAGCTTGCTGATTGTCGTTAACGATCTTCTGAACGGCGTTCCACTCTTGCTGCTTTTTGTTTAGAGTGGCTTGAGCCTTCATGCCTTCGTTAATAGCGTCGATGGCGTTGGTGTTTGACGTACCAATCTTGGTGTTTTTCAGAATCGCGTTGTTCTGAAGCCTGTCGATCTCCGCTTGATCCGGAATAAGCGGGAAGAACTTGAAACCGCCAACGTATTGTTTGGCTTTATCACTGGAACTGTATTTACCGTTCCAACTAAAGTCTTTCATTACAACAGACTCTACCTCCGGCTTGAAGCGAACAACCGCCTCATACTTCGTCCATTTAGTCGGAAGATTGAGCATGTATGGCAAATAGTGTTCTTTTTGTGGAATGTTCCCCTCAACTTTATCAAAAGGAGACGCATACCCATTTCCGAAATACGACGAAGACAGCTGATTACCCGGCGGGTCAGCTCGTGCCCAAAATTCAATCTTATATGGGATTCTAGGATCGACGATAACCCGAGAAGCTTCTAGATCGTGCGAAATTTTAGTGGATGGTTCTACACACCAAGTTTTCTCACCATCCGGCGTCTTTTCGGAAGCTAAGGAGGCGTCCTTAGTCCAATGCGGCTTTCCGGTGATCTGGTCCACCGTCAATATAGACGTGCCAATTTGCTTTGGGTTGCGCAAAGCCTCGACTGCCTTCTGAGCATCATCCGCAGCCTGCTTAGCCTGCTGAGAAAGCGGCTCAACCTTACTGGAAATATCCGAAACCTTTTTACCAACGCTCTTGTAATCGTCGTTCAGCTTCGACAACGAGTCATTAGTCGAATCAAGCTTGTTCGACAAAGCGGACAGCGTCGGGGAAATCTTCAATTGGTCTTCAACGGCTTTAGAAAGCCCCTTGGTAATACCATCAACTGATTGGTTTACGGATTTCTTTAACGCCTCGAAGTCTTTCGACCAGTCTGCTTGAGCTTGAGCCATCTTCGAGTCTTGAGCAGCCAACTCACCTTGAAGATTGTCGGCTTTCTTGTTCAGCTCATTGAGAAGCTTCTGCTGAGACTCTTTGTAGTTCGTCAGGCTCTTCGAAACATCTTCCGCCTTGTCAATGGCGTCCTGAGCCTTCTTCTCAAACTCGGGCATCTGAGCAAGAAGAGCATTGGCTTCCGCAATGGCCGCTTGCGATTGGTCTAGCATTCCAGAGATCTGGCTAGCAACAGCCTTATCAAACGCATTCAAAGCAACGATAGCGTCGTTGGCTCGCTTTGCTTCCGAAGTAGCCTTGTCGATGGAGGAAGTGACGTCTTTGTTGAGTGCCGCCAGAGACTCATCCATAGCGGCTTTCATAGCCGAGACTTCGTCGTTGTAATTGCTTAACTTCAAAGTTAATTGATCAGCTTGAGCATCAAAACTCCGCTTAAATAAGGCTCGGATAGCCTCCGGGGTCATACCCCTGACCTGGTTAGGCATTGATTTCTCCTAGGTATCATCAATGATTAGAAAAGTTCCGTCTTCATAAACAGTGGCGTTCGAGTCAGTAACAACCCACTCGCCATCGGACTCATAAATAAGATGATCGGGTCCGCAGAGAGTCCATTCGACATCATTCTGCTCAACAACTACGAACCCTTCTCTAAAAAGCTTCTCTCCTGTGAGAACTTCTAGAAAACGATGGATCGACGGGTCTTTTTTATCGTCACCATACAGAGCTGACAAAATATCCTTCTTGATCGAAGGACTCTTGTCCAAGACTCGAGAGTCGATGGTCATATAAGACGACGGACGGAGTGCGGTTTTGGGTAACTCGACTGGTTTACCAACCACATCCCATGCAAACTCAATCGGTTCTACTTCATCACCGATCGTGTTGTGATCAACCTCTGCGGGAGTCGCGGTCAGGTTGAAGAAAATATGAATTTTGTAATGAGGGCCACCGTTGATGAGGCTTCGGTAAGAAAATGAGAACGTATCATACGGAGTCTGCTCACCAATCTCAGCAATGTCTTTGTACGACTCGTATCCGTCAAAAGGAAGAAACTCGTCTGGATATGTGTACGCCTTGATGGTCGCAGAGAGCTCGCGTGGCTTCGGAATATCCAGAACCTTCTCGCCGTCAGCGTAGATCGGCTCGGAATCTTCACCCGCGAGACTCTTACTTACAGAAATAAGACCGTCCCACGGGACACCAGACTTCCCATCAGGGTATAGCACGCCATGCGAAACGCCACTATAGTGTTTGTTTACGTGTTTCCCCCATTCAATTTTACTCATAGTGGTCTCCTCATCGAAAAGATAAAAAATTAAATTAAATGTATAAGATGCGAAGCGACCCAGGAGAAACCAATCGCCTTAGCATCTTATAAATATCTCCTGTTACCTAGAGATCTGGAGCAATGATGTCCGGGATCCGAACAGTACTGTCCGGGTGGAGTCGCTTGTACTCTCGAAGCGTGGCCAAAGCCGCAGGATACTTTTGCTTAATGATCTTCTCCACTTCGGCCAAGCGCTTACGAAGGTTTTCATTGCGGTTTTCCATCACGCGCTTCTCAAGCTGCAACTCTTCTTGGCTGGCTCGCAGCTCGGCAATCTCAATTGCCAAAGCTCGAACGGCTTCGCCTAGATTAGAGGCATTCTCAACCTTAGCTTTAATAGCTTTGGTCTCTTTTTGTGAGCCGTCATTCTTATACTTAGCATAGAAACCAGCTGTAGTGACAACAACAAACGCAAGCCCGGAAGCGATCGTAGATAAATATTCAAAGTTAATGTCCATTCGTCCCATCCTTCGAAACCTTGACGTTGTCGTCCGAAACATTCATGATTTCTAAAGGAGGGGTCGAAGTTTTCGAAATTCGAATATTACCTTCGCGACCGCGAGCTATAGTATAAAGAGTCATCGCCGACAAAGTCAGATGGACTATACCGTATTGTAAAAATACCGAGGTTTCATACTTAAAAAACTCAAGACCCCACATCATAAGTATTCCGACGGACAAACCAATCAGAGACGCTTGATAATATGTGTTCTTAATGAAACACCCACAAAACATTAGGATGCCAAAGAAGATCCATAGCCCGCCAAGAAGCTCTTGGGTGAGGTTGGTTTCTAAAACATGCTCAGAAAAACGCGGGACACCTTTGATAAAATAAATCAACCCTTTGCTGAAGAACGCTGTTCCTAGAATTAGGAAAACACCTGCATCCGTCATGACCCACTGGTAAATGCGCCCTAAGATTGGTACTGCTTTCTCAGGAATAACCCCGCGCACTTTCATCACCGCTCTTCTGCGAACTTTCGAGCTAGCGCGTCCAAAGAATTTGCTAGATCGTCATCCGATTGCGAGACCGGACGAGCTTGGCCCTCTTCTTCGTTCTTGTTGACAACAATCGGGTTCGAAATATAGCCCTGGGGTTCAGCGTTGTCCGGAGCGGGCGTCGGCATGATTCCTGGAGCGACCGGACGAACACGGTTATCGTGGTTTCGATCAATCATCTCCAAAACAGCCTTTTCGAGCTGTTCGATCGTACCATCCGTGACGTAGTTCTTAGTCTTGGATACACCAAGCGCCGTAGCTGCGAAGCCCAAGAACGTAACCAGCTGCGGGGTCCACTCGGGAACCCAGTCGTAGCCCGTTTTCATGAGCTCCGTCAAAATATAAATCAGGATCGTGACAACAAAGCCGCAAATCGTGACGACAGTGTTCGACTTCGTCTGAGTCTTCTTCTGATTATCCTTAGCCTGCTGGGCAACTTGAACAATAGATGCATATCCGCCGTTAGCCATGATGACCTCCTACTTATTACCTCGGTAAGCCTCAGCGAGATTGTTCAGCGCCTTGGCCAGTTCCTTGTTGGTCTGGTTGTTTTCCTTTTGCAGTCGGTTGTTCTCTTCCTGAAGCTTCAGCAGCTTTTCGGTGTTAACACGAGAAGCAAAAGCGTGGGCATCAGCGTTGAGAATATAATCTCGCAGAGAACCCTTGTAGTTAGATCCAGGGTAGCGAGACTTATACTGCTTATCAAATTCAGAAGACAAGTCGTCCTCCTCTTCCTTCTTGAATGGTGGGTTCTGAATATAGTATTGAACGTGGGAACGGAACTTCTTCATGTCCATGAGGTGGCCGACGACGCCATCGCCAGCACCAGGATCCCACTTACCTTGGGCGACGAGAGAGTATTCCCAGTGAGAAATACAACGGTTTGCGTCCAGACCCAAGTACCAGAGAATTGCTGCGACAATACGATAATATACATCGAGCATCCCCGGAGGCCATGGGTCGGTTCCGTTCGACTGTGGTTCAATGCCAATCATAAATGGGTTGGCATTGTTGGTTGGGAGCCCAGGATATGATCCCTTGCCCAAATGCCATGCAACACCAACACCACAGAGCGTCGCAGTGTATGGAGCTTGCCGGGACAAATGGATTTGAGAAGAGAGGGCGTTTTCCAAACCAGGATTTCGAGCAATATACTCAGCAGAGGTGAAGTTCGATCCGGTGTGGTGAGCCGCTACGCCCCAAATACGATCGAAGTCGCCCATACCCCATTCCTTCCAGCCCGGCAACTCCTTAACAGGAACACCGAATGCTCGAAGAACCTCTGGCAAAAATACCGGATCGCCACGGTGGCGGGGGTTAGGACGAATCTTCTGATACTGAGTGGGAATGTTCACCTTTTTAGTCACCTTCTTAGGGCTCGGATCTATTGGTTTCCAACCCCAGTTGTCAGAATATACAGTGTTGATGTCAACGGAAATCCCATCAGGTCCGGTGACGTTATGGGTGCCTTGATAGAGAGCTGCGTAATCAGATCCAGTGACGCCTTGACTCCAAGACTTCGTCACCCATCCAAGAACACGCCCACCTCCAAGTCCAGCAACCAG
>VNIW01000391.1_pt1 | contig 17970 bp, 20 predicted proteins | sample 7248591 | NCBI WGS metagenome assembly VNIW01 (sample SAMN12251776, study PRJNA551026) | human skin metagenome | isolation source: skin samples from patients infected with Netherton Syndrome | host: Homo sapiens | place: France:Paris | reverse complement strand
TCGACCCCCCACCACCGACCCCAGATACCAAAAAATCGCCGTTGGCGATAAAATTATTTTTAAAGGTGTAAAATTTACTCAACTATTTTCATAAAACTATTGCAAAGTTTTTACGCACATGCTATATTAGATATAACAAATCAAGGAGGTGTTAAAAGTGAGTGAAGAAAAAGCACAAGCCTATACGGAAATGTTAAGTTTATTTAATGAATTGAAAAAATGGAATGATTATTTTAAATCAGAAAATGCAGATACTATGTTAGTTGCATGTCAACAACTTTTAATTAATTATAACGACCAAGTCATTCAATTTTTAAATGACGAAACAGAAAACAAATCATTGCTTAAATATTTAGCAGGTGATGACGGATTAGAACAATGGAATTTTTATAAAGGTTTTTACCAAAATTACGATGTACACATATTTTAGTATGGAGGTGATCACTTGAATTATATTGATTTAGATATTAAAGGATTCACCCTTTATTGTCATGATGATGTTGGTGAAAAATATGACTTTTTTATCCCTAAGCAAGATTACAGAATTTCAAAAACTGAAATGATGAAACATATTCCAGAATCACATACATTAATTGATTCAAAACGTTCAAAGAAAACAATTACAGTTAATTATGATGAACTATTAAAAATTTCTAAATAAAAAGGAGAAAACAAAAATGTCAAACTTAAATAACATTTTAAACAAATATTCAAATGGTGGTGCACCGCAATATGATTACGATAATGAAAAAGAACGTGATTTTATTAAATTAGCAGAATTACCACAAGATAAAAAATATACAATTGAAGCATTATTTATCAACACAAAAGGGAAATTTGGTAATCAAGGGGTTATTGTCATTGAAAACTACTTTGTTAATCTACCGAACCATTTAACAGAAATGATTGAGGAAATGCGTTCAGATAATGAAGTCACAGAAGCCATTAACAATCGTGAACTTGCGTTTGAAATCTATGAATTTACTTCTAAAAAATACAACCGTACATCTGTATCAATTAACATTGTAGCAAGTGATAATGTTGAGGTAGATAGCGAAAAAAAGTAGAAAACGAGCGACGTAACCCGTTCGCTCGTGCTAATGGACCAATTGAAATTACTGATGATGATTTACCATTTTAAATAAAAATTTAAATAGAGGGGTTTTATCCCCTCTTTTATTATGAGGAGGACTATATATGTTTGGGGTTATCGTCACATCGTTTTTAATATTCTATGGTATAATGTCAATAACATTAGTTTCATTAGTGAATGGAGTAGATAAGATTGAAATTGATTAAGGCATACTATTTAATTGTAAACGCGTTAAATGAATACGATTTAACAGATGAACAAAAATTAGCATTAGAAAATGCAATTGATGATATTACGCATATTTTAAATGATTTAGAAAGAGAGGGAAAATACTTTGATTATTAAACACCAGTTAAAGTTACACTTAAATGAACTCATTGATTACGTTTGGAAACATGATATTAAAAATCAAAAGTATTCAAGTAATAACGGGTCTTATGTTATTTTTGATAATGGTGCGGTAACGAAAACATATATTATTAATAAAAATGATTTATTTAATATTGAAGATGAAATTGAGATTACAATGGATTCCCCTATTTCTCACTTTTTAGAAAAAGATATTTATAACAATTATCGTGAACATCAAAATATAGCGATTAAGGATTTATTATTTTTAAATACAACATCAGATATTTGGTTAATTAATGATGATGATTCACATATATTGATTTATAAAGACGGTAAACTTATAGACCAATATCAATATAAAACGTTTGAATATGAAGCAAACCAAAATAAAAAAGTATATGATATTAACCGTGCAAGTGGGTCATATCCAGGTGGTGAACAATCTCAAACAAAACCAGATAAAAATAAAAAACAACCTGACAATAAAAAAATTCCGACTGTAAAAACAGTTAAGACGTTAAACGGAACAGTTATGCAAGATTACACCCCTATTTCATCAATAAGAAATATTAAAAGTATTGGTATTATTGGTGATAGTGTTGCTAAAGGGTCACACGCATCACAAAACTTTGGCGATATGTTTAGAGAGAAACTCAATATTAATGTTGAAAATGTTGCAGAAAGTAGTGCAACCTATTCAACAAATTCAGACAACAATATGATTAACCAATCAAAACAAATCAAAAATAAAGATTTAGTGATTGTACAAGGTACTGATGATGATTGGTTAAAGGGTGACGGTGTAGAAATAGGTCAACATGATTCTAAAAATGATACGTATATCGGGGCAATGAAAGAAATCATTACTAATATTAGACAACAAAACAAAGATGTAAAAATCATTGTGATGACACCAACGAAACAAGCAAAAGTTAATGCGAGTGGTGAGGTCATTCGTCGCGATACAGATAAAAATAAAAAAGGTTTATCATTAAATGATTACGTAACTGCACAAGTAAGTGAAGCGAAACGTTTAAACGTTGCGTTATATAATGCGTATACAGACCCTTTAATTAAACCTTATGATGAATCGTTTAGACACTCGTCTATGAAAGACGGTTTACACCCTACGAAGTGGGGACACGAAATGATTTATTATAAGTTAATTCAACAATACTATGAATTTTTTGATGAGGGTGTATAAGTATGAAAAACAATAAAATATCACGATCTAATGCGTTTAGAAATACAACCACGAAAAACAAGACAACCTATCAACGTGATGGGTTTGTTTTTCTTTTTGATGATGAAGCATTACAAAAAGAATACATTAATGAATATAACCACTTCAATCAAACGTTTGTTTCTAAAGGTAAAGTATCCTTACCAAAACCAAAAAAAGTGACTTATATAGATGCTAAAAGTTTAGTGAGTGGTAAAAACCAAAAAGAACTCACACATATTGAAAATATCTATAAACAACTGGATTATGATTGGGAACAAAAAGGGAACATGCACAAACGTCATTTATTCCAAGAAGCAGTGAAAGACAATGACGGGTCACAAGAAATGTCACATTTTATTAAATCGGCAAATGCTTTATTTGATGAACTTGCAGACGCAACAAAAGTCAATGATATAGAAAATCAAAGAAAAGTGAATTATAACATTGTGTTCTACACAAGAAAGGTAAAATAATGATGTTTGAAACCGTTCAAGATATTATTAATCATTACCAGAAAAAAGGTGATAAAAGTGAAAAAATCAAGAATGACAGAAATTAAGGAATTTCAAAACTTTGTTACTAAGTTTAGAAAATCCATACCTGAACAATATAACCAGATTGAACTTGTTGACCATTTGATGAACACAGAACTTGATTTCTACATATCTATTTCAAACCGTTCTGACGGTAAAACATTCAACTATATTGCGTTTTTTATGAAATTAGCGATTGAATTTGATATAAAATTTACATTACTCGCAAGACATCATACATTGCGTGATGCGTACCGTGAATTATTAGAACGTATTTGTATTGAACAAAAACATTTTAATGATCATAACTTATTTTTTAGAAACACACAAGATTATATCGCAGTGGGTTATGGTGAAAAAGAAATTGGTATCATTACACATTTAAATAATGCAACTGATTTAAAATATCATTCAAACTTTATGAAAAACTTTCCTATTATTATATATGATGAGTTTTTAGCATTAGAAAGTGACTATTTGATTGACGAGTGGGAAAAACTGAAAACCATTTATGAAAGTATTGACAGAAATCATGGAAATATTGATTATTTGAAAATACCTAAAATCTTTTTATTAGGTAACGCCGTAAACTTTTCTAGTCCCCTACTCGCGAATTTAAATATATATGAACAACTCCAACATCATTCAAAACATGCCATGAACCAGAAACGGCAATATAATAATATACTTTTAGAAATGCGACGTAATGAGTATTCAAACGAAAAAAGAAATACCCGTGCTTTTAATTCAAAAGAAGATAGTATGACAACGGGTGAATTTGATTTTAATACCTTTAATTTAGCAGATGACAGTTTAAGAAATCATATTACTAAAAACGGTAACTTTTTTTATATTAAAACCCCAATGAATTTTATTAAAGTGATGTATCATTTAGGTGATTATCAAACGAATATTAAAGTCGTACCCTATTCTGATAATTATCAATTTTGTACCGATGTCAGTGATGTAGAAAAAAATGCAATATTTTTAAAAGATTCATTTTATAAAGAAAACCACCCCAAACGCTACTATAACCCTAGCAACTTACATTTTGATAATGCATATAGTAAATCATTTATATTAAATGAAGAACAATATATCTATTTAAATATGAACAAAATCATCATGTATCATTTAAAAAATGAACGTAAGAAAAACGGTTATAACCACTTTAATCGTCAAGAAAAAATGTTTCAAGATAACTATATAGAGAGAACTAAAAAATATCTTGAAAAATCATTTATATTTAATGCGTAAAGTTTTTGCTTATGCTATAATATAGGTGATTGAGGTGTAGACTATGGGATTATTGGAAGCTATGAAAGTGAATAAAGGTCAAAAAGATTTAATATTATATTGGGATATTGAAACATTAAATTATAATAAAGTAGCAGGTAGAGAAAAACCAACGAAATATAAAAATGTAACTTACAGTGTTGCGATTGGTTGGAATAATAACGGCGTGATAGATGTTGAAGTATTCCCAAGTTTTAAAGTGTTTTTTGATACCTTTTTCACATACGCAAAACGCCGTGACACAATCACAAAATCAAAGACAACCATTACAATGATCGCACATAACTGTAATAAATATGATAATCATTTCTTACTACATGATTTAATTCAACATTTAGATGATGTAGAAATAGAAAATTTATACATGAAAAGTGCAGACGATAATAGCAATGCCATAAATATCAATGAAGCAAAGCTACTCGCAAAAGAAAAAAATGTGATACTTGAAAAACGTGTCAAATCAAGTATTAATTTAGATTTACTTATGTTTTTAAATGGTTTTAAATTTAATATTATAGATAATTTTATGAAAACCAACACATCAATCGCTACATTAGGAAAAAAACTCAAAGACGGGGGATATTTAACAGATGACCAGTTAAAAACTGATTTTGATTATGAAATATTCGATGTTGAACATGATATGACAGACCAACAAGCCTATGAATATGCGTATCAGTGTTTTTTAAAACTGAATGATGAACAAATGACTTATATTCGTAATGATGTTATTATTCTAGGTCAATCACATATCCATTATTCTGATATATTCCCAAACTTTGATTATAACGCGATGACATTTAGCGTAAATATCATGAACAGTTATATCAATAGTGAACAAACACGATTTCAATTACTTAATCAAAAAGGTAAACAAAAAATATCCTACACGGATTTTACATTTTTTGATATGAATTATTATGACTTCATTAAGGGTTTCTATCGTGGTGGTTTAAATATGTATAATTCAAGATACGTCGATCAAATCATTCGTGATGAATGTTTTTCAATTGATATTAATTCAAGTTACCCTTATGTGATGTATAAAGAAAAGCTACCGATGTACATACATGATTTTTGTGAATTTGAAGCACCTACAACAATTAATATTGAATTAGATAACAAAGATTTTTTCAGTTTGTATAAAGTTGATAAAGTAACGTTCAATAAAAAGGTATTACGTTATATTGAAAGTGATATTATTAAACAATGTTTAGTTAAATACTACAATAATGATAAAAAGTTTGTTAATATAAATACAAACACTTTACGCATGATTCAAGATATTACGGGTTTAACTTTTGACACCTTACAAGTGTTTGCATATGTGCAATATGAATGTGAGTATTTTGGTGCTCGTGATATTATACATGATAATTATTTCATTAAAACACAAGGTAAATTAGATAAAAAAATCATTATGAATTCACCCTATGATTACACAATCACTGATGAAGTGAATACACATACCTATTCAAATGAAGAAATCATGTTAAGTAAGGTTGTTTTAAATGGTTTATATGGCATTCCTGCCTTACGTTCACATTTTAATTTATTTAGACGTGATGAAGATGATTTTTTAATCAATCATGTGAATGGATATAAAAACAGTGAACGAAATTTATTATTTTCTACTTTTGTTACATCACAAGCGCTTTATAATCTACTTGAACCCTTGCAATCATTAACCCAATCTGAAATAGATGAATGTTTTATATATTGCGATACGGACAGTTTATATTTAAAGTCAAAAATCAAACACAAGTTAAAACCTCATCTATTCGATCCAATAGCACTAGGTAAGTGGGACATAGAAAATGATGTGATTAAACAAATGTATGTACTTAATCATAAAAAGTACGCTTACCAAAAAGAAGATGATACAATTAAAATAGCAAGTGCAGGGATACCATTAAACGCTTTTAATACAAATCAAAGTTTTAAAGATTTTATTAAAAACGATTTTCATCATAAAGCTATTGTATATAACAACAAATCAATATATAATGAACAAAGAACCATTTCTATATACCCCTCAAAAACATATATAGAAAAAGGTTTACCGTATGATTTTTATTTCACAAGCCAATTAGACACCCGAAAAAATGAAATATTAAAACTCGCACGTCAAGAATATGATGATGTGAATGATGATGATATTTTATATATAGAAAGTGATGTCGGTGCATTTTCATTAAGTGATTTATTTCCCTACACATTTAAAATTAAAAACAAATGTGATCTAAATATTCTGTATATGGTTCATCAAGATATAAAAAACGCAACTTAAATGAATAAGTTGCGTTTTTTAAGGTGTAGTGAGGTTTATCGCACCTCATACGGATTATGTTTTGTTATTTTATTTGCTAGTTTCCTAACATACTTTAATTATAGCATAAAATTTATTTAATACCACTAAAAAACATGATATTATCCCCTGCATTTTTAGGTACACCGTCAATTAAAGCATATTCAACTACTCTTGACGGTGCCCAGTAAGGTGGTACGTTAAAGTTTGCAGTTAAGAATGAACCATCATCAAATACGGCAACCACAACTCCCGTATGTCCAACACCTGGTAACGCCGCCTGTAAATAAGGGGGTTTACTACTAAAGCCATAACCTACGGTAGGACGGTGAGTAATACGTGCACCTCTATTATGATAAACTACCCAAACTCTCTGACCGTTGGTAATCTGTCCGTCGTCGGCAGGTTGGACTTTTCCATGTAGTTGTGTCATATAACATTGTGTTAATTCGGTACATTGTCCTGTATTACCAAACCTAGGGAATGTATTACCGCTATTATTCAAATAACTTCTTTTAAATAAAGGTACATCAATAGCGTCTTTATATTTTTTAGGTAAGGTTTCATAAGTCCAGTTACCACCAATGACACGTCCACTTTTTCCGTTAGGTGCAACAGATTTTCCTGCTTTACCTGAATGTTTATCGTTATCATCTGCACCCGTATCTTTACCACTCCCCCCGTCAATGCTATTCATTAAATCACGCATTTCATCTAATAGTTTAGCGTTCATATTTAAACGATAGGTATTATTATACGTTTTTGTAATCGTAAACATCTGATTTGAAAAAAATTTATCAGTACCAATAGAATGTAAATCCCACACCATTGATTCTTGCAACTTTTTTAAAAATGATTCAAATGCTTGTTTGATTAAATCTAATGCACTCCCCCCACTTGATGAACTACCACCCCCATCATCAGAAGGTGAACCACCTTTTCCGTCAATTTTACCACCCCATGCAAGAATACGTTTATATTGTTCTGTTATAGGTTTCCCGTATTGTTGAACACCATTATAAGCAGGTGATAACCCTTGAGGATAATAAACCTCCCAAGTTGCCGCCGCCGTACCACTAATCACAACACGACCAATCGCGTGAGAGGGTAAGTTTTGTGCGTCTTTATTCCCCTCTCTCTTAACGCTTGCAGGTACAAAGTCTTTATAGTTTGCATAGTCGATCCATGCAGGTTGTGCGACTTTTGTTGATTGGGATTTAATCCAATTACATACCGCTATTGCGTCTTTTACGGGGTTGCCTTGTGGTGATGTATGGTTTAACCAACCCCAAGAACCATTATACCCCTCACCGCATTCATAACTAGCAAAAAAGGCAGGTGACACACCTGCATTTTTAACTGCGTTCAATACCTCTTTAATTCTTGATTGATTACCACCAAGCCACGCGTTAAATCGACCATAACCCCCTACATGTTTGGCTACATCATCAACAGATAATTCAAAATCATCATTGATTTTAGAATGGATATATTTTTTCATTGTATCATTCATGTTTATCACCCTTATCATTATTTCTGATTACTTTTAATTTTTCACCTATTTCATCAGGAATTAAAATACCCATTTCTGCACAGTTTTCAACAATTGAAAGTCCTTCATTTGCAATATAGTAAAAAATCGTAATCATAAGTAATCCACTATTTAAATTTAAAATTTGGTCAATAATGTTCGCAAGTATAATGATACAAAATACAAGTATTTTCCTACCAAAGCCGTACATTGATTGACGTGACCATAAATCTTTATTTTTAAATGCTTTTGCTAAACCTGTGATAATATCAATCAACATTAAAACCATTAAGAAATAGAGTAAATTCAAATCCCCTGCATATATAAATGTATGAAATATTTCAGAATCTGTAAATTTTAAATGTAATTCACTTTTATTTTCCATAATTCACCTACTTTCTAAATTTATTTTTAAATGGATTTTGTGCCATTGGGTTGTTTGTCCCGTCGTTATGCCAAAATCTTACACCACTTTCAAGTAACGCTTTGAGTTGTTCAAGTAACATTGGGTCAATATCATCAATGGTATACGTGCCACGCATACGCAAGTAGTTGCATACCGTCCATGAATCAATTGGGAAAGGGGTGCCTGCTTGGTCATTGGTTTCAAAACCTAACATGAAATAATATTTCATAATATTATCCATATCGAAAGGAGAGGGTACACCGATTTTCATAGTTACCCCGTTAATACTGTTTGCGATTTGAAACGCATTCCCCATTTGTGAACTTGTCACTGTTGGTGGTTGTAATGCTAAATCTTTATACTCTGCTTTTAATTCCTTGTAATAGTTATATTCTTCATTGAATTTTGAGAATAATGCAGTCGGTTGTAAATTAGATGCAACACTTACCGCGTCATAAAATCTTGATTTAATATCATTACCACCCACAACATTATTAATTCTTGAAGAAATTAAATTACTTTGTGCGTTTTTAACACGGTTCGCTTGTTGAGATTGTGCAAGTAAACCATTATCAATTAATATAGGTACTTCTGCAAAGCTATCAAAAGTCATTGCAGAATTTAAAAATGAACCTGTATCAATTAAAACGGAATTATCTTCTGCAAGTATTGGTTTTTCATTGGGTGCACTATTATAATCAACGGGGTACACTCTGACCTCATTATGATAACCAATAATTGATTTCGTTCTAAATTTTAAACCTGTTTTTTCTGATATTTTACCTGCATCAACTAATAAACTATCACCATTCCAAGAATACAGTTCAATTGTCATATATTCGTTTCTTACAAGATGTTTTAATTCGTCTTGGTCGGCGTTAATCATTTCACGTAAACGATTATAAGGTATATTTAAATTTTTTAATTCCCACTCATTTGAAAGTTTATCAGTTTTTAGTGTCATTAAACCTTTAATATCTTCTTGTGTTTTAACGGATTCTAAATCATCAATATTAATAAAATTCGCAGGTATTAGAATAATTTTTTGAAAGTTCTGTGTAATCCAAGGGTATTTACTCATTTTATCCATAAAGTTATTAAAATCTTGTCTATTCATAATATATAAATTAACGGGACTTGTAATATAATCGTATGTAATCCCTTTAGATGATTCAAGATTTGGCTCTTTTTTATTACCAAACTTTTTAGATAAATCCGCACTTGATTGAAACATGACTAAATTACCCCCGAACTGTTCAAGGTAATTATTTAAATAATATTTATTACTTGCTTTAATCACATCATCATTATTACGTAATGCAGGTAATAAATAATTATATACATCACGGGGTAAGTGTTGACGTTCAACAAACGCATTTTGTACTTGACTTAAAACATTGCCTTGTGTGTAAGTCATCACTGTGTCAATCACTAAATATAAACGTGTCACTTTATCATTCACATATTCAATTTGATTGATAAACGCATAATAACGACGATTTTCAAAATCAGATTTAAACGTACAGTAGTTTAAACCCTGTGCTTCTTGCCAAGTTAAACCCTCTAAATTGATCGTGTTTCTATCACGAATAAAGTTAAAGGGTATTTTTTTATAATTGATACTTTTAAAGTGATGACCGTTTAAAAAATAATCATCTCTTTCACTGTTTGAACTAAAATGGATTGTGTTTTGATAGTCTGTTAATGGTGTATTGTAAAATAATAAAAAATCTGTTAATTTTCGATTACTCATTTTAAACCTCCTTAAATAAAAATAGACACGCTTTCACGTGTCTATTATACCACATTTTAATTTTTCCAAGATGTATTAATTGGAAACCATTCCGAACCGTCTAACGTTGATGCCGTTGACCTCTCGAAAACAATTTCACCATTTCTTTGAACCGTCCAACGTACAAAGGTAATTGAACCCGATTTTTTAGACGCATTTTGTACAAAATAATGTGGATTTGTTAAATCTTCGGATAAAGGTAATTTAGAAATGGTTTGTGATTTATTTTCTTTAATTCCTTTAACTGAACCTCTTAAATCTATCATTTGAATACCATTGACAGAAGTTATGCGATATTGGGGTGTATCACTATAATTCGTATAACCCTCTGATAATGTTAAATCTTTCCAACCTGTATCAGTGATTTTAATATTATTGATTTTTGTTGTGTTATCCGTAATTTTACTCGTGTTGTCATTAATTTTTTTATTTGTTTCTTTTGTCGTTTCGTCTATCTTTTCGTTTAACTTTTTTTGTTGTTGATTAATTTCATTGATATTCATACTATCAATTTTTTTATTTGTTGCTTTTGTCGTTTCGTCTATCTTTTTGTTTAACGTTTCTTGTTGTTGATTAATTTCATCGATATTCATACTATCAATTTTTTTATTAATCTCATCTAAGTTGATGTTATTCATTTTTTCAGATACTTCTTTAACTTTTAATTCATTATCTCCGACTTTTGTATTAAGAACTTTTATTGTCTGTTCATTCTTATTAATTTTGTATTCATTATCTGAAATAGATTCTTGAACCTCTTGAATTTCATCTTGTAATTCTTCAATCCCTTGAAGTTGAATAAATCCGTTTTTAGTGTATAAATATACATCACCGTCAATGGTTGATACAATATCATTCACATCAACTAAGTTATCATTAAATTTTTCAATATTATATACATCTTTAACACTTCTTACAAATTTACTAGCCATTATTTAACCTCCAATTGTCCCCAAAGATGTTTTTCATTTAATATTTTTTCTTCTTTATCTTCAATTTTACCGATTGGCATATAGAAACGTTCTTGACTACTCCCTTTTTGAACGTAGTGGAAACCTAACCACCAATAATGGTCACGCTTATAAATTCGGTCAAAATTTACATATTGATTGGGGAATATCCAAGAATTACCCTCTACAATCTTACCATTCAATGAAGGTGATGTTCGTACAACAATCGGTTTCGTATTTGATTTATGTGCCGTAAATCTACCATACCATTTAAACTCTGTTTTTGGTTTTTGTGGTTTTGATTTTTGTTTTTTAGGACGTGGTTTTTTACTATTTTTACTTTGTTTCACTCTTGAATCTGAAAAATGTGGACGGATAAAGTGTGTTACACCGTCATAATAATGTGTTCTAACCGTTGCTAATTCTTGATAACTTGCACCGTTACCATTCCAATTTTGCTCAAGACACACATAGTAATTTAAGTTACCACTAATAACAACTTGTATGTGTCCGTATGTGCTATAAAATCCAGATGTATATACTGCCACGTCACCTAATTCAGGTTTAAAACTAGGGGTATTACGATAAACTGTACACAATCCTTTAAAATTATTATTAATAGCATCTTTTGCATTACCCCACATTCTCACTTGTCCGTCTGTGACATAATACATGTATGCTACTGCTAAGTCCATACATTGATAACCATACATACCGTCAAAGTCTACGCCTTTATTGGTGTGTGCGTTAATCCAGTTTTTCGCTTGTTGTTGTGTTTTCAATTGTTTACCTCCTTTAAAATAAATTGAACGTGGTCAACGTCGGTTGTTAGTCAAACTAACAACACGTCGTTGTCACGAACGAGACACTAAGTTATCAAATAAACTTGGTCTCAGTTTACCCTTTTATTATAAACCCTTTCGCCGTGATTGTGTTAGGGTCAACATTTGTAGAATAACCTTTATCTTTATCGGTAAATATTCGACTACCATTATACACATTGAACACGGTTTTACCACTAACGATCGTTGGGTTAAATATTGTAATTTCTCCTCCTCGTGTTGCGTAAACGGGTTCATTTTTACAACCTCCAATTGTTGAACCCTCTGCAAAGACTTTTGAGGCATAAGCTAAAATACCAAAATCTCTTGCACCTTGTATTTTTATTCTATCGGCAAATATCTGACCGCCACGGGTTGCCTCAATGGCGTTACGTCCAGCACCTGTGATTACTGCTTCATTAATTGAAATCACTGAACCATACGCGAGTACGTTATCATCTTTTGAGTTACTCACTTTTGCACCATATCCTGCAATATATCCACCTCGTGTGGCTTCTAATCCACGGCGACCGTTACCGTCACAATTAATTTCTTGACAATACACATCACCTGCGTAAGCTAACACACCATTTCGACGGTTACCATTTGTCGTTGACAATCTTGCTTGTACTGTTGAACCGTGTGTAGATTGAATACCGTCAATGCCATTTTCATTTGCGTTACCACTTGTGAAATCAACTTTTGAGTTGTTACTTGCAATGACACCATGCCAATTATTACGTGAAGCGGTCGCACCTGTTGCGTCAATAGAGCAACCTCTATTTGCCATAATACCACTCGCACCACAACCATTAGCAATCCCTTTATCAAAGTTAATATTTGATGAACGTGTAGCAATGCAACCATACGTCGTTTGTGAATTTGAGCAATCAGAATATCTTAAATCAATATCACTTGAAGCATAACTTACAACATTATCATCAATGGTATTCGTAAATACACAATTTCTTGCACTGGCTTGTGAACCTGTTGTAACCATTAAAGCATGGTGACCGTTGTATGTGCCTTGTGTATAATCTAAATAACCACTTGCACCATGTGATAAGTGTATACCAATTTCACCACATCTATGAACTGTCATATAGTTACCTGTAAGCGATGAATTAAATATTCTTAATCCGTCACCGTACATATTTTGGTCTTTGTTATTTTCTTCCAATTGTTCACGGTTACCATTATATGAAAAATCACAATAATTTGATTGGATATGTGAACCATTAATCCCACATAAACCGATAAAATTAAAGTGTGATGATCCACCACGCTCAGTCATTTCTAAACTTGTGTTATCCATTAAATAACCACAATTGATAATATCTGAAAAATCTTTGTTTTGAAGTTTAAAGTCAATTTTAGGAAAAGTTGAATTTAATCCATAAAATAGGGGTTTCACTCTAAAAATAGGGTTGGTTTTGACTTCAATTTGTCTATTCGTTGGTGTGTCATATGCTTCAACAATATCATTTTCTGAAGTAATCGTTATATGATTATAACGCTTGTCAATTAAAAATAATTGTTCACGCATTTTATAATCTTTTAATAAAATCACACGAATAGATTTAGGTTGTACTATTAAACTTTCAATATGGTCAAAACAATGATTGAGTGTGTCAAAATCCCCTTTTTGACCTACGGTATAAGTCACATCATCATTTGATAATGTTAAAGCCTCATAGGTTGCTTTCATGTGGTCAATTTCATCTGCTAAACCATTCACAAAATCACATAAATCAAAAATAAATCCATTATATCGTGCTAAATAATCATAATACGAACGGCTATTTGTATTATAATCTGCCATATCATCATAAAACGGTTCACGATTCAAACCACGTCTATATTTATATTGATTTGTAAATTGGATTCTACCGTTATTAATATACATTTTTCTCCTCCTACCATATATGCAAGAAACATTTTGCATCATACGTATTAAATATTTTATCCCTCATATCGTACAATTCTTGTAAATTTGCCATTAAATATTGTTTAGTTAATCCTGTTCGGTTCATTTCATTTTCTGATTGTGTATTTCGTTTGGTATCACTTTCACCATTTCTTAATGAATCATAAGTACTATCTTTCGTACCCTCTTTATCGCTTAATGTTTCACTACCCGACTTTTTACGTGATATATTATTTGTATCCGCGTAATCAAGTACCGTATTATCAACATCAAGATTGACTTTTGATTGGGGTAGGGTACTCTCTGCACTTCTGTCATCACTTGCCTCTTTAGTTACTGTGTCCTCGTGGTCTTGGTATTCTTCATGTGATTTGTCCTGTTGTCTGTCTTTGGTTTGACCTTGTTCAATTGCATTTTCAATCGCTTTACCTATATCCGTTGATTGTGTATCAGTATATTGTTCTAAATATTTATACATTTCAGATCCATATACACGATAAATGTAATCTTCATGTGTAAATGTGACATATAACACTTGTGTGCAAAAATCTTCAACTGTTTGTCGTCCAATTTCTCTATTCATAAATTTTAATGTGAAACTTTCTTTAAAATAATGGTCTATATGTTCATCATTAAAAAAGAACCCCCTGAAAATCACATCATCTACAATATTTTTAACATCTTCATCAAAATGTAAAACCTTTTGCATAAACATATATTCGGGATTATTAAAAGTAATTCTATTATGGTTCACAAACTCGTTTAATCCTCGTTTATGTAATTCACTTACAATGATTTCATATAATGTTGTTGTGAATTTACTCACCTGAACCACCTCCAAAATTATCCGTTTCAAGGTTTAATATATCCATTTCAGAAATAGCCTCATCATCATAATACGCATGTATTTTTAAATCAAATCGACGATTTAACATCTCTAAAGGTTCGCGTCCTCTTAAATAAATATTACTGTTTGATGTAGTAAATGAACGGTTACTTTTTGCCTCAACATCACTTACACCACTTTCTTTATCAACAGCTAATGAATTAACACCTAAAAAGTTAGATAACTCACTCACTTTATTTTGATATTCTCGTTTCATTTCAACTAATGCAGTGGTAACAAAATCACTTCCTAAATCAATAATATCTTCTTCAGGGTCAATAAAACGGTCTGTTTTAATAAATGGTGAACCGTTATAAAGTTGTGTAATAAATTGATTGACTGTTTCATCTTGAATATCAGATAAAAATATCTTACTAAATTTACTTTGCATAATAAGTGAAAATCTTGAAAGAATGATTTCCGCTAATTCATCACAATAATGTTCGATAATCTCATAATCATTATTTAAATTGACGGGTTTGTTACGCATTACTACAAAATCACCTGATTTACAACCATCATAATATTGTATCTCCATTGCATACTCAGGTCTTAAATATTCAGGGACGATGAAAGTAATATCATCTTGTGTTAATCGTCGGTTAAAATCTAAATTAAAATTATTAAAATAATCTGTTGCGTTTTTATAGTATTGACCTTGTATATAACCAAGCACCATAATTTCATTATTTCGTGCTTTACCTACAACAACTTGATAGCCTTGTCTTAATGCAATTTCTAATTGTAAAAAATCTATAGCTACCGTTTTTTGATTACTATAATTAATCAGTAGGGGTAAAAACTCGATATATCTATTAAAAATTAACCGTCGGAATCGGTTTCTATGTTCGATTACACGACGGTCAATATCTTGTGATAATTCAGATTTTAAACCGACCTCATTATTTAAACCAATATAATCATTTGTTAAATAACTCAAATCGGTTCACTCCTTATTCAGTCGCTTCAGTTGGTTCTGAAGTAATTAAAATTTTATTAAAGAATGGTGACATGGCTTTGAATGAATAATAATGAATCCAGTGTGTAACTTCATCAAATTCACCATTGTAGAATGGTTGTTTTAACATGCCCTTAGTATAACGTTTATATTTCAACGCATTAATATCAAAAATAAAAGCAAATAAGTCAGATTGTGGTTTAATTTCAGTTACTTTATCTTTAAACTCATTTAAGTTTGATACATCATAAGTAAATACTGAATCTTTAGGTACAATATCTCCGATTGTTGATTGATAATCACCATATGCACGTAAGAAATTAATTGTATTTTCATCACTCAATTTAATATCTGCATCGGCTTTAAATACACCACCTAAATCATCAAACGATATCACGTGATCTGTAAAGTCAATCCCTGCCATTTGGAATGTATTTGCAATTTTAGTATCTAATAAATAAGATTTAGTTGCATCAGTTGTTAAAATGGCAATATCTTTAAGTTTAGATACTGTTGTATATTGACCCATAGAACCACCTGAGGCTTTATGAACTTCATTATATTTTGCACTATTGTTTTGCATGTTTAATATTGCCTCAAATATCTTTTCTGTTAAATCTTCTTTTGATGTTGCAGTACGTCGATTTGTGTCTTGTAATTGATTAATAGCATAATCAACCATCATTGCTCGTATTTCTTTTTCTTCTTGTACGTTAATATCTGAAATCTTTTTACGTAATACACCTAAAGCGTAATTTGTTGCATCACCTAATGTTTGGAAATTAAAACGTACATCATTATTATTTAATGTGAATTTTTGTTTTTTTACAATTCCAGAACCATATAAACGTGTTGCCATTTGTGGGTAGTTACGTTTTAACATTAATTCTTCATTTTTTCCTAAATCCATTGAGATAGGGACAGTATCCATTACAACGTATTCCTCAGAATATTGTCCGATAAAATCTTGTTCTTTAGCTAACCAATTAAAACGGTTACCTAATGCTATATCAATTAAAAGTGTTTCATTAATTTTAGGGAATAAAAATTTATTTACAAACGTTTCAAACATTGTGTTAACATTATTCCAGTTTGTACCAAAATTCCATTTTTTACCATGTGTATGGTTAAAATCTTGTAAGGCACTAATTGACGTATCTGCAATTAATGAACCTATATCTTTATTTTCTGCCATTGTTTATTTTCCTCCTTATACTTCTTCTGCACCATTATCACTATATGATTGTTTTGTTAAAGAATGAACTTGTTGACCAAATTCATCTTCAGATTTTGTTGTGTTAATACTCATATTTTCATTTAATTCTCTTGATTTATTTAATCGTGAATCTTCATAATTTGCATGTGTCATGCCACGCATTTCGTTACCGTCAAATACTCCCATTTTATATCCTCCTTATAAATCTAACATTTTTTTAACGTCATCAGTTGATTCAATATTTGAACTTTCTTGATCGTCCTCAACTTCAGTCGGTTCTGTTTTATCTTCAAAATTAGGGTCTGAACTTTCTTCAGTTTCTCTTGAAGATTCTTCAAGTGATTGTAAACGTTGCTCAAGTGATGAAACACGTTGCTCAAGTTGTACATAATCTTTAGGTTGTTCTGTTTCTTCATTTGTTGGTTCTGTTACAACATCTTCTGCACTTTCAATTTTTTCTGAAACAGTATTAGTATTTTCTGATGTTGGTTGTTCATCAATTATTTTTTCTTCACTCATGATTTTACACCTCAATGTATTTTATTTTTAATGAACAAAAATATGTTCATGTTTATTATATCATAAATTAATTGTTTGTGATAAATTTTACACCTTTAAAAATAATTTTATCGCCAACGGCGATTTTTTGGTATCTGGGGTCGGTGGTGGGGGGTCGA
>VNIW01000389.1_pt1 | contig 18021 bp, 20 predicted proteins | sample 7248591 | NCBI WGS metagenome assembly VNIW01 (sample SAMN12251776, study PRJNA551026) | human skin metagenome | isolation source: skin samples from patients infected with Netherton Syndrome | host: Homo sapiens | place: France:Paris | reverse complement strand
ATTTTGAAAACATAGCGAGAAAAAAATCGAGTAAAACCACGAGTAAAAAAATAAATTTAAAAACTTACCAGTAACGATACAAAAAATTTGAAACATCACGATTAAAAAATGAGTGAAACTTTTTCAAAAAATATCATCAAAACTATTGCAAAAAATTTTTGCCTATTATATAATAGAGTCAAGTTAGAAATGGAGGTGAGAAAAAGTGACAGATGAAAAAGGTCAAGCCTATACGGAAATGTTGCAACTATTTAATTTATTACAACAATGGAATGATTTTTACACTGCAGAAAATGCAAATAATTTATTAGTTGCATGTCAACAATTATTGATTAATTACAATGAACCTGTTTTAAAATTTATTAATGATGAAAATGAAGATAAGTCCCTACTTCAATATTTAGCAGGTGATGACGGTTTAGCACAATGGCAATTTTACAAAGGTTTTTATAACAACTACAACGTACACATTTTCTAATGATATTCTAATGAACTCAGTTAATACTATATTCTACTAAAATATTATAAACGGAGGTGTATTGATGAATTATATTGATGTTGAAATTAAGGGTTTTATTATTTATTCAAAAAATGATAGAAATGAAGAATATGACTTTTTCATTCCTAAACAAGATTACAGAATCACAAAACGAGAAATATTAGAGCATATTCCAGAAGGTCATACGTTACTCGACAGTAAGCGAACATCTAAAACGATTACAGTTTCATATGATGAATTATTAAAAATACAAGTATAAAGGAGAAATTTTAAATGGCAAATGTAAAAGATTTATTAAACAAATATTCAAACGGTGGCGTAAAATTTGATTACGATAACGAAAAAGAAAGAGAATACATTAAATTAGGTGAATTGGATTCATCAAAAACCTACCCTATCGAAGCACTATTCATTAACACAAAAGGTAAATATGGTAACCAAGGTGTGATTATGAGTGGTGATTATATCGTAAATTGTCCTCAACACTTAACAGACATGATTGAAGAAATGAGACAAGACGATGAAATGGTTGAAGCGATCAATCAACGTTTATTTGATTTTGAAATTTATGAATTTGAATCTAAGAAATATAATCGTGTGTCACACAGTATTAATTTAGTACCAAGTCAAAAAGGAAAACAAGAGACACAACGCAATCCGTTTGATACAAATGATGATTTACCATTTTAAATAAAAATTTAAATAGAGGGGTTTTATCCCCTCTTTTATTATGAGGAGGACTATATATGTTTGGGGTTATCGTCACATCGTTTTTAATATTCTATGGTATAATGTCAATAACATTAGTTTCATTAGTGAATGGAGTAGATAAGATTGAAATTGATTAAGGCATACTATTTAATTGTAAACGCGTTAAATGAATACGATTTAACAGATGAACAAAAATTAGCATTAGAAAATGCAATTGATGATATTACGCATATTTTAAATGATTTAGAAAGAGAGGGAAAATACTTTGATTATTAAACACCAGTTAAAGTTACACTTAAATGAACTCATTGATTACGTTTGGAAACATGATATTAAAAATCAAAAGTATTCAAGTAATAACGGGTCTTATGTTATTTTTGATAATGGTGCGGTAACGAAAACATATATTATTAATAAAAATGATTTATTTAATATTGAAGATGAAATTGAGATTACAATGGATTCCCCTATTTCTCACTTTTTAGAAAAAGATATTTATAACAATTATCGTGAACATCAAAATATAGCGATTAAGGATTTATTATTTTTAAATACAACATCAGATATTTGGTTAATTAATGATGATGATTCACATATATTGATTTATAAAGACGGTAAACTTATAGACCAATATCAATATAAAACATATGAATATGAGGCCAACCAAAATAAAAAAGTTTATGATATTAACCGTGCAAGTGGAACATATCCAAGTGGTAAACAATCACAAACAAAACCAGATAAAAATAAAAAACAACCTGAACATAAAAATATCCCTACTGTAAAAACAGTTAAGACGTTAAATGGTACAGTTATGCAAGATTACACCCCTATTTCATCAATAAGAAATATTAAAAGTATGGGTATCATTGGTGATAGTGTCGCAAAAGGCTCTTATGCATCACAAAACTTTGGCGATATGTTTAGAGAAAAACTCAATATTAACGTTGAAAATGTCGCAGAAAGTAGTGCGACCTATTCAACAAATTCCGATAATAATATGATTAACCAATCAAAACAAATCAAAAATAAAGATTTAGTGATTGTACAAGGTACTGATGATGATTGGTTAAAGGGTGACGGTGTAGAGATTGGGAATCATGATACGAAAAATGACACATATATCGGTGCAATGAAAGAAATCATTAGCAATATTAGAGAACAAAACAAAGATGTAAAAATTATTGTGATGACACCAACAAAACAAGCAAAAGTTAATGATAATGGTGACGTTATACGTCGTGATACAGATAAAAATAAAAAAGGGTTAGAATTAAATGATTATGTGACTGCACAAGTAAGTGAAGCAAAACGTTTAAATGTAGCGTTATACAATGCTTATACAGATCCTTTAATCAATCCTTATGATGAAACGTTTAGACACTCGTCAATGAAAGACGGGCTACACCCTACCAAGTGGGGTCATGAAATGATTTATTATAAATTAATACAACAATACTATGAATTTTTTGATGAAGGTGTATAAGTATGAAAAATAATAAAATATCACGTTCTAACGCATTTAGAAATGCAACAACAAAAAATAAATCAACGTATGAACGTGACGGTTTTGTATTTTTATTTGATGATGAAGAATTACAAAAAGAATATATTCATGAATATAACAAATTTAATAATTTATTTGTGGAAAAAGGTAAAGTCAAACTACCTCAACCTAAAAAGATAAGTTATATTGACGCTAAAAGTTTAGTCAGTGGAAAGAATCAAGAAAAGTTAACAGAAATAGAAAATGTCTATAAACAATTGGACTATGATTGGGAACAAAAAGGGAATATGCACAAACGCCACCTCTTCCAAGAAGCCGTCAAAGAAAATGACGGGTCACAAGAAATGTCACACTTTATTAAATCAACGGAGAATCTGTTTGAGGAACTCGCAGAAGCTACGAACGTACCAGACATTGCAAATAAAAAACGAGTGAAATATAACGTGGTTTATTACGTCAGACGGGTGGGTTAAATCATGTTTGAAAACATACAAGATATTATTGATTATTATTCAAGTAAGGAGGGACAACATGAAAAAGTCACGACTCAGTCAAGTGAAAGACTATCAAAACTTTGTAACTAAGTTTAGACGTTCAATACCGAAACAATATAACCAAATTGAACTTGCTAATGATTTAATGAATTTAGATATTGATTTTTTAATTTCTATATCTAACCGTTCAGACGGTAAAACATTTAACTATGTCGCTTTTTTTATGAAGTTAGCCATTGATTTAGATATTAAGTTTACGCTACTTGCAAGACATCATACATTGCGTGATGCTTACAGAGAATTATTAGAACGTATTTGTATCGAACAAAAACATTTTAACGATAATGAGTTATTCTTTAGAAACACACAAGACTATATTGCAGTGGGATATGGTGATAAAGAAATAGGGATTATTACGCATCTCAATAACGCAACAGATTTAAAATATCATTCCAACTTCATGAAAAACTTTCCTATTATCATTTATGATGAATTTCTAGCATTAGAAAGTGACTACTTGATTGATGAGTGGGAAAAGTTAAAGACGATCTACGAATCCATAGACAGAAATCATGGTAATATTGATTATATTAAAATTCCGAAAATTGTCTTACTAGGTAATGCGGTTAACTTTTCAAGTCCCCTACTTGCAAACTTAAATATATACGAACAATTACAACATCATTCAAAGTTTGCGATGAATACGAAGCGACAATACGGTAATATTATGCTTGAGATGAGGCGTAATGAATATTCTAATGAAAATCGTAATACACGTGCGTTTAATACGGATAATGATTCAATGACAACGGGTGAATTTGATTTTAATACATTTAATTTAGCTGATGATGTGTTACGGACACATATATCAAGTAATGGAAACTTTTTCTATATTAAAACCCCTTATAATTATATTAAAGTGATGTATCACTTGAATGACTATCAAACCAATATTAAAGTTGTCCCTTATGCAGACAATTACCAGTTTTGCACTGATGTGTCAGATGTTGAACATGGAGCATTATTTTTAAAAGATTCGTTTTATAAGGAAAATCATTCTAAGCGTTATTATAATCCCTCCAATCTTCATTTTGACAATGCTTATAGTAAATCATTTATATTGAATGAAGATAATTTTATTGAATTAAATATGAATAAAATTATTAAATATCATTTAAAAACTGAACGTAATAAAAACGGGTACAAACCTTTTGAACAAAAAGAAAAAATGTATCATGATAATTACATTGAACGCACCAAAAAAAATCTAGTCCAATCATTTATAAGCAATGTGTAAAGTTTTTACATGTTGCTTTTAATATGTTATAATGATTTTTGATTAGAGGTGTAGACATGGGATTATTAGAAGCAATGCAAAAACATAAAGGTCAAAAAAATATGTATCTTTATTGGGATATAGAAACATTAAACTATAATAAAATTGAAGGTAGCAAAAAACCTACAAAATATAAAAACGTGACATATTCTGTTGCGATTGGTTGGTATGATGGCAAGCATATTGATGTTGAAGTTTTCCCTAGCTTCAAATCATTTTATGAAGCATTTTTTACATATGCAAAACGACGTGATACCATTACGAAATCACAAACAACCATCAATATGATTGCACATAACTGTAATAAATACGATAATCACTTTTTACTACATGATACTGGGAACTTTTTTGTTGACGACCTCATTATCAAAAACTTATTTATGAAAAGTGCAGATGATAATTCAAATACAGTTAACATCAATGAAGCAAGAATTTTATCCAAAGAAACCAATGTAATTTTAGAAAAACGTGTCAAATCGAGTATTAATTTAGATTTAATGATGTATTTAAAAGGTTTTAAATTTAATATTATAGATAATTTTATGAAAACGAACACATCAATCGCTACACTTGGTAAAAAGCTCAAAGACGGCGGGTTTATCAGTGACAATGAGTTAAAAACGGATTTTGACTATGATGTGTTTGATTTTGAATACGATATGACAGATAAAGAAGCCTATGATTATGCTTATGAATGTTTTAAACAACTCACAGAATCACAAATGACTTATATTCGTAATGACGTGATTATTCTAGGTATGTGTCATATCCATTATAGTGATATATTCCCCGGATTTGATTATAGTGCGATGACCTTTAGTGTGAATATCATGAAAAGTTATATCAATAATGAAACAACACGATTGCAATTACTCAATCAAAAAGGTAAACAAAAAATATCTTATACGGATTTTACATTTTTTGATATGAATTTTTATGACTTTATTAAAGGTTTCTATCGTGGTGGATTAAATATGTATAATTCACGTTACGTTGATACCATCATTGATGAGGAATGTTTTTCAATTGACATTAACAGTAGTTATCCTTATGTGATGTACCATGAGAAACTACCGATGTATATATATGATTTTGATGAATTTGAGAAGCCAACATCAATACAAGTTGAGTTAGATAATAAAGATTTTTTCTCCCTTTATAAAATGGATAAGGTCACGTTTAATCGTACCATATTAAGACATATTGAAAGTGATTTAATTAAACAATGTTTAGTTAAATACTACAATAATGATAAAAAGTTTGTTAATATAAATACAAACACTTTACGCATGATTCGAGATTTAACTGGATTAACTTTTGACAAAATAAAAGTATTTGCTTTTGTGTGCTATGAATGTGAATACTTTGGTGCGCGTGATATTATTCATCATAATTACTTTGTTAAAACACAAGGTAAATTAGATAAAAAAATCATTATGGATTCCCCTTATAATTATAAAATCACTGATGAAGTGAACACGCACACCTATTCCAAAGAAGAAATCATGTTAAGTAAAGTTGTTTTAAATGGTCTTTATGGTATACCTGCGTTACGTTCACATTTTAATTTGTTTAGACGTGATGAAGATGGTTTTATTGTTAATCATGAAAACGGTTATAAAAACAGTGAAAGAAATTTATTATTTTCTACGTTTGTAACGTCACAAGCCCTTTATAACTTACTTGAACCTTTGCAATCTCTAACGCAACCTGAAATAGATGAATGTTTTATATATTGCGATACAGACAGTTTATATTTAAAGTCTAAAATTAAACATAAAATCAATCATGATTTATTTGACCCAATCGCCTTAGGTAAGTGGGACATTGAAAACCACGTCATTAAAAAAATGTATGTACTCAATCATAAAAAGTACGCCTACCAAAAAGAAGATGACACGATTAAAATTGCGAGTGCGGGTATACCTTTAGACGCATTTAATAAAAACCAAACATTCGAAAATTTTATCAAAAATGATTTTCACCATAAAGCCATTGTGTATAACAACAAATCGATTTATAACGAACAAAAAACGATTTCGATTTACCCTTCAAAAACCTATATAGAAAAAGGCACGCCCTATGATTTTTACTTTACAAAATCATTAGAGGATAGAAAAGAAGATGTGTTAAAACAAGCAAGACAAGAATATGATGATGTGAATGATGATGATATATTATATATAGAGAGTGAAGTGGGTGCATTTTCTTTTAGTGACTTATTTCCTTTCAAATTTGAAATTAAAAATAAATGTGACCTTAACATTTTATATATGGTTCATCAAGATATAAAAAAAGACGCTACATCGTAGCGTCATTTTTTTCGAGGTATAGTGACAAGTGACGTTTGCCATACGGATTATGTTTTGTTGTTGATTTACTAGAATGCTCTAGCATACTTATATTATAGCATAAATTTTACTTAATACCACTGAAAAACATAATATTATCGCCCGCATTTTCGGGTACACCATCAATGAGTGCATATTCAACAACACGACTCGGTGCCCAGTAAGGCGGGACGTTATAATTAGCTGTTAAAAATGAACCATCTTTAAATACTGCAACAACAACCCCTGTATGACCCACACCCGGTAATTCTGCCTGTAAATACGGGGGTTTACTACTGAATCCATAGCCTACGGTGGGTCGGTGTGTGATACGTGCACCTTGATTATGATAAACGACCCACACACGTTGTCCGTTGGTAATTTGACCGTCGTCTGCTGGCTGAACTTTACCATGAAGTTGCGTCATATAACACTGTGTTAACTCGGTACATTGCCCTGTGTTACCAAATCTAGGGAACGTGTTTCCACTATTATTTAGATAACTAGGTTTAAATAGAGGAACATCGATTGCGTCTTTATATTTTTGAGGTAATGTGTTATACGTCCAGTTACCGCCAATGACACGTCCACTTTTTCCGTTCGGTGCGACAGATTTACCCCCTTTTCCACCATCGTCGCTATCGTCTGCACCTGTATCACTACCACTCCCTCCGTCAATTCTTGATATGAGGTCTTTCATTTCATCAAGTAATTTTTGATTCATATTTAAACGATACGTGTTATTATATGTTTTTTGAATGGTGAACATCTGATTTGAAAAAAATTTGTCAGTACCGATAGAGTGTAAATCCCACTGCATACTGTCTTGTAGCTTTTTAAGAAATGCTTCAAAGGCACGTGCGATAACATCAAGCCCACCACTAGAACTACCACTACTTGAACCACTGCTTGACCCACCTTTTCCGTCTATTTTACCTCCCCACGATAAGATAGTGTTGGCCGCGTCTAAAAACGGGTTTCCGTAATTTTGAACTCGGTTATAGCTTGCTTGTAATCCTTCTGGGTAATAGGCCGCCCACGTGGCGGCGGCAGTGAGTGGGATATACGCACGACCGACTTTACCATTTTTCATATTGTGTGAAAAATCATAATTACCTTTTGCTTTTACACTTGAAGGCACAAAGTCAACTGGGTTGCCTGCGTCTATCCAACTCGGCGTGCCTGCTTGTCGTGATTGTGAAACCAGTTTACGTGCGACAAATTGTGCGTCTTGTAAATAATTGCCTTGAGGTGTTGTATGGTTGAGCCAACCCCAAGCACTGTTATACCCCTCGTTTTTTTCATAAGCACTAAAAAGTGCGGGTGATACACCAATACTTTTAACTGCATTCAAGACTTGTTTGATTTTACTTGAGTCATTCCCACACCATGCTTGAAATCTCCCTATGCCTTTCACTTTAGGGACTAAATCATCGACGGTTAAGTCGAACGGGTCATTTAAATTGGAATGTATAAACTTGTCAATTTTTTCTTTATCATTCATCTTTATCTACTTCTTTCATCGGTTTATTGTCACGACTACGAATCACTTTTAATTTTTCTCCGATTGCTTCTGGAATGAGTACGCCCATTTCTGAACAATTTTCAACAATAGATAATCCCTCGTTCGCGATATAGAAAAATATGGTTACCATGAGTAAACCATTATTCAATTGTAAAATTTGGTCTATGATATTTGATAAAATAATGATACAAAAAACAAGTATCTTTCGACCAAAACCATACATCGATTTACGACTCCATAAGTTTTTATTTTTAAAGGCTTTGGCTAAACCTGTAATAATATCCATCGCCATGAGTATCATTAAAAAATATAAAAGTTTTAAATCTCCTGCATAAAAAAAGGTGTGAAATAAATCGGATTGTGTCAATTTTACGTGTACTTCTGCATGATCCATGTTTAATCACTACTTTCTAAATTTATTTTTAAACGGGTCTTGTGCCATTGGGTTATTTGTCCCGTCGTTATGCCAAAATCTCACACCACTTTCAAGTAATGCTTTCAGTTGTTCGAGTAACATTGGGTCAATATTATCAATGGTATATGTCCCACGCATACGTAAGTAATTACATACCGTCCATGAATGAATTGAAAACGGACTCCCTGCTTGGTCGTTCGTTTCAAAACCGAGTAAGAAATAATAACGCATGATATTATTCATATCCCAAGGACTCGGTACACCAATCTTCATTGTGATACCGTTGATACTGTTTGCGATTTGAAACGCATTCCCCATATTACTAGATGTGACCGTTGGGGGTTGTAACGCTAAATCTTTATATTCTGCTTGCAACTCTTTATAGTAATTATATTCATCATTAAATTTTGAAAATAACGCGGTTGGGTTTAAATTTGAAGCGATACTGGCCGCGTCATAAAATTTAGATTTTATATCACTACCCGTAGCAATATTTTGAATACGTGATGTGATTAAATTACTTTGTGCGTTTTTTTGTTTATAGGCTTGTTGTGATTGTCCTAAAATACCATTATCAATCAAAATCGGAACTTCAGCGAAACTATCAAAGGTGATTGCTGAGTTTAAGAATGAACCTGTATCAATTAAGACATGATTATCAGTATCTAAAATAGGTTTTTCATTCGGTGCACTGTTGTAATCCACGGGATATACGCGAACCTCGTTATGATAACCTATAATTGATTTGGTTCTAAATTTTAATCCTGTCTTTTCTGAAATTTTCCCAGCGTCTACCAACAAGCTGTCACCGTTCCATGAGTATAACTCTATTGTCATATACTCATTACGTATGAGGTGTTTTAATTCATCTTGATTGGCATTAATCATCTCACGTAATCGGTCATATGGAATATTTAAGTTTTTCAATTCCCATTCATTAGATAATTTATCTGTTTTCAGTGTCATTAACCCTTTAATATCCTCTTGGGTTTTCACACTCTCTAAATCGTCAACATTAATAAATGATGCGGGTATGAGTATAATTTTTTGAAAGTTCTGTGTAATCCAAGGGTATTTACTCATTTTATCCATAAAGTTATTAAAATCTTGTCGATTCATAATATATAAATTAACGGGACTTGTAATATAATCGTATGTAATCCCTTTTGAAGATTCGAGGTTAGGTTCTTTTTTTGTCCCAAACTTTTTAGATAAATCTGCACTTGATTGAAATAATACAAGATTACCCCCAAATTGTTCAAGATAGTTATTGAGATAGTATTTATTACTCGCTTTAATCACGTCATCATTATTGCGTAAGGCGGGTAATAAGTAGTTATAAACCTCACGGGGTAGGTGTTGACGCTCAATAAACGCATTTTGAACATTGCTTAACACATCACCCTGTGTATACGTCATCACAACATCTATAACGAGATAGAAACGTGTCACCCTATCATTCACATATTCAATCTTGTTGACAAACGCATAATAGCGTCGATTTTCAAAATCTGATTTAAAGGTACAATAATTAATCCCCTGTGCGTCTTGCCATGACATCTGTTCTAAATTAATTTCGTTTCTGTCACGAATAAAGTTAAAGGGTATTTTTTCATAATTGATACTTTTGAAATGATTTCCGTTTAAAAAATAATCATCACGTTCACTGTCACTATCAAAATGAATGGTGTTCTGATAATCTGTCAGTGGTGTATTATAGTAAAAAACAAAATCAGTGAGTTTTCTATCTGCCATTTGTTGCCCTCCTTATATGTAAAAATAGACACGCTTTCACGTGTCTATTATATCATAATTTAGTCTATAAATACGGTATTAATCGGACACCATTCTGAACCGTCTGGACTCGGATATGTTGTCCCTTCTATTATAATACTACCGTCACGTTTAACTGTGAATCTTGTGAAATAAAAACTACCACTTTTCATAGATGTATTTTGTACAAAATAATATGGGTTTGTCAATTCCCCGTTGATAGGTAGTTTTCCTATCGTTACTGAGTCACTCCCTTTATATCCTTTGACTGCACCACGTAAAGCGATGGTTTTAATCCCTTTGACTGTAGTGATTCTGTATTGGGGAGGGTCAGTGTGTGCGACGAGTCCCGAACCTGTGATGTCAATATTTTTCCAACCTGTATCTTCAATAGTGATAGCATTGATTTTATCTGTATTCGATTGAATTTTTTTATTTGTTTCGTTTGTCGTTTCGTCAATCTTTTTTGATAACGTTTGTTGTTCTTGTTTCAATTCATCGATATTGATTGAATCCAGTTTTTGTTTCATTTCATCTAAATGTGCGTTGTCTAATTTTTCAGTGACTTCACTCACTTTTAATTTGTTATCTTCAACTGATGTTTCAATGACTTTGATTTTTTCTTCATTATTATAGATACGTTGTTCATTATCTGATAGTTTTTCCTGTACTTCTTGAATCTCATCTTGAAGCGGTTCAATACTTTCTAAATGTAAGAATCCATCTTTAGTATAAATATAAACGTCACCATCAACAGTTGATAATATATCATTTTCATCAACAAGGTTTGTATTAAATTGTTCTAAATTATAAATATCTTTGACACTTCTTACAAATTTACTAGCCATCTAGTTAACCTCCAATTTTCCCCAAAGATGTTTTTCATTGAGTATTTTTTCATGTTTATCTTCAATTTTACCTATTGGCATATAAAAACGTTCTTTACTGCTACCTTTTTGAACATAATGAAAACCTAACCACCAATAATGATCACGCTTAAAAATACGGTCAAAATTAACATATTCATTTGGAAAAATCCAAGAATCACCATCAACAATTTTTCCTTTTAATGATGGTGATGTACGTACAACAATCGGTTTTGTATTGGACTCGTGTGCCGTAAATCTACCATACCATTTAAACTCTGTTTGAGGTTTAGATGGTTTTGATGGTTGAGATGGTTTTGATGGTTGAGATGGTTTTGATGGTTTTTTACTATTATTACTTTGTTTCTGTCTTTGACCCGTAAAATGCGGACGAATAAAGTGTGTCACACCGTCATAGTAATGTGTTCTTACAGTTGCTAATTCTTGATAACTTGCCCCGTTACCATTCCAATTTTGCTCAAGGCACACATAATAGTTTAAGTTACCACTGATAACCACTTGTATGTGTCCGTATGTTGCATAAAACCCAGATGTATACACGGCTACATCGCCTAATTGGGGTTTAAAACTAGGGGTATTACGATAAACTGTACACAAACCTTTAAAATTATTATTAATGGCATCTTTTGCATTCCCCCACATTTGAACTTGACCATCAGTCACATAATAAATGTAAGCAACGGCTAAGTCCATACACTGATAACCATACATTCCGTCAAAGTCTACGCCTTTATTGGTATGCGAGTTAATCCAGTCTTTTGCTTGTTGTTGTGTTTTCAAATTGTTTACCTCCTTAAAAATAATCAAACGTGGTCAACGTCGGTTGTTAGTTAAAACTAACAACGCGTCGTTGTCACGAACGAGACGCTAAGTTATCAAATAAACTTGGTCTCAGTTTACCCTTTTATTATAAACCCATTTGGTGTGATTGTGTTAGGATCAACATTTGTAGAATAACCTTTATCTTTATCGGTAAATATTCGACCCCCATTATATACATTAAATACGGTTTTACCACTTACAATGGTAGGGTCAAAAATTGTTATTTCACCACCACGTGTTGCATAAACGGGTTCATTTTTACAACCACCAATCGCCCCAGCCTCTGCAAAGACTTTAGACGCATAAGCTAATATACCGTAATCTTTAGCACCTTGTATTTTTATTCTATCTGCAAATATCTGACCCCCACGTGTGGCTTCAATGCCGTTACGTCCAGCACCTGTGATTACTGCTTCATTAATTGAAATCACTGAACCATAAGCGAGTACGTTATCATCTTTTGAGTTACTCACTTTTGCACCATACGACGCGATATAACCCCCACGTGTCGCTTCTAATCCACGACGACCGTTACCATCGCAATTAATTTCCTGAGCGTACACATCTCCTGCATAAGCAAGGACACCATTACGTTTATTACCATTCGTTGTAGATAATCTCGCTTGTACAGTTGAACCGTGTGTAGATTGTATACCGTCAATGCCGTTTTCATTTGCATTACCACTTGTGAAATCAACTTTTGAGTTGTTACTTGCTATGACACCATGCCACTTATTACGTGAAGCTGTCGCACCTGTCGCGTCAATAGAGCAACCTCTATTTGCCATAATACCACTCGCACCACAACCATTAGCAATCCCACTATCAAAGTTAATATTTGATGAACGTGTCGCAATGCAACCATACGTCGTTTGTGAATTTGAACAATCAGAATATCTTAAATCAATATCACTTGAGGCGTAACTTACAACGTTATCATCAATCGTATCTGTGATTTTACAGTTTCTCGCACTCGCTTGTGAACCTGTTGTTACCATTAAACCATGATGTCCGTTAAATCGTGCTTCAGTATAATCAATATAACCACTTGCACCATGTGAGAAATGTATACCAATTTCACCACAACGATTAACCGTCATGTAGTTACCTGTCAGTGACGAGTTAAATATTCTTAATCCATCACCATACATATCTTGGTCTTTATTATATTCTTCTAATTGCTCTCGATTGCCATTATTGGAAAAATCACAATAGCTCGCTTCAATATGTGAACCACTAACAGCACATAAACCAATAAAGTTAAAGTGTGTTGACCCACCACGTTCTGTCATTTCAAACGTTGTATTATCCATTAAGAAACCACAATTAATGGTATCTGAAAAATCCTTATTTTGTAGTTTAAAGTCAATTTTAGGGAATGTTGAATTTAAACCATAAAATAGGGGTTTCACTCTAAAAATAGGATTGGTTTTTATTTCAATTTGTCTATTGGTTGGTGTGTCATACGCCTCAACAATATCATTTTCTGATGTAATCGTGATGTGATTATATCGCTTATCACGTAAGAATAATTGTTCACCCATCTTGTAATCTTTAAGTAAAATGACACGTATGGATTTAGGTTGTACAATTAAATCTTCAATATGTTCAAAGCAATGGTTCAGTGTATCAAAATCACCCGCTTGACCGACTGTATATGTGACATCTTTGTTGGATAATGTTAATGCCTCGTAAGTGTCTTTCATATGTTGTATATCATCAGCAAGTCCATTGACAAAATCACATAATTCAAAAATAAATCCATTAAAACGTGCTAAGTAATCATAATATGATTTTGAATTGGTATTATAATCTGATGCGTCACTATAAAAAGGTTCACGATAGATGCCACGACGATAACCATATTCATTATCATAATTAATTCTTCCATTGTTTATATACATAGCTTATCCTCCTACCATATGTGTAAAAAGCATTCTTTATCATATGTTTTAAATATTGTATCACGCATTGAATATAACTTTTGCAAGTTATCAATTAAGTATTGCTTTGTTAAACCCGTACGATTCATTTCGTTTTGTGACTCAGTATTACGTTTCGTATCACTTTCACCATTTCTTAATGAATCATACGTACTGTCTTTCGTACCCTCTTTATCGCTTAATGTTTCACTGCCTGATTTTTTTCTTGATATTGTATTCGTGTCTGCATAATCTAATACAGTATTATCAACATCAATATTCACTTTTGACTGGGGTAGGGTACTTTCAGCGCTTCTGTCGTCGCTTGCTTCTTTAGTTACTGTGTCCTCATGGTCTTGATATTCTTCATGTGATTTGTCTTGTTGTCGGTCTTTGGTTTGTCCTTGTTCGATGGCATTTTCTAACGCTTTTCCAATATCTGTTGACTGTGTATCTGTCATTTGTTCAATGTATTTATACATATCCGAACCATACACGCGATAAATATAATCTTCATGTGTCATAGTGATATATAACACTTGAGACGCGAACGCTTCAACCGTTTGTCTGCCAATTTCACGATATAAAAAACGCAATGTAAAACTTTCTTTAAAATATCTATCAATGCGTTCATCATTAAACATGAAACCTTTAAAAAAGATATGGTCTACAATTTGTTTCACATCATCGTCAAAATATAACATCTTTTGCATGAACGAGTGTTTCAAATCATTAAAATGGATTCTATCGTTATTCACAAATTCATTGAGTCCTAAGCGTTGTAATTCACTTTCAATAATTTCATATAATGTTGTTGTGTGTTTACTCACTTGATTCGCCACCACCAAAATTATCAGTTTTTAAATTCATAATATCCATTTCAGATATCGCTTCGTCATCGTAGTAGGGGTGAATATCTAAATTAAAACGACGATTGAGCATTTCAAAAGGTTCACGACCTCTTAAATAAATATTACTGTTTGATGTTGTAAATGAACGATTTGATTTAGCTTCGGTATCACTGACACCACTTTCTTTATCAACGGCAAGTGAATTAACACCTAAAAAGTTTGATAATTCACTGACTTTATTTTGATATTCTCGTTTCATTTCAACTAAAGCAGTCGTTACAAAGTCACTGCCTAAATCAATAATATCTTCTTCTGGGTCGATGTATTTATCTGTTTTGATAAAAGGTGCGCCATTATATAATTTATTGATAAATTGATTAATCGTTTCATCTTGAATATCAGATAAAAATATTTTACTAAATTTAGATTGCATAATGAGAGAAAATCGAGAAAGTATGATTTCTGCTAATTCATCACAATAATGTTCTATGATTTGATAATCATTATTGAGGTTCACTGGTTTATTGCGTAATACAACAAAATCACCACTTTGACACCCGTCATAATATTCAATTTCTAACGCATATTCAGGTCTTAAATATTCAGGAATAATGAAAGTAATATCATCTTGAGTGAGTCGTCTATTAAAAGTTAAATTGAAGTTATTAATAAAATCGTTACTTTTTTTAAAATATTGTGATTGTATATAACCCAATATCATAATGACATCATTTCTCGCTTTACCTACCACAACTTGATAACCCTGTCTTAAAGCAATTTCAAGTTGCAAGAAATCAATACCCACGCTTTGTTGGTTCGTATAATTAATAAGCAAGGGTAGAAACTCAACATAACGATTAAAAATTAACCGACGAAATCGGTTTCTATGTTCCATAATTCGTCGGTCAATATCTTCTGTTAATTCAACTTTTAAACCAACATCATTATTTTGCCCGATAAAATCTCTATCTAAATAATTCATTGGTTAAAAGCCTCCTTATTATTGTGTTGATTCTTCTGAACCTTCTTTGGGTTGTTTAGGTTCTTCTGTAATCAATATTTTATTAAAGAAAGGTGACATCGCTTTAAATGAATAATAATGAATCCAGTGTGTCACTTCATCAAATTCTCCATTATAAAATGGTTCTTTAAGCATGCCTTTGGTATTACGTTTATATTTAAGTGCATTAATATCAAAGATAAACGCGAATAATTCGCCTTGAGGTTTAATTTCTTCAACATTACCTTTAAATTCTTTTAAATCCGTTACATTAAATGTAAATACTGAACCTTCAGGAATCACATCGCCAATCATAGCTTGATAATCACCAAAAGCACGTAAGTAATTAATGGTATCTTCATTTGATAATGTGACATCTTTCGTTGTTTTATAAACACCACCTAAATCATCAAAACTGATAATATGGTCTGTGAAGTCAATACCTGCCATTTGGAATGTGTTCGCAATTTTTGTATCAAGTAAATATGATTTTAATGAATCAGTAGTTAAAATAGCAATATCTTTAAGTTTAGATACTGTTGTATATTGTCCTACTGTACCACCACTTGCTTTATGAACTTCATTATATTTCGCACTGTTATTTTGCATATTTAAAATAGCTTCAAATACACGTTCAGTTAAATCTTCTTTAGATGAAGCCGTACGATGGTTTGAATCTTGCAATTGATTAATGGCATAATCTACCATCATTGCACGAATTTCTTTTTCTTCTTGAACATTAATATCTGAAATTTTCTTACGTAATACACCTAACGCATAATTTGTTGCATCACCTAATGTTTGGAAATTAAAACGTACATCATTATTATTCAATGTGAATTTTTGTTTTTTAACAATTCCACTACCATATAAACGTGTTGCCATTTGAGGGTAGTTACGTTTTAACATGAGTTCTTCAGATTTTGATAAATTCATTTCAATAGGGATTGTGTCCATGATGACATATTCTTCAGAATATTGTCCGATGAAATCTTGCTCTTTTGCTAACCAATTAAAACGATTACCTAAAGCAATATCAATGAGTAATGTTTCATTGATTTTAGGGAATAAGTATTTGTTGACATATGTTTCAAACATAGTATTGACATTTGACCAATTCTCACCAAACGTCCATTGTTTACCATAATCATGGTTAAAACTTTGAAGTGACGCTTTTGTAGAATCAGCAATTAAAGTAGGGATATCTGTTTTTTTATTATCTGCCATGAATAATTAACCTCCTAGACTTGTTGTGTACCTTCATCACTCAATGATTGTTTTGTTAGTGAATGAACTTGTTGTCCGTATTCGTCCTCTGATTTTGATGTAGCAATACTCATATTTTCATTTAATTCTCTTGATTTATTCAAACGTGAATCTTCATAGTTCGCATGTGTCATACCACGCATTTCATTTCCGTCAAATACACCCATGTTTATCACTCCTTATAAATTTAACATTTCTTTGATTTCTTCACTTGATTCAATATTATCTGATTCTTGGTCGTCATCAACTTCTGTAGGTTCTGTTTTATCCTCAAAGTTTGGGTCGCTTGAATCCTGCGTTGGTTGTGATGGTGTTTCTAAGTTATTTAATCTTTGTTCTAAAGAAGATATACGTTGCTCTAATTGAACAAGTGTTTCTGATTTTTCTTCTGTTACTTCTTTTTCTGGTTCAGTGACTACATCTTCTGCACTTTCAATTTTTTCTGGTGAATCTTCTGTTGATTCTGTTTCAGGTTCATCTTTAATGATTTTTTCTTCTTCTGCCATTTTATTTACACCTCTCTATTTTAAATGTCAGCAAACTTTTGCTTAACTATATTATAACATAAAAATTGTGAGATGTTGAAATATGTTAATATTTTTCATGTCGTTACTGGTAAGTTTTTAAATTTATTTTTTTACTCGTGGTTTTACTCGATTTTTTTCTCGCTATGTTTTCAAAAT
>VNIW01000382.1_pt1 | contig 18281 bp, 11 predicted proteins | sample 7248591 | NCBI WGS metagenome assembly VNIW01 (sample SAMN12251776, study PRJNA551026) | human skin metagenome | isolation source: skin samples from patients infected with Netherton Syndrome | host: Homo sapiens | place: France:Paris | reverse complement strand
CGTCGCGCTTGGTGGCGCAGCCGCGCAACCGCGAGCAGGCGCTCGACCTCCTCCGGCACGGGCCCGTAGCGGTCCTCCATCTCCTCGACCGCGGCGCGCAGGTCCTTGTTGTCCTGCGAGGCGGCGAGCTTGCGGTAGATCTCCAGGCGCAGCCGCTCGGAGTTGATGTAGGACTCGGGGATGTGGGCATCGACAGGCAGGTCGATGCGGATCTCCTTGGGGCCCTCGTCGGTGGCCTTGACGGTCTCGCCGCGCGCCATCGCCTTGTACGCCTCCACGGCCTCGCCCACCAGGCGGACGTAGAGGTCAAAGCCCACGCCGGCGATGTGACCGGACTGCTGCGAGCCGAGCACGTTGCCGGCGCCGCGCATCTCCAGGTCCTTCATCGCCACGGCCATGCCCGCACCCAGGTCGTTGTTCTGCGCGATGGTGGACAACCGGTCGTAGGAGGTCTCCTTCAGCGTCGCGCCCTTCGGGTACAGGAAGTAGGCGTAGCCGCGCTCCCGGGAGCGGCCCACGCGCCCGCGCAGCTGGTGCAGCTGCGACAGGCCCATCTGGTGGGCGGAATCCACGATGAGCGTATTCGCGTTCGCGATATCCAGTCCGGTTTCCACGATCGTCGTGCACACCAGCACGTCGTACTCGCGGTCCCAGAAGCCCTGGACGGTCTTTTCCAAAAGCTCCTCGCTCATCTGCCCGTGGGCCACCACGATGCGCGCTTCCGGCACCAGATCGCGCAGCTCCTTAGCCTTCTTTTCGATGTCCGCGACCTTGTTGTGCACGAAAAACACCTGGCCCTCGCGCAGCAGCTCGCGGCGAATCGCGGCGGTGACCTGCTTGTCCTCGTAGGCGCCGACGAAGGTGAGCACCGGGTGCCGGTCCTCCGGCGGGGTGAGGATCGTGCTCATCTCGCGGATGCCGGCCATGGACATCTCAAGGGTGCGCGGGATCGGCGTCGCGGACAGGGTGAGCACGTCCACCGACGCCTTGAGCGCCTTGATGTGCTCCTTGTGCTCGACGCCGAAGCGCTGCTCCTCGTCGACGATGATGAGGCCCAGCTCTTTCCAATGCACGCCGGTCTGCAGCAGGCGGTGCGTGCCGATGACGACGTCCACCGAGCCATCGGCAAGCCCGGCCATGATCTCCTTGGCCTCTTTCTGCGAGGTAAAGCGCGACAACACCTTGACCGAGATGGGGAAACCGTCCATGCGCTCGGTGAAGGTGTCGAAGTGCTGCTGCGCCAGAAGCGTCGTGGGCACAAGCACCGCGACCTGAGTGCCGTCTTGGACCGCCTTGAACGCCGCGCGCACGGCCACCTCGGTCTTGCCGTAGCCGACATCGCCCACCACGACGCGGTCCATGGGCACGGTGGATTCCATGTCGTGTTTGACCGCCTCGATGGCGCTCATCTGGTCCTCGGTCTCGACGAACGGGAAGTTATCTTCCATCTCCGCCTGCCACGGGGTATCCGCCCCGAAGGCGCGGCCCGGCGCGGACTGGCGCTTGGCATAGAGCTGCACCAGTTCCCCGGCGATGTCGCGCACAGCGGCGCGGGCCTTCTTCTTCGTGTTCTTCCAGTCCGAGCCGCCCATCTTGGACAGCCGGGGCGCCTCGCCGCCGGTGTACTTGCTCAGCAGGTCGAGCGAGTCCATGGGCACCCACAGCTGGTCGCCCGGCTGCCCGCGCTTGGAGGCGGCGTATTCCAGCACGATGTACTCGCGCCGCGAGGTCTCGTCGCCGGACTTGATGGTGCGCTCGGCCATCTTCACGAACTTGCCGATGCCGTGCGTTTCATGCACCACAAAATCGCCCGTCTTCAGGGCCAGGGGGTCGACCTTGTTGCGGCGCTTGGCGGGCTTGCGCTTGGCCTTGGCGATGTCGCCGACGCGGTTGCCCGTCAGATCCGTTTCGGTGATGACCACCAGCGGCAGCGCCTCGGCGTCTTTGAGCTTGCGCACCTTGGGAAAGACGAGGCCGGCATGGCTCATGGCCTGGTAGAGCGTCACCTCCCCCGGCGAGGGTTCCCAGCCCGGCGTGGCGGTCTTGGTGCGAATTCCCTTCTCGGCGAAGCGGTCGACCATGCGCTTGATGGCACCTTTGGCCGGGGCGATGAACGCCGCGCGGCCGCCGGCCTGGGTGTGCGCGAGCAGCTGGGCCATCATCGCGTCGATTTCTTTGATGTCGCCGCGCGGGGTCGGGCCCGGCTCGAAGTCGATGGGCAGGGTGAGCGACTCGTCGGCGGCGAACATCCCCGGCGGGGCGAAGGTCCACAGCGGCAGACCGGCGTCGCGCACGGTATCTTCCAAGTCGTCGAAGGAACGGTAGCTCGACGGCTCCAGGTCGAGCCCCTCGACGGCGACGGGGCCGTCCGCACCCATGGCGGCGGCCTCCCACCCGGCCTCCAAGAACTCGCGGTCGGTGTTTTCCAAGTCCGCAATGCGGGTGCGGATCTTCTCCGGCGCGACCAGGACGACGTGGGTATCTGCCGGCAGAAGCTCCGGCAGGGCGACCATGGGCGAGTCGGTGAGCTCCGGCAGGAGCGCCTCCATGCCCTCTGCCGGGATCTTCTCCGAGACCTTGGTCAACAGCTCCACCAAAGCCGCGTTGCCCGGGTGCTTCTGGGCGAGCTCGCCGGCGCGCTTAGCCACGGCATCGGTAATCGGCAGCTCCCGCGCCGGGTAGATGGCCACCTCGCCGACGTCGATATCGTCGATGGCGCGCTGGTCCGCCACGGAGAACTGGCGGATATCCGTGATCTCGTCGCCCCAGAACTCCACGCGCACCGGGTAGTTCAAGGTGGTGGGAAAGACATCGAGGATGCCGCCGCGGATGGCGTACTCGCCGCGCTTGGCCACCATGTCCACGTGCGTGTAGGCGCGGAAGTCGAGCTCTCGGGTCAGCGCGTCGAACTCGAACTCGGCGTCCTCTGCCAGGCGGATGGGTTCGCGGCCGGCGACGTCCTTGATCACCGGCTGCGAGTAGCCGCGGGCGGCGGTGACGATGACCTGGAGGTTGTCATCGTCACGCGCGATGCGGTCGAGCACCTGCGCGCGCCCACCCACGATGTCCGCGCCGGGGCTAAGCCGCTCGTGCGGAAGCGTCTCCCACGCCGGCAGGTAGGCCACCTTGTCGCCCAGCATGGCCGCCAGCTCCGCGGTGAGGTCTTCCGCTTCGCGCCCGGTGGCGGTGACCACTAACACCGGCGCGTGGTGCGCCAGCGTGCCGATGACCCACGGACGCGTCTGGTCAATCCCCGTCAGGTGCAGGGTCTTCTCCCCCACCTGAGCAACAAGCCCTTTGAGCTTCGGATCGGACGCGGCGACTTTGAGCAGCCCCGCGAGCATCGGCGGTTCAGCGTGGGTGTCTTTTCCGGCTGCGCTCACTTATTTCGTCTCTTTCTTCATCGTGTCGTCTGTGGCTGCGTCCCGGTCGGCGAGCTTGGGCACCTTCTCCATGCGCGACAGGCCATTCCAACACAGGTTAACGATGTGCGCCGCCACCGTCTCCTTGTCCAGATAGCGGTTATCCAGCCACCACTGCGCGGTCATGGCGACCATGCCCACCAGCGCCTGGGCGTAGACCACCGCCAGCTGCGGGTCAATGTCGCGGTGCTCGAACGCCTCGCCCAAGATGTGGGCGACCTGCTCGACCGCGGTGTTGAGCAGCGTGCCAAACGTCTGCTCGCCGGTCGGCTTGGAATCGCGCGCGAGGATGACAAACCCGTCGGTTTCTTCCTCCACGTAGGTCAGAATGGCCAGCGCGGCCTGCTCGATCTTCTCGCGCCACTTGCCCTTTTCCAGCGAGTGGGTGATGCGCTTTTCCAGCGCGAGCATCTCGCGGTCCACCACCACGGCGTACAGGCCTTCCTTGCCACCGAAGTGCTCGTAGACCACCGGCTTGGTCACCTCGGCGCGCGCGGCGATTTCCTCCACGCTCGCGCCGTCGAACCCCAGTTCCGCGAATGCCTTGCGCCCGATGGCGATGAGCTGCTCTCGCCGCTCGCGGCCGGTCATTCTCTTTCGCGCCATGGCCGCTACTTTATCGCGGACGCCAAACCCGCCCACCGAAGCGGTAAGTGGGCGGGTTAGTGAGCGGACTTTACCTATGCGGCGACTGGTTCGGAAGCCAAGAAATCGCGCGCGTGGGATTGGGGCAACGCTGCGGCGTTTGTGCTGGTCAGAATTGCTTCCCCACCAGGACTCGAACCTGGAATGACGGTACCAAAAACCGTAGTGTTGCCATTACACCATGGGGAACCACACCAAGTGTGCTCGGTGCATGATCATCGTAGCGGACTCACCCCGCGCGGCCGAAACGAGGGCTACCGCACGTCCAGCTACCGCACGTCGAGGTTGTCCTGGAACCCGCCCGGGTTGCCGCGTGCGCCGGTAGAGTGACCGTGCCCAGCCGCGCCAGCCTCCCCGGGCATCGTCTTCCCGTGCCCCGCATGCGCCTCCGGCGGGACGTAAACGTCCGGCTTTTCACCCGGCCCCACGATGACAAACTGCCCCATCATCCCGCTGTCCTCGTGCAGCAGCATGTGGCAGTGGTACATATACGGCACCTTTGGGTCTGGGTAGTACCCCAAGTCCACGGCCAGCCGCGCGGTGGCCTTCGGCGGTAGCGCCACCGTGTCCTTCCAGCCATACGTGGGCACCACCACCTCGTCGGTCCCCTCCCCCGGCTCGAGCGAGAGCACCTTGAACCGCGCGTCGTGGATGTGGAAGTTGTGCGGCCAGTCGTTGTTGTCGTTGGTGACCTCCCAGATTTCGGGAGCATCCTTATCGATGACCTCGTCCACCCGCGCCATGTCCATCATCTGGCCGTTGATGCTGAAGGTGTCGAGGACGAACTTCCTCTCCTTCACCCCGTCCAGGTCGAGGTCAGCAGCGGCGGCCGGGTCGAGAACGTCCGGCAGCGCGCCCGGTTCCGGGGCGGACTCCTCCGGCCCGCGGATCTCCAGCAGCTGGAAGTGGTCGCGGAACCCGAAATCCACCGCGCCCTCGTCATCCGGGATTCCGAAATTGTCTTTCCGCGGCATGGACTGCAGGTTCACGGTCTTGCCAGGCTCGAGGTCCACCAGGAATTCGACGCGCTCGCCTGGCCCGATGAGGATGTCGTCGACCTCGTGGGGTTTATCCAGCAGACCGGAATCGGTGGCGATGACGGTGAGCGGGGAGGCATCGTCAAGCGCGAGCGTGTAAAAGCGCATGCTGGCGCCGTTGAGCACGCGCAGGCGAATCCGGCGGGTGGTGGCCTGGAAGTAGGCGTTGGCGATGCCGTTGACCACCGGCGTGGTGCCCTGCAGGCCGAGCGTCTCGTCGACCTCTTCGTCGAGCTGGCCGTCATCGGTGAACTTCGCGTCCACGATGGCCAGCGGGATGTCGTCCACGCCATAGTCACTGGGCACGTCGAGGTTTTCGGCCACCTCGTCCGAGAGAACGAACAACCCTGCGAGCCCCCGGTAGGCGTGGAGGGCGGTGCGCTCGTGCGGGTGCGGGTGGTACCACACGCTCGCCGCGGGTTGCTCAATGTTCCACTCCGGGTCCCACGTGCCACCCGGATCGATGGGCAGGTGCGGGCCGCCGTCCGCCTTCGCCGGCAGCTTCATGCCGTGCCAGTGCACGGTGGTCATCTCCGGCAGGGAGTTCTGTAAGGTGAACGAGACGTGTTCGCCCTTCTTCGCCATGAGCGTCGGTCCCAGGTACGGGCCGTTGAAGCCCCACGTCTTCGTGGTCACGCCGGGCAGGATCTCGGCGTTTCCCTCCATCAGTTCGAGCTCGAAGCGGCGGGTATCGCCATCCTTTGTGCCCTGGTAGAGCTCCGGAATGGGAAGCTCGCGCGGCTCACCGTCGTACCCGCGCGGGGCCGGCTGGTCCTTCCGGGCGTGCTGCGTGCCGATGCCCGACCCCGCCTTGCGGCCCACCGCGTCACAGCCTGCCAATGCCCCGACGGCACTCGCTCCCGCGCCCGCAGCGCCGACGACCACCATGCCGCGCACGAACGTTCGCCGGGTCAGGGTTATGTTCACACCGGGATGTCCAGCCACTGCGCACCACTCTGCCTTTCGGGAAAGCCCACGACGATTTATACGGATCAAGCTTAGGCCGCCCGATGCCGCCCTCAGAAGTCGCCGTTGGGATTAATGCCCCCGTGGGCGCCGGGAGCAGACAACGCTCCTCCCCGCTTACGCGGGGAGCACCCTGAGGCGAAGACTCGACGGCACACCGCGCACGGCTCATCCCCGCTTACGCGGGGAGCACCCGAGAATCTTTTTCATCATCACGCCGTACCGAGGCTCATCCCCGCTTACGCGGGGAGCACTTGTTGTGCGGCGGTTGTGAGGGCGTGCGCGAGGGCTCATCCCCGCTTACGCGGGGAGCACAAAACGCTGCGGCAAGCACTGCAAACGTCGCCAGGCTCATCCCCGCTTACGCGGGGAGCACGCGTGCCAGCTGTGCCGGGCGGCGCACTCGAAGGGCTCATCCCCGCTTACGCGGGGAGCACGTGACGGGGGCGGTGGAAGTAGCTTTTGAGTGCGGCTCATCCCCGCTTACGCGGGGAGCACGTGGCCATCCCCACTGGGTATGTGGGGCTGGTGGGCTCATCCCCGCTTACGCGGGGAGCACTCTTTTCGTGTAACAGGCTCGAGGTGCGCGGGGGGCTCATCCCCGCTTACGCGGGGAGCACCGGCCACCACCGTCGCTGGTGTTGATGTTGGTCGGCTCATCCCCGCTTACGCGGGGAGCACAGCTCACCATGATGACGATGGCCACCCGCGCTGGGCTCATCCCCGCTTACGCGGGGAGCACAGCTCACCATGATGACGATGGCCACCCGCGCTGGGCTCATCCCCGCTTACGCGGGGAGCACAGCCTACAGTGTTGGGAAAATACTCGCGCCGCGGGCTCATCCCCGCTTACGCGGGGAGCACTTCCTACGCAGACACCGCAGGTGCGTGTGTCTGGGCTCATCCCCGCTTACGCGGGGAGCACTCCAACAGGCGATGCAATGGTTGCGCGACCGGGGGCTCATCCCCGCTTACGCGGGGAGCACTTCCAGCTTGGTGGGCCAGACGGGAGCAGCGACGGCTCATCCCCGCTTACGCGGGGAGCACGTTGGGCGAAGTCTCGGCATGGTCGCCCGTATGGGCTCATCCCCGCTTACGCGGGGAGCACGCACGCCCGTTCCTGTCTGTACTTGGTAAGGGCGGCTCATCCCCGCTTACGCGGGGAGCACCCGAAAGAAGGAAAGTAATGCGAGAAAACACTCGGCTCATCCCCGCTTACGCGGGGAGCACCCCATTGCTTCACGTTGGGAGAATCGCGCGTCGGGCTCATCCCCGCTTACGCGGGGAGCACCGGGCAATTTGTCGTTTGTTGTTGTGGAAGTACGGCTCATCCCCGCTTACGCGGGGAGCACCGTGTCAATCCCTACGACTGTCACGTGATCCAGGGCTCATCCCCGCTTACGCGGGGAGCACAATATCTTTCATACCCCACGGAAGAAGAAATAAGGCTCATCCCCGCTTACGCGGGGAGCACGCCGCGCCGCCAAAGCCATCCAGGTACTTTGGGGGCTCATCCCCGCTTACGCGGGGAGCACGTCAACGGGGTTTACTTCTTCTTCGACTTCTGCGGCTCATCCCCGCTTACGCGGGGAGCACGACGACGATGACGACTCTTCCGACGATGACGAGGGCTCATCCCCGCTTACGCGGGGAGCACGACCGGCTAAACGCCAGCAGCTCGGAGGCCTCGGGCTCATCCCCGCTTACGCGGGGAGCACACTTGCTGACATGCACGTTTCCGAGCCTAAAGTCGATTTTAGATCCGACTTAGTCGAACGACGAACTAGTAGCGTTGACTGCGACGAACGTTACGAGCAGTGCTCCATCCGGTGCGCCGCTGAGACTTTGACGGCGCGGCCGGCCGCTGCATAAGTACTAGCCCGTCAAAGTCTCGTGGCCGCCAGTGTCCGTTGTGCACTCGGTACTCCAGCCCAGCTTCATTGTCGAAGCTATACACCAGGACAGCGCGACCATCACGAGAAAGCTCGGTGACGCGTTCCCATAGGTATTCACGGATTCGAGCCGAAGGTCGACCAACAAACGTGCCGGGGGCAATTTCCATCAACCATTTGGAGATATCACCCCGCAACCCCGCAGGACAGGCGGTGACGTTCAACACCAACATTCGCTCTACTCCCCCGCGTAGTCCCAGTTCACCCCAGCTGCGATAACTTCCAGTTCACTCCACAACATCAACTCAGCCTCAAGGTTGTCTGCACCCTCAACTCTCATGAGAACCAGAAGGTCTTTAACCATCCGCTGCATTAGCCGTTTTTCAACCACTTGGTCGCGCACAAGCTTGCGCACCTGAACGTCAAAGCTCTGAGACGCCACAGCGTCAAAAGCCGCAGGAATGGCAATCTCAGCCTTATAGAGATCCGCAATGTCATAGACAAAAGCCCGGTCGGTGCCGGTGTGTACCACACCGAGGGCTGGGTTAAACCCGAGTCCGACAATGACCGCGTGGGCAATTCCGTACAGAGCAGCGTTCGCCGTGGTTAACGCCTGATTAATTGGGTCACTTGAGTCGAAATCGTTCGGATCATAAGAACGCCGATTCCAGTAGACCCCAGTCCTCTTCGATTCCGCGGTGTAAACGCGTTTCATCCGCGCGCCTTCTCGGCCCCGCAGCTGTGCCATGGTCAAGTGAGCAACATCCTCACCGGGAAACCTCATTTGGTACATAGCTCGAGCACACTCGAGGCGCCGTCGCTGGTTGGTGACAATCTCCGCTTGGGCGATAGCCATCGCAGCGCTTTTCGCAGGTGGCCTGCCGTGGGCGTAGTAACGGACTCCCTTCTCTCCGGTCCACACGGCACTAACCCCGGCATCACCAAGCAAAGCCATTGCTGCATAAGTCACCTTCGTCCCCGGTCCGAGAAGGACGACGGCGATCGATGTCGCAGGAACGTGACACACTCCGCGCGAATCCAGAATCGTCAGAGCGTTGCCATCGCGGTTCAATACCGCGTGTTCAATGTAAAGAAAGCTAATGCGATCTTCCATCCGTGAAAGAGCAGTCCGCTCAATCGGGGCTGACCCCGGGCCCGAAACCATCGCAGCTACTCACCCATTCTTGCCAAGGTTAGAAGACCACACCCGTAGGCGCGCCCCCTCCCGATGCCATTCGTGAGCGCAGCGCGTAACTTTTCGGCGTTGGTGACCTCGAGAGTCCCCTCAATACGAACCGAGCGAATATTCACCCGGGAACGCGTGTCTTTCCTTTCGCCATGTTGGAAGTTCAGGGTGTCTCTACCGATAACGCGCGCATCAACTGCCCCTGTGTCATTGGTCGCTAGGGAGAAACCGTTTTCTTCGCTGCGACGAATCAGCCACTGGAGTTGAGAATCAGCAGATGCCAGCGGAACTCGCTTGCCACGCTTCCCAGGTCCCTGAGACTTCGAAATCACTGGGTTCACTATGACCTCAAAGTGCCACCTTTGGCCACGCTGTAGCCTGTCCAAAAATTTTCCATAGTCTGCAGATTGCCCTGGTCGTGTGTGCCACCCAGCTTGCTCGACGATGTTGGCAACATCTGGCCGTTCGGGCCCCACAATGTAAAGCGTGTGCGCGTGCTCGTGATGATCGAGGCGCCACAGGATTCGCCCACGGGATTCGTCAGTATCTGGTGGGAACGCCGCGCGCACAGCGGCATGCATCGCCTGAGGATTGAGTATTAACTTCCGTCCCCCTCGGCGCGCGGGATTGAGATAGATCCTCGTGAGTGTGTGATTAGAAGTCATACCGTTAACACCGCCTCGAAAAAGGGATCATTAACTCCACCATTCGGGTTATCGATTCTTACCGGCTCGGCTTCCTCAACAACCTGCCGCCATTCATATTGACGGTGCTCCTGAGAAAAGGACACGGGTACATCTTGGGCTGCAACCCCTACCTCACCTGGCTTGGCATCGCGAAATATCGGTAATGCGACATTCTTCGACCGCTGAGCACGGTGACGCTCATTCGCCATCCACGGTTGTTTGCGTAGTGCAGTTACCGCATCCGAACTTTCCACCCCCAGTGCTAGGTTCACGGGGACTGGACACGACCGGCGGCCGAGGTACAGCGGGAAACGCGGGGCCCTTAACGCAGAATGCAACGCTTCAATGAAGCCATCATCATCTGACTCAACTGCAGCCAAAAATGCAGCATCTGACAGGTAATAGCGGGTCACCAGGTTAGTTTTTCCGCCAGTCTGCCACGATTGGGCAGTCTGATAATCGCGTAGCAACGTCCCAGGATCATCGACGCGGACAGCAAACCTGAGCCGTGCTAAATCCTCAATGGGATCTGTGCGCCGACGCCCCTGCGCCGCTGCAAGCAATCCGATGACACCCGACTTAGTCGGGATGGGGCGGGTCGTCCGCCGCTTGTAACGACTGCGATCGTCCCACGACTGCATGGGCCCTTTAAGAAGAAGGACTACCGAGGAGGTCACTAGCTATCGCCCTCCGCCGCAACAACCTCCCGTACCTTTTCTGCCAGTTCCGGTAGTTTGAGTTCGGTCGCGATACCGCTAAACGGCTCGCGCATATCACCCAAACCGGCCACAAAGGCAGAACGCGGTACGAACCCGTACTGCTCCTGGACTTCCGTGGCCTCTTTCGCCAGTAGCTGAGCACTCAATTGACGTCGGCCGGTAGTGCCGTCTTCACGAACGGGAGTCTCGAATGCGTTAACCAGAGAGATCGAACGGTCATCGCGCACCGTGACGTACACCAACTCGGGCAGGGTGTTGTGTGCAAAGGTATTTTGCTTGCCAGTAGGCAGACTCTCAACGAACGCATTAACGAAGGCCGTAACGGCCTCCAACGCTACATTTCGGTCACCGAGATTCTCTTCCAAAGACTCAACATCGATGGTGGCAAACCTGTAGAGGGTGCTCGACATCATTTGCACAGTCCCGAGCATACCTGCCCCGCTTTCCTCAGCGGCGGAAGCCAGATCGTCTACTGCGGTGAAGTAATCGAACTCCGGCTCGGATTCGTGCACACCCAACGCGTGTGCCACCTGCACGGAAGCATCGACATTGTAGGCAGGTTCATCTGCCAGCATGCGTCCGAACATTGCGATGTCGACACTGTGCTTAGTGTCGAGCAGTTCCCCTGCCTCCTTCTTTTTGAAGGAATCCCCATCCTTTTCGATGATCGCTTTCGCGGCATTGTGCACTTGGTGAGCGCTGAGGAACAGAAGATAGCCCGCAGCCGCAAGGCGCTCGCGCTCCTCTTCTGCAGACTCGTTCTCGTCATTTTTCTTCGCCTTCGGTTCCTTCAGCGAAATGCCGGCGGCTTTGAGGAACTTTGCCGATTCTTCGGCGGCGCGCTCATAGCCCCACGCTTCGCCATCGTCAGCCAACTCGACGACCTTCTGCGCAATGAGCTCAACGACTCGCTTCGTACGCGTCCCAAGCAGCATGGGATCGAGCTCATCCTCAAACTTCTTTCGAATGGCACGCTTCCAGGCCTGGGAAGACACCCGCTGGCGTGGAACCCCGCCGAAGATAGCGCTCTTGGGAGCACCAGTGTCATCGCGGTTGATGAGGCTGGGCGGGAGAGTCTGGAGAATATGAACATCGACAATGAGAGACATGATTTTCCTTTCGGGTTGAAGTGGGGGGTTAGTCGAGATCCGTAGATGGATCAGTAGGTTTCTCGGAAGCGTCGCCGGTTGAATCGGGATCGTTGCCTCGCTCGAGGTATGGCCCCAGTGCGAAATCCCTTCCCCAACGCATGAGCACTTTTGAGCGATACGCTGGGGCGGACAGGGAACAAAGATCAGCCGCAAATCCGCCGTAATCGAACCCGATCTCTGCGTTTCGCAACAATGTGATCATCGAGCGAATGTGCGTGAGCTGGGATGTACTATTCCGCGCTAGGAGAATCGCGTCGAACCGCGGCTTAAATGATTTGGATTCCGTACGTCCGTAGAGCTTTCCACACGCCGCGGCGAAGCTAAGCTCCTTCCGATGCCTCGGCCCGGTGGCGCTTTGCATGTGCAAAGAGAAGAACGTGAGAGCGTGAAACGCGGCTGCCTCGTATTTCGACGGCTCGTCACCTTGGCCAGTGGAAATGTGCCCTCCGTTCTCCAGAACGACCGAGAGGACCCGCTCAAGGGATAGCGGATTCTGCCACGGTCGCTCACCGGCCGCCCGCCGGAGTTCGGCTAACGTTCCCCGGGCATCCGCCCTTGCGCGATCACCATACTGACCAAGGTAAGCGCTCTGCAGTTTGCTGGCGGTTCGGCCCACCGCGTGGTTGAGCTGGGTGTAGGCACCCCGAGGCTTCTCCTCTGAAGCCCCGTTAGGGTAACTCGTCATTTTTCTTTCCTTCCAGTGTCGCTTTCATATTCCCGCCTGGTTAGGGGTAACGACTCATCCAAATTCCGAAGTAGCCACCGATAGGCGGTTCCTGCGGAAATAAGACGGGTCTTGTCCTCGGTAACTGGTTCTTCGCGTCCCACCAATGCCTTCGGACCGGCGCCGCGAAGACGCATCTGCGCATGGGCTTCAATTTCTTGGCGGACGACGCCCTGCCATTCTTTGGCTCGCTGCCCGTAATTTTTCCCGTCCACAGTCTTGAGCCAGTTAAGGAATTTTGGCTCGAGTTCAGCGAGAATGGAGTTTTTCGAATCAACATTGAACTCGTAATCACCCCCGCTAGCCTGAGCTAGCTGGCCGACGAAACTTCCAAGGTTCGTCGATGCCTGACTGGTTGCGTTTGCAGCATCGATAACGGTCCTGCGTTGGAGCCGGGCGCCTGGGGCCAACAACTCTATTGGGATTTCCAAAATCGCAGGTACCACCGTAGCTACCGACGATTCTTGCGGGCCATATTCAACGGAGACGAGCTGCAGGTTCGCTAACTCCTCATCAAGAACCCCCTCCTCCCGCATAATGCCTAGGTTGTCTAAGGTTGCAGGACGCTTAGGTGGTTTCTCCCCTTTGTTCGAAGGAACATCAGACTCGAGCAGGATAAGGGGTTCCAAGGATTGCCACACCGTACGTTCAGTATCGAAAGGCCGTGGGAAATAAACGTCGGTGCCCTTTTTCGACTTGTTTCGGCTGTATCGGTATGGAGTCATCGGGTCATCCATGACATTCGCACCCGCTCCGACGATAGCGTCGCCATTCGAGACCAATGCACCGGTTACAGCACCATCTTCGACGAATAAACGAACTCGTCGAGATTGCCACGTTGCGAGATCCGCCGGCCCTTGAGGCGTTGCAGATGAGCGTTGGGCAGCAGTATCGGACTCACGCTCCCACACTGGTTTATCGGTCTCACGGCCGATCGCTTCGAAAACCGTGTTGAGCACGAGTGTTTCCCGGATAGTCCTACCAAGAACCAAAGTGCCACCGGTGCGTCCAGACCAGCCAGGACCAATTGGGTATCCCTTGCCGCCTTTTACTCTGTCATCCCCTACCGCGCCAGACTTGATACCGGAATAGTCATACGCCTGAACGTAGACCAGCCACCGTGCCGCTTCCGCGAGGGAAAGAGACCGCTGGGCATCACCGGCACGCATGGTGAAGTACGTGTTCTCAGCCTCCGGAACTATTCGGTTAATGTCCGAATACTGCCCTTTCGCGGTATGCAAATCCGCCACCTGCATAAAAGGTGTTTCTGGGTGCAGCAGATCGAATCGATCTGCATGCTCATCCAAGTATTCAAGAACTCGTTCATCGGGGGTGCCGCTGCCCGCCTGCTCGAGTGCCGGCCCAAACCAATCCGAAAAATCAAAGGTTTGGCCCGGTTTAACCGCGATATCGTGTCGGTGCGCACGCCAGAAAATCGCTAGGAGCAGGCGAGTAACCGCGTAGTCCTGTGCCGGCGAATCACCTCGGACGGAAAGTAGCTCCATGTCCCCGCTGAAAACGTCACGGATCCCAACCGCTACCGCTTCCCCATCGGTGTCCTGGCAGCGAATCCAGGGTTCGTCCAATAGGGAGAAACTCTCTTTTGATTCCTCCATGGTTCCTCTCAATTCCATGCCCAGGTTTCTCCAACGACCCTTGTGCCTAAAGTGGATCTACCCGGGTTCTTCGTCACATTTGTACACCGTGCCCTAGACATCATCGTCTGGCCTCACCTTCTGTTCGTTGACCTGTTCTAATCCGAACTCCATCGTGTACCTCAAGCGTCTCCCCGCAAGCTCCATCTCACCGCCCTCATCTAGGACCAGCGCCACCTGCCCGCGCAGTAGGAAATGTTCCTGCCAGGCTGGGGGAGTGCCACTTTCCAGCTCGTCGATGGTGGTTGTAAACATCTGCTCGCGGTTACTGAATACCGACGGCAGGCGAAGAGTATCGGAAGCGAGCTCAAGTGCATCGCGGTACGAGAGCGTCTCGTGGATTTCCCGCTTTTCCTCTTCCTGCCAGCGCAATCCGCGGTAATACTCACCGTCACCGATAATGGGTATGACTTCGAAGGCAGGGTCCGCATCACGGACTTGCGCAGTTAAAGCTTCCTCGCACTTGAGAACCTTCTTACCGTCTCTGTTTTCCTGACGGTCCTCGAGCATTCTGGCAAACAGAGACTCGAGTCTTGCGGCGAAAGCCGGATCCGGGATCCTAAAGGTCGCTGCCCGCTTGCGTTGACCTTCTCTCATTTCCTCGCTCTTCTGACGCCACGAGCCATAGTCTTTCCTCCACGATTCAGGGATTGCTGGTTCGTCCTGATAAACCGCGTGGACTGCCGGGGCAATATCAGCGGGACGATTCCACCCATCCGGAAGGTAGTTTTGTTGCAGCGCCGCGAGCGTACTGGCGAGGATCGATTCGTCATAAACTGCCGCCGCGCCCGGATCCCACTGCGGAACAGGTTCTAATCGCTGAATCCCTCGGATAAAACAGCGCGGTGCTCGTAGTCGAGTGGGCCTATCGGTCCCGGGCCGTGGGTGTCGATGAAGACGCCCCATCCGTTGAACTAAGAGATCCATGGGAGCTATGTCAGTGACCAGCATGTCGACGTCAATGTCGAGACTCTGCTCAGCGACTTGCGTTGCAACGACGATCAAGGATTCCGGCCGTCCATCGCCGCGGTGAGACTGTGGCCCTAGCTTGTACAAAAGCTCTTCTTCTTTGCGCGAACGATGAGACGCCATGAACGCAGAGTGGTGGAGCTCTATCTGCCCACCAATCCCCGCCTCCTTGAGCTCAAGGTAAGCATTCTGCGCCCGGCGGATCGTGTTACACATGACAAGGACGCAGCCGCCATCCATCATTTCCGTACGCAGGAGGTTCGTTAGCTCCCCAGGGGAATCGTCAACAATCTGCAGTGCGACGTGTGCCTCGTTAGGGCCGATTTCTCCCGCATAGCAAGAAATATTCTCTTTTCCGACAGCGGTAATTGCTGGATACGCATCATCCAGTTCAGGAATATCGTCGGGCTCTTTTTCTTGGTAAGCAGCAGCGATTTTACGCTTCTGTTCCTTCGGTAGCGTTGCACTCATAACAATGACGGACACTCCATACCGCGAAAGCCACTTCAAAGTGGATACGAGATACTCCGACATAAACAGGTCGTATGAGTGAGCCTCATCGATGATCACGATCTTTCCTGCTAAACCGAGGTGTCTGAGCATCGAGTGGCGCATCTGTAATGCAAGCATCAAGACCTGATCAACCGTCCCCACAACAAAGTTGGACAGTAACCCGCGCTTTCGTCCCGATAGCCATTCGGTAGCGACGACCTGCCCCGAAGAAACGTCCCCGCTAACTGCTTCGGAACCATTATCGACCTCGGCATCTTCGCCTACACCATTCACCCGCAGTGCTTGGTACTGCTCGGACAGATCTCGTTTGGAATGCGCCAGGAACATCGACGAGACCTGCCCACCCGAGGTATTTCGTTTGGCCCACTCGGTGACTCGTTTAAAGAGCCCGTTAGCGGTCGCCATCGTTGGAGCCGCGAAAATGACCCCTTGTTCCCCTTCGCTTCGTTCAGCCAAGATTTGAGCTGCGGCTAACGCTGCCTCGGTTTTCCCTGATCCTGTGGGAGCCTCGACAATAAACATCGTCGGCCCATGTGCTTCTTCGGCAGCTCTCACGGCAAGCGACTGCGCCGACCGCAGCTCTACATTGCCATCCCATCCGAATAGTTGCGCGAAAAACTCTTCGAGAGTCGCGACATTCCAGCTCGGTACTTCCCAAGGAGAAGTAATCGAAATAGCCCCGAGACCGTCTTCGACGCGGGCTTGTTGGTCAACCCGAGCATTCCGAGGATCCGGAATCATTGGGAACGCCCGACTGTTCGATGCAATCCAGTCAGCCATGACAACAATGCCTGTAAGCAACTCAGTCGATGTGGCGTCAAGTTTATTAACTCGGGTTAGGGTGTCACCCACATCGCAGAGGTCGGTGATCATGTCCAAAAGCTCCGTCTGAACCTCTCGCCATTCGGGCGCCATGTCCAACAAAACGTCAGAAGCGCCGCGGCGTGTCAGGCTCGAAGAGGCAATTCCGTGGTGTGCACCGGCTACAGACGCCAGCTTCAAGGATTTTTGCCTGTTTAGCCCCAGCCCACAAAGGTATTCGGTCTGAATAACCTCAGACGCAACAGCATGTTTAAAGTCGTCTCTGTCAGCTTCGATCGATCTCATAACGAGGGGGAGCCCCGCGTCCACTATGCGGTCCGCAAAAGCTGAAAATCCAGGCCTACTTTCGAGTTGGCATTGAAATGAGATCGTAGCTTTCCCGCAATCATGGGCGCCAGCGAGCCAAGCTACTAGCTTTCCCGTCTCCCCAACGGTCAGCCCGACCTTTTCCGCTAACACACCCTTGAGCCGCCCCGGCACCCACTTGTCCCAGAGCTGCTCCGCGACGCAGGCAGAATCCACCATGTGCCAGGGAAGACACAGCCAGCCGCTTTCATCGCCCGATTTAGCCCACAAGGACAGTGCGCGATCACTGCAGCGGGACACAAACCCCTGCGCGCGCTGCGGGAGGCTCCCAGTTTGCTCACCCATCCGACTCTCCTCAATACCCAGTCCACCAATAACGGTTGACGTCTACTCTTTTTATACTCGTGCACGGCGGGGTGCGCAACCCCAAACCCCAGACATTGCATGTTTATTTTTAAGGTGGGCGAACCTCGCGCAGGAATTCTCTTACCCCATTGCGATAGGGTCAAGGTCGCGGTGGCTGCTCCCTTAGAAGTAGTAGGGGATGAGCCGATGCACTGTCCCGGGTACACCACGACAACCGGACATTCCCCGCGCAAGCGGGGCACCTAACCGGCGCAGCCACCGCCACTTCTTGGCCGTTATCTGCATAGTGAGTCGTAGGCAAGCCTTTACTTCGTGGCGCGCCCGCGCCGGCCCGGCCTAGACTCCCCTCGTGGAAGATCGCGGTACGAGCACAGAGATGACTACAGACAAGACGTCGGCCAAGGCGGCCGAAAAGCGCAACGCTAACCGTTTTGTATGGGCCAACGGCCTGCAAAACATTGGCGATCAAATTCTGTCGGCCAAGACGGTGCTGCCGTGGCTGTTTTCCGCGGCGGGCGTGCCGCACTTGTTCACCGGCCTGCTTGTGCCCATCCGAGAATCTGGATCCATGCTGCCGCAGGCGGCGTTCTCGCCGTGGATTACCAGCCGCAACTCCCGCAAGCGGTTGTGGATCTTGGGCTCGCTCGGCCAGGGCATCGCGGGCGTACTCATCGCGCTGTCGGCGTTCCTGCTGCGCGGGGCGGCGCTGGGCATCGCCGCGGTGGTGTTCCTCGGCATTTTGTCCCTGTGCCGCGCGCTGTGCTCGGTGGCGGGCAAGGACGTCCAAGGCCGCACCATTTCTAAGGGCACGCGCGGCAAGGTCACCGGGCGGGCCACGGCGCTGGGCGGCGCGGTGACCCTGCTGGTCGGCATCGCGCTTTACTTCGCCGACGACCTGTCCGTAGCCGCGCTGGCGACCATCTCCTTCGGTGCGGCACTGACCTGGTTCGTCGCAGCCGGCGTGTTTACCGGCATCGCGGAGCCGACTCCGGACGGGGAGAAACAGGGCATCGACAAGGCGTGGTGGCGCGACACCTGGGACCTGTATACCGGCGACCGCCGCTTCCGCACCTTCGTCCACGTCCGCGCGCTGCTGTTGGTCTCGGCGCTGTCGACGTCGTTCATCGTCACGCTCTCGCTCCAGGCCGGCACCGAGGCGTTGACCGGGCTCGGCGGCTTCGTGCTCGCCTCGGGCCTCGCCGCACTCGTCGGCGGGCGCGTG
>VNIW01000377.1_pt1 | contig 18518 bp, 17 predicted proteins | sample 7248591 | NCBI WGS metagenome assembly VNIW01 (sample SAMN12251776, study PRJNA551026) | human skin metagenome | isolation source: skin samples from patients infected with Netherton Syndrome | host: Homo sapiens | place: France:Paris | reverse complement strand
CATGCTAGCAAGTTAAACGAACACTGACATGATAAAATGGTGATTAGCTATACTTTTTCTAACTTTGCAACAGAACCCCTTATTCAGTATGTATTAGTGACGCTTTTTCCAGTAGTGGTAAAATGTTTTCATACTTCGCGGAGAGCTCATTCTGCACACTAGGATGAATGCAGCGCTCGTCTACGCCATGCTTCAACTCCACTAACTCACCTACTCCACACGCTAACTTATTTCAGCGCGTTCCCTCATTACACTACTCAGCCCGCACTCAGACTTAAGCCATCTCATTGCTCAATAATAAGCGAAGAACCCCGCAAGCACATGCCTACGAGGTTCATCTATCTCAGTATTAGTTTTCTTCTTTAACGTAAGGTAATAACGCCATTTGACGTGCACGTTTGATTGCTGTAGTCAACATACGTTGATATTTAGCAGATGTGCCTGTCACACGACGTGGTAAGATCTTACCACGTTCTGAAATGAAGCGTTTTAATAATTCAGTGTCTTTGTAGTCGATGTGAGTAATGCCATTCGCTGTGAAGTAGCATACTTTTTTACGACGACGTCCGCCTCTTCTTGGACCTGCCATGGTTAACTGCCTCCCTTATTCATATTTGTTATTTATATCCGTTCGTTTACTTTAGAATGGTAAATCATCATCACTAATATCAATCGGACCATTCGCGTTCGCAAATGGATTGTCAGATTGATTATTGTTAGATGAATTATTGTTGTACGACGTATTCTGACCTGACTGTTGGCCACCAAATCCTTGTCCTTGACCGAAGTCTTGGAAGTTGTTGTTGGATTGTTGATGACGTTGGTTCTGACCTTTAGGTTCAAGGAATTGAACGCTGTCACAAACCACTTCAGTCACAAAGATACGTCGACCTTCTTGGTTTTCATAGCTACGTGATTGAATACGACCGTCAACGCCAGCTAAACTACCTTTAAAGAGATAGTTGCTCACATTCTCTGCTTGTTTACGGAAGACAACGCAGTTAATGAAATCAGCTTCGCGTTCACCTTGCGCATTGGTAAAAGTACGATTGACGGCAAGAGTGAATGTCGCTACACTCACGCCTGAGGGTGTTGTTCTATAATCTGGATCTTTCGTTAAGCGACCTACTAAAACAACTCTATTGATCATTTAAGCGCCCCCATATTATTTTCTTGTCTTGTCATCGTCTTCGTTGATAACAATGTAACGGATGATGTCATCGCTGATTTTAGCTAAACGTTGGAATTCGTCAGTAGCTTCGTTGTTATCAGTCTTGATACGTACGATGTTGTAGTATCCTTCTTTAAAGTCATTGATTTCGTAAGCTAAACGACGTTTGCCCCAATCTTTAGTTTCTAAAACCTCTGATCCGTGTGAAGCTAAGATGCCGTTGAAACGTTCTACAACTGATTTCTTCGCATCCTCTTCAATGTTAGGACGAACGATGTACATTACTTCGTATGTTGCTGCCATGTGTATTGCACCTCCTTATGGTCTATGCGGGGAATCTCGTGACTCAATTCAGACACCGAAGTGCCTTACTTCAGTCATTTCATCCCAAGGAATAATTTTCATTAGTTCCAATCTAGAATTATATCAGACACTTTCACTTTTTACAATCCTCTTCACCTTGATTTAAGACGATTTTTCTACTCCAACTATTTACAAAGCGATTACAGGTATTACGAGTTGTTATAAAATTGGGGCGGACGGTTGTCAAACGTTATTTAATCTTTTACGATTACTATTATATTTGGAATTTAAATATGTTCTCACTTATATATAAGACTAGCTTTACTTTAATTTTATCCAAAAATAAGTATAAAGGAGTATCATACATGGTTTCATCACTCAAAAAAGGACTTGTCACAGCAGGAATCCTCGGCGTATCGACACTCGCAATCACTTCAACTTCACACGCAGCAGAACAACACAAAGGGACAATGGGGTCTGGTTATCAAGAATACTTACAAAAACACTCTGAAAAAGCTCAAAAACCTGACTCAAACGATCAGAACGGTTCACCCTTCTGCTCAGCTGAAAGTGGTCAAACCGCTTCAGGTGAACGCGTATTAGACATCTCTGAATGGCAAGGACAGCTCACTCAAGCGCAAGTCAATCAATTGAAGAAGAACTATGACTTCATCATCATCCGTGGCCAATATGGCTCTGAATATGTCGATAAGACGTTAGAACACAACTCTGCACTCCTCGACCAAGCAGGAATGAAATTTGGCGTGTACTCATATAGCATGTACGAGAATGCGCAAGATGCACGCTACGAAGCGCAAACACTTTACAACCGCGCACCTAAAGCAAGCTTCTACGTGAATGACTTCGAACAGAATTCAGTGACTTCAGGTACGACAGACGAAGCGACTTCTGCTTGGTACGACGAAATGAAGGGCCTTGCTGGTAACAAGAAAGTCCTCTTCTACTCTTATGAGAACTTCATGTTACAGAACGCAGCGAACTCAGTAGGTGACTATGACGGCTACTGGATGGCGTCTTACACGAACCAAGAACCGTCACGTGAGAAAGTGTTATGGCAGTACACAGATAGCTACTATTCACCTGAATTACAACAGAATGTGGATGCCAACTATCTCGATTCTAACGTGAATGCACAATGGTTCACTTCATAAGTTGAGTGCTAAAGATGCAGGAGTCTGGGACATAATTAAAAAATTAAAATAAGAACAAGCAACAAATAACAAGTAATCTCACTTAAAGAGAACTTAATAATTGATGAAGATACTAACTAATGCTTGTCGCAGTAGCTGTCTGTATTTGAGATAACTGACGTTGTCTCAAATACTAGTCATCCTTGCGGGGGGGTGAGACTACGAAATCAGAGATTTCTGTCTCACTCCCTATTTTTATTATTCTTTGGTTGTCTTGTCTGATTTGAACTTTTGATATAACTTTTTTACTCCAATAATCATTTCTGGCAACATCATTCCAATAATCAATATGTACATCAACCAATCGCTCATCATGTTGCTTTCTCCTTGTTTTCTGATTATTGTGTTAAATAATAAATCTATTATATCCTAAAGTGCGTCTACACACCGCTTATAAGCACTTCAAATACTTGCGAAATTCTCAAATTATTAGACGCCCGACCGTCTTCTTTTCCATAAAATCTCTTTCCACACGCAAAAAAGCCCACCTTCCCTATACGAAAAGTGAGCTTCTGTAGCAATCGAATTACACCACTCAGCAAGACTTACACGTTAAATCTGAAGTGGACAACGTCGCCATCTTGCATAATGTAGTCTTTACCTTCTAAACGTTGCTTACCTGCTTCTTTCGCACCGTTCTCGCCATTGTATTCTACGTAATCTTCATAGCTTGTCACTTCAGCACGGATAAAGCCACGTTCGAAGTCTGTATGGATGACACCGGCACATTGTGGTGCTGTCATGCCTTTTCTAAATGTCCAAGCGCGTACCTCTTGCACACCTGCAGTAAAGTACGTCGCTAAACCGAGCAAGTCATATGTTGTGCGAATTAAGCGGTTGAGTCCTGGCTCTTCTAGACCTAAGTCTTCTAAGAACATGTCGCGGTCTTCATCGTCTAATGTTGCGATTTCTTCTTCGACTTTCGCGCTGATCACGATGACTGTAGAGCCTTCGTTTTCGGCATATTCACGAATCGCTTTGACTTTCTCGTTATCGTCGTCCCCAATTTCATCTTCGCCAACGTTTGCGATGTAAAGCATTCGTTTAGACGTGAGTGATTGTGCTTGGTTCACAAATTTTTGATCTTCTGCATCAAATTCTAAGCTACGTACGGGTTGGCCCGCTTCAAGTGTCTCTTTAATGCGTGTTAAAATGCGCACTTCATTTTCGGCATTTTTATCTTTTTGACGTGCCATCTTCTCAAGTTTAGGTAAACGTTTTTCAACAGACTCTAAATCTGCTAATACGAGCTCCATATTGATTACTTCGATGTCATCAATTGGATCGACTTTACCTGAAACGTGCGTCACATTATCATCATCAAACGCACGCACTACTTGGCAAATTGCATCTACTTCACGGATATGAGATAAGAATTTGTTTCCGAGACCTTCACCTTTAGAAGCCCCTTTCACAATACCTGCAATATCAGTGAATTCGAAAGTTGTTGGAACAGTCTTCTTAGGTTCTACCATGTCCGTTAAGACGCCTAAGCGACTGTCAGGCACTTCAACGATACCCACGTTTGGGTCGATCGTTGCGAAAGGATAGTTCGCTGCTAGCGCCCCTGCTTTAGTTATTGCATTGAAAAGGGTAGACTTCCCGACGTTAGGTAAGCCTACGATACCTGCTGTTAAAGCCATGTTTCATTCTCCTTATTCTTCAGTATCTTGATGAGATTCAAGTACTTTTTTGATTTTTTTATTAAAAGTCTGACGTGGAAGCATAATACTTCTATGACAATGTTCACATTTGATTCGGATATCTGCGCCCATTCTAATAATCTTAAAACGGTTTGTTCCACATGCATGTTGCTTCTTCATTTCTATAATATCATTTAAACCGTAGTTATTCATTAAGCTGTCACTCCTCCGAATTCGCGAGCGGAATTATTCTTTATCCGGGGCATATTGTACCATAAGCGGTTTAGGCATTTTAATCCCTTTTACTTTAAAGAAATTATAAATCTCTTTGCGAAGAATGCGACCACCTGCTGCTCCTTCTCCTGGAATCGTTTCAGCTGTAATACCGAGCACAATTTCATCACGATTGAGTGAGTTAATACCGATGACAGTTGGATCAGAAACGAATAAATAGTATTTTGAACGAATCGTAATTAAATATTCGCTGAGTTGTTTTTCCACTTTATCGATATTCTCTTCTGGAGAAACCGGAATATCTATAATAGATGTGCCGTTCGTCACTGAATAGTTAGTGATTTCGCCCATACTACCATTTGGTAAGACCGTGAGTTCACCACTAATTGTATTGATACGTGTAGAACGTAAGCCGATAGACTTCACAGTACCTTCTGCGACAGTCGTACCGCCACTATTAATCTTCACGTAATCACCGACATCGAATTGATTCTCAAAGATAATGAAGAAACCTGTGATGATGTCTTTCACAACTGTCTGAGCACCGAAACCAACAGCCAGACCTACAACACCTGCGCTGGCAATGATACCTTCGACACTAATACCAAATTTCTTCAAGATTGTCGTAATGACGATAAACCATACGACGTAACTGACGATGTTCTGCACGAGCGAAATGAGCGTCTTCGAACGTTTCTTATTTCCTTTATTACCTCTGTTCTGCAATTTAAAGAACTGCTGAATAATCTTATTTAAGATTCTGATGACAATCCATGCGACGATAAGATAGACGATAACCATAATCGCTTTAGAGGTGAAGTGTTGGTACGTCTCAGGTTTCGTTAATGGTTCAGCGATGGACTTTAAGATGCTTAATAACTGATTCAAAGAAAGACCTCCTCTAATATCTACTCATCAGTATAAACCTTCACTCAAACTTTGCCCTCCACCTTGAGGTCGAAATGAGCGGAGAACCTGCTAACTCAATGAGTCTGACGTACGTTAGAATGTTCAAATTGGGCTTAACCCTTACTCTTAGCGTAACTTATCAAGAATTCAATATAAAATAACTCACCTGTATAGTCAATAAGTGAGTCCTATCGTACATTTTACTACCCATCATATGTTAAGGACTGTTTAAAACGACCACTTATCTCGTCTGTCCTACCAGTTGTCTGAAAAGCCGCTATCAGCACTTAAGATGTGTTTTACTATACTTAACAAATGAACAAAGGAGAGGTGAATATGAAACTTAGACTTAATATCGGAAGTGCCCATCCCGAAGAACAGATCTCAATTGAAGGTCCTGAGATGACAGAAGAGATTCAACAACTCGTCTCGTATATCGATGACTTAGGAAGGTTAACAGGAATCAAAGGAAGCATTGGTGACGAGATTTACTTTCTCGACATCAAGGACATTCGCTCATTTATGTCACTGAATAAAAAAGTTTATGCATGCACGCGTGACACAGAATATAGGATCACTTATCGATTATACGAACTTGAATCTGCACTTCCTACACAGTTCGTACGTATTTCAAAGTCTGAAATTGTGAACATCGAGGCGATTTATAAGTTACAGCTTCAAGCCAACGGTTTAATTCGCATTTATTTCAATAATGTAGATTATACGCATTCATCGCGTCGTTATCTTAAATTAATTAAGGAGAGGTTGTCACTATGAGAGGAATCTTTAGAAGTAGTATGTTAGGTATCATAATCGGTCTTGCCTTGTCGCTCGTCTTTAGCTTTATCTTTGGGCACGGACATTATTATCCTCAATCACCTGTTTCAACGATGGGTCACCTTTACTATGCACACCTTAATGAGCCTATGATTATGTTAATTTCGATTATCCTCTGGGCGCTTATCGGTATCCTATTCTTTGTAGGCGGACTGTTATATGAACGTGCAGAGTGGTCATTATGGAAAATCACAATCGCCCATTTCATATTGATGCTTGGTGGATTCTTCCCTCTAGCTATTTTAGCAGGATGGTTTCCACTCAAAGTCGCTCCCATTGTAAGCTTTGTCATCATTTACGTTATTATTTATAGCGTTATTTGGGTTATTCAATATCAGCGAAACAAGAAATATGTCGCAGAAATCAATCGTGCTTTAGACCAAAGAAGATAGCATAAAAATCGCTTGTCTAGTAAGAAAAGAGTGATTGCATCATACTCACTCCACTCTCACTTAGACAAGCGATTCTTCTTGTGCGCACAGCTGCAACAAGAATGCCTCATCATTCTCGATTGAGTTGACGAATAAGACGCTTAAATTCCTCTTCTGAGGTGAATTCGAAAGTAATCTGCCCTTTCTGTTTTCGTGTCGAAATCGTCACATCCGTGCCGTAATGTTCTTTGAGTTGGCGTTCTTGTTTTTGAATAAAGCGCGGTTTAATTTGCTTAGTCGCTTTCTGAGAGGTTTGCTTTTTAGGTTCATTGTCAGCCAAATATCTTTCTAAATACCGGACGCTCCAATGTTCTTTAGACACCCGGTTGGCTAACCGCTTCATCGCTTGCGCGTCCTTAACCGCAAGTAATGTACGACCATGGCCACCAGAAATCTCACCTTTTCTCACCATATCTGCCACTGATTTAGGTAAGTTCAACAAACGCAACATATTCGCGACATATGGCCGAGACTTACTCAAACGTTTCGCGACATCTTGTTGCGTAATATGTAGATCATCCATCAGTTTCTGATAACTTTCCGCTTCTTCCATCGCATTCAAATCTTCACGCTGCAAATTCTCAATAATCGCCAGCTCCATCATATCTGTCTCAGTCAGAGCTTTCACAATCGCTGGCATTTCAGTCAAACCAGCAAGTTGCGAAGCACGATAACGTCGCTCACCCACGACGATATAATAGCCCTGAACGCTTTCGCTTAGTACGATAGGTTGCAAGATGCCATGTTGACGAATCGAATCAGCGAGGTCATTTAACTTCGTTTCATCGAACGTTTTGCGTGGTTGATACGGATTCGGTTTAATTTGCTGAATAGGTATAGATTGAACTTTCTCGTCTGCTTGTTGCGCGATACGTTGGTCGTTGGATAACGCCATGCTTTGCACTCCCTCATGTGTGATTCATTACTTTTTATTGTAAAAATTTCTCTCTTACTAAACAAGTATTTATCCTAGATACAGCAAGACTTCTCCATCATTTTCGATTTACAGTAAATCACAATTTTCAGAAAAGTAGTTGACAAATAAAACCCCGCTCTATAAACTTAATGATAACAAGTTCACAACGCATTGAAACACAGCAATAAGGAAAGTAGAACTTACACTGCTGGCACAGAGAGTCTTCGTTTGCTGAAAGAAGATCCAGAAAGAAAGTTTGAAAATGGCCTTTGAGTGTTGATGCCAATATGAGGCGTCAACGGGTTCGCCCGTTATAGCGAGACAGTATTAACATTTGTTAAATGGCGTACTGGATTTCCACGTCCTCAACCGTGTTGATACTCATTTTGTATAGACGAAATGGGGTTTTATTTTGCACTCGGTGAGAGGTTACTTCGTTCAACCTTTCGCGACTTTAACATTTAGCGTACTGGTTGAGGTTGCTTTAGCGATAAAGCAACAAATATAGGTGGTACCACGAAATTGAAGCTTTCGTCCTTCACATCCGATTCGAATCGGGTTTAAAGGACGGAAGCTTTTTTTATTTTACTCACAAGGAGGTTGTTCAAGCATGAAAGATACTGAATTCGCTCAAATCGCGCTCACTCAAGACGCGACCGGCGCAATTGCGAACCCTATTCACCTATCTACCGCCTATCAACATCCACATCTAGGCGAATCGACAGGCTACGATTATACGCGAACCAAGAATCCGACACGTTCAGCGTTTGAAGAAGCGTTTGCCCGCCTTGAACAGGGTAGAGCTTCTTTCGCAACATCGAGTGGCATGGCTGCGATTCAACTCATTTGTCACCTCTTTCAACCTGGTGACGAAGTGCTCGTATCCTTTGATTTATATGGCGGGACCTTTCGACTTTTCGCACATTACGAAACACACTACGACATTCATTTTACCTATGTAGATTTCACGAACTATGACGAAGTGCAACGAGCAATCAGACCACAAACACGTGCATTGTTTATCGAACCGATTTCCAATCCCCAGATGATTGCGATCGACCCTCAACCGTATTACGAACTCGCACGTCAGCATGACTTGCTTACGATTATCGATAATACGTTCTTAACGCCGTATCTCTCTACACCATTAGCGGAAGGCGCAGATATCGTGCTTCACTCGGCGACGAAGTATATTGGCGGTCATAACGATGTCCTCGCAGGAGTAGTGACGGTGAAAGATGATGGCTTAGCAGAAACATTAGGGAGTTATCACAACATGATGGGCGCGACGCTCTCTCCCTTTGATAGCTATCTCTTACAACGTGGCTTGAAGACGCTTCACTTACGTATGGAACGTGCAGAGTCGAACGCGCGTCGTTTAGCAGAGCGTTGCAAGAATTTGGAAGCGATTAGTGAGGTACTCTATAGCGGACAGACAGGCATGTTGAGTTTACGACTGAATCCTCAATACGACGTTGGGCTATTGTTAAAAAATCTCAAAACCTGTATCTTCGCTGAAAGTTTGGGAGGCACGGAAACCTTTATTACCTTCCCTTATACACAAACGCACGTCGATATGCCTGATGAGGAAAAGGCCAAGCGAGGTATTGACGCATATTTAATTCGACTCTCGGTCGGCATTGAACATTACGACGACATTGAACGCGACATTATTCAAGCATTAAATCAATCACAGAAAGGAGTGATCACATGACATTATCGCCAGAAACAGAAGTCCTCTTCGATCAACAGAGAGGTCACACCTACGATTCAGCAAACCCACCGCTCTATGATTCTTCGACGTTTCACCAATCGCAATTAGGTGGGCACACGGCATTTGATTATGCGCGCAGTGGCAACCCTAATCGCCAACTGTTGGAAGAGAAACTCGCGCGACTTGAAGGTGGCACACACGCCTTTGCTTTCGCTTCCGGTATCGCCGCAATTACAGCCGTCTTCTTATCTCTGAAGTCTGGAGACCACGTGATCTTGCCTGATGATGTCTATGGCGGCACCTTTCGACTGACACGTCAAATTCTGAATCGTTTTAACCTTCATTTCACTACCGTTGATACGACAGATATTAAAAATATTCAGCGTGAGATTCGACCAGAGACACGCCTACTCTATTTGGAAACACCGTCCAATCCGAAATTTAAAATTACGGACATTCGTCTCGCGGCAGAACTCGCACATCAGCATCACATCGAGGTCGCTGTAGATAATACGTTTATGACACTTTTAGGTCAATCCCCGCTTCAGTTAGGCGCGGATATCGTCATTCACAGCGCGACGAAATTTCTCAGCGGACACAGTGATTTAATCGCAGGCGCCATCATCGTTAAGCGCAACGATTTAGCGGAGCAGCTTTACCTTTTACAAAATGGGACAGGAACGGCATTATCTGCTCAAGATAGCTGGACTTTGGCTAAACATTTAAAAACATTGCCCGTCCGCTACAACCAATCTGTGGCTAACGCGCATAAGGTCGTCCAGTTTCTCGAACAACATTCAGCTGTGCGTGAAGTGTACTATCCAGGTTATAGCAACCTACATCTTTCACAAGCACGACATGGTGGCGCAGTACTCGGATTTAGACTTCAAGACGAAACACGTGCACAAGCCTTCGTCGATGCGCTCACACTTCCACTCGTTTCAGTCAGTTTGGGTGGCGTAGAAACGATTTTGTCTCACCCAGCTACGATGTCACATGCCGCGATTCCACAGGACATTCGAGAGGCTAGGCAAATTACATGGGGACTCTTTCGACTTAGCGTTGGTCTTGAAGATCCAACTGAGTTGATTGCCGACCTCAATCACGCATTAAAGGAGGGATGTGATGGATAAACTTTTACACAAACTACAGACACAAGTCCTCGTCGGTGATGGCGCAATGGGCACGATCCTCTTCACAGAAGGATTGGATACCTGCCCAGAAGCTTACAACCTCACTCATCCTGAGAAGATCGAGGCGATTCACCGCTCGTATATTGAAGCTGGGGCGGACGTCATCCAAACCAACACGTACGGCGCAAACTTTGAGAAGTTGAAAGCATTTGGCTTAGAGCACAAAGTGAAACACATCCATCAAGCTGCAGTAGCGATTGCTCAACGCGCAGCTCAACCTGAGACGATTATTCTCGGTACTGTCGGAGGCTTTCGCAGCGTAACACAGGAAGATTTGAGTTTGTCGACGATTCTCTATCATACCGAGCTACAAATCGAGACTTTAATCCAATCTGGTGTCGACGCGCTACTTTTTGAAACGTACTACGACTTAGAGGAACTCACCGCCGTCGTCAAGCTCGCCCGAGAGATGACCGACCGTCCGATTATCGCGCAACTCACCGCTTCCAACACGCATTATCTGAAGGACAGCACAGAAATTAACCGAGCGATTCAGCACGTCGTCAAATGCGGTGCCAATATCGTGGGTCTCAACTGTCACCACGGTCCGCATCACATGCAGCAGTCTTTCTCACATATCGATCTGCCACAAGACACTTATCTTTCGTGTTATCCGAACGCGAGTCTGCTCGATATTGAGAACCAAGAAATACGTTATAGCGATAATGCTGCTTATTTCGGTAAAATGGCTCAAAAACTCATTAACGAAGGCGTCCATCTTATTGGAGGATGTTGTGGCACGACACCTGAACATGTGCGCTATATCAAGCAAGCAGTCAAAGATTTGTCGCCGGTGACACGTAAAAATGTCATCCCGATTAAGAAACGTGAAACCAATCAGGCGATACCTACACATAAGAAAAACCTGACGTCCATCGTCAAACAACGCCCGTCAATCATCGTCGAGTTAGACACACCGAAGCACTTGGATACGTCCACTTTCTTCGACAACGTCCAACAACTCGACCAACTCGGCATCGACGCCATTACTTTAGCCGACAATTCGCTCGCCACTGTGCGTATCAGCAACATCGCAGCGGCAAGCATTATCAAACAGCAATACAACTTGGAACCTTTAGTGCACATCGCCTGTCGAGATCGCAATTTAATTGGCTTACAGTCTCATCTGCTCGGTCTATCTTTACTCGATATTACCGAAATATTGGCGATTACCGGCGATCCTGCACGTATTGGAAATCTTCCCGGCGCTACCAACGTGTATGATGTGAATTCGAGAGGACTCACTGAGATGGCCCTGCGTTTTAACCAAGGCATCAATACAGACGGGGCAGAGCTGAAGCAACGCACGCATTTTAACATTGCTGGCGCCTTTGACCCTAACGTCCGTCGCTTAGACCACGCAGTTAAAAGGGCGGAACAGAAGATCAAGCACGGGACACATTACTTTATTACACAACCCGTCTACAGTAGCGCTAAGATTCAAGAAATTTATGAAGCAACGCAACATTTAGAGACACCGTTCTACATCGGTATCATGCCGATAACGAGCTACAACAACGCGTTATTTTTACACAATGAAGTCCCAGGCATCACACTCTCCGACAACATCTTGGAGCAGTTTGAAGCGGTAAAAGATGACGCAGCACAGACGAAAGCACTGAGTCTCAAACTCTCGAAAGCATTGATTGAGACTGTCCATCGCTACTTCAATGGCCTATATCTCATCACACCATTTCAACGCGTGGACTTGACCATTGAACTCGCACACTATTCACAAACCATCACTTCAACGAAACAGGAGGCATTATCATGACAATTACAACATCAAATTTAGGATTTCCAAGACTAGGTAGAAAGAGAGAATGGAAGAAAGCCATTGAAAGTTACTGGGCACAACGTATTTCGCTCGATGAACTTCACGAACAACTCAATGCGTTACACAAAGAGAATCTCTTACTGCAGAAGCACTATCATCTCGACAACATTCCTGTAGGAGACTTCTCACTCTATGATCACGTGTTAGATACATCTCTACTCTTCAATATTATTCCTGAACGTTTCCAAGGGCGCCCTGTCGATACGGATTTACTCTTTGATATCGCGCGTGGTAATAAAGAACACGTCGCAAGCGCTTTGATTAAGTGGTTTAACACAAACTATCACTACATCGTTCCAGAGTGGGACAACGTCGAGCCGCAAGTAACGCACAATACATTGCTCGAGAGATACGAATTTGCGCAATCTCTTAACGTCGAGGCACATCCTGTGATTCTCGGTCCTATTACATTTGTGGCTTTATCGAAAGGCGGTACGCAATCGGTTGAAGAGAAAGTGGAAACGTTACTTCCGTTGTACCGACAAGTATTAACAGAGCTTGTTGAAGCAGGCGCATCTTATATTCAAATTGATGAACCTATTCTCGTGACAGACGATAGTGCCAAATATGAGGCGATAACGAAATGTACCTATGATAACTTTGCTGAAGCGGGGTTAGGCGACAAACTCGTCATTCAAACATACTTCGAACGCGCGAACATCGAATTTCTGAACACCTTACCAGTGAAAGGTTATGGTCTAGACTTTGTACACGATAACGGCTACAACTTAGCGCAAATTCAATCTGGTTATCTCGATAAGGATAAAGCAATTTATGCTGGAATTATTGACGGTCGCAACGTGTGGGCTGCAGATTTAGAGGATAAAAAGCACTTGATTGAGACGTTGCTAGACTATACAGACGAACTCGTAATTCAGCCGTCATCTTCCCTTTTACACGTGCCTGTATCACTCGATGATGAACAACTCGAAGATGCTATCGCAGAAGGCTTAAGCTTTGCGACGGAGAAGCTCGATGAATTAGACGCTTTAAAACGCCTCTTCAATGATAACGACGCTGACAAATTCAACACATTACAAGCGCGTTATGAACGCTTTAACCAACAAGATTTCAAAAATGCTGAATACGATTTCGATGCTGTACGCACGAAGCGCCAATCTTCATTTGAAACACGTCGCATCGCACAACAAGAACACTTACAGTTGCCGGATCTACCGACAACTACGATTGGCTCCTTCCCTCAATCCACTGAGGTACGTAAACAACGGGCAGATTGGAAGAATCAGCGCATTTCCGACACAGAATATCGTACGTTCTTAGAACAAGAAATCGCGCGCTGGATTCGCATTCAAGAAGATATCGGACTCGACGTCTTCGTCCACGGTGAGTTCGAACGTAATGACATGGTGGAATACTTCGGTGAGCGTCTTCAAGGCTTTCTCGTGACGAAATACGGTTGGGTGCAATCTTACGGTTCTCGTGCTGTGAAACCACCTATCATCTATGGTGATGTGAAATGGACAGAACCAATTACGGTTGCTGAAACGAAGTATGAGCAAAGTCTTACGGCTCACCCGGTCAAAGGTATGTTAACAGGACCTGTGACAATCTTGAATTGGTCATTTGAACGTGTAGACATTCCTCGTTCACGTGTACAAGATCAAATTGCGCTAGCGATAAATGAGGAAGTGCTCGCATTAGAAGAAGCGGGTATACGTATTATACAAGTCGATGAACCTGCTTTGCGTGAAGGTTTACCGCTCCGATCTGAATATCATGAAGATTACTTACAGAAAGCTGTCCATTCCTTCCGTTTAGCAACGTCTTCAGTGGCGGATACGACACAAATTCATACGCATATGTGCTATTCTCAGTTTGGACAAATTATTCATGCTATCCGTGAGCTAGATGCAGATGTGATTTCTATTGAAACATCACGTAGTCATGGAGATTTGATCAAAGACTTTGAAGATATTACGTATGATTTAGGAATTGGACTTGGCGTATATGACATTCATAGTCCACGTATTCCTACAGAAAGTGAAATTACGACAGCGATTACGCGTGCTTTGCAGAATATTGACCGCTCATTGTTCTGGGTAAACCCGGACTGTGGGTTGAAGACACGTAAGGAAGAAGAAGTGAAAGCAGCTTTGAGTGTGCTAGTAGAGGCAGTACGTCATTTACGTGAAGATAATTGAGAAGAGACGTCTTAATTAAGGTTGAGTGAAGCCGGTCTCCAAGTTTGATGAGGATTTATGATTGTTAAAATGTTTCATGAATCCTCACGATCTCTACACTCAACGATTAGATAAGAAATACCCTATCAGTAATTATTGACGCATTTTAATAAAAAGAAAGGTGATACACATGAGCTATCCACTTTGGAAACTACTTGAACAATTGAAATCTGCGACGTGGGTCGATTTAACCCATACCTTTGATGAGGATATTCCTCGTTTCAGTGACTTTGAAAAGGCAGAAGTATCAACGCTGTTCACAGTGCCAGAACACGGATTCTTCGTGCAACGTTGGAATATCGTCACTCAGTACGGCACACATATCGATGCCCCTATTCATTTCGTCGAGAATAAGCGCTATTTAAACGATCTTGATTTACAAGAACTCGTCTTACCGCTTATCGTCCTAGATTACGCTAAAGAGGCAGAAGAGAATGCCGATTTCGTGCTCACGCGTGACCATTTGCTCGAATGGGAATCTAAACACGGTGCGATCGAAAGTGGCACGTTCGTAGCTTTGCGCACAGATTGGTCTAAGCGTTGGCCAGATACTGAAGCGTTTGAGAATAAAGATGAGGACGGCAACCAACACTTACCTGGTTGGGGACTTGATGCGTTGAAGTTTCTCCTTGAAGAACGCGGTGTCAAAGCGATCGGCCATGAAACGTTTGATACAGACGCTTCTATCGACACTGCTCGCAATGGCGATATCGTTGGGGAGCGTTATGTACTTGGGCAAGATACGTTCCAAGTCGAACTGTTAACGAACTTAGATCAACTCCCTACACGTGGCGCTATCATTTACACGATCAGTCCGAAACCGAAAGATGCACCAGGCTTCCCAGTCCGCGCCTTTGCGATTAAAGAATAGTAATATGAGACGAGGCTTATACGTGTGTACCAACGCGTCTAAGCCTTTGTCTATGATGTGGATTAGGACGAGTAGGTTTGCATTTTATAAAAATGAGTGTGGGTCATTAAATAAAAAGTAGAGTATAATTTTAAAGCAAATTTCTTATTTTAAGCGAATCATACATCGATTTTTATGTCGATACGAAATGATTGAGGTATCGAGAACATAAAAAATTACTTCCTAGAGTTAAGTAATATTTTTGAAATACGTTAAGAGACGTAATAGAAATTTGGATTTTTAAGGAGTTGGGACAATAAAAGACGATAGAATAAAAGTGAGAAGAAAATCATAACTAAAATAATTTATTAGTCAATTTTCAATGTGTACTCGAGACGCTTGATGGAACTAGACCACAACGAAAATCCATTCTTAGAGCTCTTTGAGCGAGAAGAATTAGTTGAGTGTGATCCTACGCAGTAGAGATCTGGATTCATAAGAGGTTCAACTCTTATGAACCCTAGCTCTCCTTACGGGGGAAGTACTACGAAATCATAGATTTCTGTACTTCTCCCAAGCAAGCGAGAGTTATAACATTGAAAATTAAATACATCTTATTTCCGTGTGAAGATCAAGCATAAAACTTCACAACGACACTCCAACTCCTTTTAACCTAACCACCTAAGACACACAATCATGTATACTGATAGTACATATAACGATTTACAATTTGACGCGAACGAATTAGTTTAACCCACTCAATCATAGGATTACAATAGCAATGAGAGGTGATATGGATTGCAACTCAATTCAACAAATAGTCCCTTTAGTGAAGAACAACTCACACTTTTAAATAAAATATTACCTACACTCACACCTGAACAAGAGAATTGGCTAAGCGGCTATCTCTTGAGTCAATCTGAGAAAGCGCAAGTGGAAGAGGACCATGCAGCGCAACAGCAGGCGCAAACTGAAAAGGCCAACGAAATGAATGCGTCCTCAAACGAGGATGAGAATGAAGAGGTAGCAGAAGCGAGCGAAGGCGCAAGTGAGCGTCACAGCTCACTTTCAGAGCGACCTGAGAAGATTACCATCCTCTTCGGTACAGAAACAGGGAACGCAGAGTGTGTAGCGGAAGACTTTGAAGAGAAATTACAAGCCCATGACTTTAATACTGAACTCTATGAGATGGACGAATTCACTACGGAAGACCTCCCGCAGACTTCCCCCTTATTCGTCATCTGTTCTACGCAAGGTGTAGGCGAACCACCAATCAATGCGTTGGACACTTACGAATACTTGCATGGTGATGATGCGCCAAGCATGGAAGCTGTAGACTTTGCGGTGCTCGCATTAGGTGACCAGGACTTCGATAATTTCTGTCAGGCAGGTAAAGATTTCGACCACATTCTTGGAGAGTTAGGCGGTAACCGCATCGCTCCTCGTGTGGATTGCGATTTCGACTTTGAAGAAACGGCAGAACAGTGGATGGATAAAATGCTTGAAGTACTCAACGCGATTAATCCTGTAGATAGCGATAAGACAGCTACTGATACGGATTCTGCTGATGAAACTGATGAGAATGTTACGGACGAGTCCACTGATAATCAAAATGCCGGGAAAGCAAAGGCGCAGGCCACAACTGAAACGACGACTAATGATAAAAATGAAGCGGCTTCAACCAACACAGTAAATGAAGCTGTACATGACCCCAACGGTTCAGCTTGTGTCATCACTCAAGCGCCAGAAGATTCAGTTACTCGCGGAGATGTTGCTACGCCGTCTGAACAATATACGAAAGCCAATCCATTCCAATCTACAGTGCTTAAGAATGAAGTACTAACACAGCCAGGCTCTAATAAGGAAGTACACCATCTCGAGTTGCAAATTGACGGGAATCAAACACAATACGAACCCGGCGATATCTTAACTATTATTCCAGCCAACAATCCTGAACTCGTAGACGAACTGATTGAGCAACTCGGTTGGGATCAAGATGTTGAAGTACCAGTGAATCACGAAGGTGAAACGGCTACGCTTAGAGAAGCCTTGATTTATCATTTCGAAATCACGAAATTAACACCTACTCTGCTCACGACTGCCGGAGATATATTTGATAACCCAGATTTATCAGAGCACTTATTAGATGACGGCTGGGCGAAATCCTATGCTTATGGAAGAGATTTAATCGACTTACTCACGGATTATCCGCCTCAACAATTGCAACCTGAGATGTTACAACAATTGTTACGTAAACTTCCGCCACGTGAGTATTCTATTTCTAGCAGTAACCGGAAGACGCCGAACGAAGTTCATATCACAGTGAGTGCGGTGCGTTATGAAGCGCATGGCCGTAATAGAGAAGGTGTATGTTCGGTACAAATTGCCGATCGTTTACAACCTGGCGATCATATTCCAATTTATTTCCGTAAAAACCCTAACTTCAAATTCCCATTTGAAGATGACACGCCAATCATTATGATTGGTGCGGGTACTGGAATTGCACCTTATCGCGCATATTTACAAGAGGCAGAAGAACGACAGTTGAAAAAAGATAGTTGGCTTATCTTTGGCAATCAATACAAAGCAACAGATTATCTTTATCAAGAAGAATTAGAAACTTGGAATGAGGAAGGCTATTTGAGCAAATTAGATTTAGCCTTTTCACGTGATACAGAAGAGAAAGTTTATGTTCAGCATCGTTTATTGGAGAATAGCGAAACGATTTATAATTGGATTATTAACGGCGCAGCACTCTTCGTTTGTGGCGATAAAGATCAAATGGCTACAGGCGTCCATGATGCATTGATTGAGGTATTACAGAAAGAAGGCCATTTCTCTGAGAAAGATGCCGAGAAATATGTCACGCAAATGCGCAAAGAGCAGCGTTATCAACGTGATGTGTATTAATATTATATTTGAGGTTGTGAAAAAATACGGTTCATCATTTGAAATCACTCTACAAGTTCGATTGCTTGTGGGGTGATTTTTTTGGCTTCAATTGTCAAATTAAGTGCAACACCTTATCATTGAAAAGCTCTGCTGGTGTTTTCCAATCAAATCGTTTA
>VNIW01000374.1_pt1 | contig 18592 bp, 16 predicted proteins | sample 7248591 | NCBI WGS metagenome assembly VNIW01 (sample SAMN12251776, study PRJNA551026) | human skin metagenome | isolation source: skin samples from patients infected with Netherton Syndrome | host: Homo sapiens | place: France:Paris | reverse complement strand
GGTTGGCCCCGTGCCCACGATCGCGACCGGTTCGGTGCGGGTGAGCGCGCCCATCAGCGCGGCGGCGGTGACTGCGCTTGCGGATCCGAAGGTCAGGGGAATTAGCGCCTGCGCGCCGGAATCAATAGCGGTGTCGGCGGCGGACGCCCCGATTTCTACTGCGCGGTCGTAAGTCGCTTCATCCATCGCGTCCGCCGCATCGATGCTGCCCGCCGGGGTAGTGGTCCATTCGTCGATGAGCTGCAGGTGCGCCCCCGCTGCGCGCACTGCGCCGGCTATCGGACCGGAGTGCGAGCGCAGCTCATTAGTCCAGTTCTCCACGTCGGTCGCGGTGGTTTCCGTCGCCCGCGCGCCGGCGACGTCGCGGTCGGCGCATCCATGCACTCCGGGGATGGCAATCGCATGGACATCGTCAAGCACGTGCGGCGGGGCCGCGGATTGGGCCCCGGCGATCCAGGACGCCACCTCTGCAAGGCGCCCCAAGGAACGGCCGCGGGCAGTGCCGCGTAGTTGCTCGGTGAAAGCTGCGCGGGTGTGGTGGTCAAAGTCCGCGGCGGTCATCTGTTCCATCGTCTACTGCTTTTCTGCCTCGGCGGGGTGTGGTGTAAGCGGAGATTAGACGTCAGCGCCGCGCTCAACCTGCGGGCGCGGGGTGCGCCAACGGCGCGGCTGGGTAGCGCGCATGAACGCGTAGTACCCCAGCGAGAAACCGGTATCGGTCGTTTTCGGGAACTTCTGGCGCACGGCCTTGTTCGCGCGCCGGCCGAGGATGATGCCCTCTACCGTCACGGTGATGATAAAGGCCATCGCCACGATCGTGGCGATCTGGGAAACGCGAGGCGCGATGTTGCCCAAGAAAAGGATGAGCAGCATGACCAACGCGGCCGGCATCGTCCACTCCAGTACGTAGCGGTGCGCGTCGACGTAATCGCGGACGTAGCGCCGCACCTCGCCCTTGTCGCGGGCCATGAGGTAGCGCTCGTCGCCGGCTGCCATCTTTTCCTGCGCGTTGCGGCTGCGTTCGCGGTTCTCCGCGCGCTCCTGGCGCTTGTAGTCCTTCCACTCTTCCTTGGACATGGAAGCCTTCAGCTCCTTGCGGTGCTGATGTTGCTGCGCAGGCGAGAGCTTGTTGGGGTCGCGCTGCACGCCCTTAGCGCGCTCTTGGTCCTTTCGCTTTGGGGTAGGGCGCCCCTTCGGCGGGGTGTAGCCACCGGTGTGGTGGGTGGGGCGGTCGCTGGAGGCGGAGCTGTTGCTTGCCGATGCCCCAGCGTCGCCGCCGCGTGCCGATGCGTCTGCGGCATCGCCGCGCTTATCCTCGTCGCGCGAAAGCGGGCGCGCTACGCCTTGAGATTCCTTGTTCTTCCACGGGAGTTTCACGTTGCTTAGATTACAAGGTCAGGGGGTGGTGATGGCCAACTGGGAATAGGCCAGGGGACAATGGGGTTGAGGAAAACGTAGTGGGGAAGACGTCATCTTCCCTCAAGCGGGTGGCCGCGCGTACTGTGGTGCCTGGAAACTATTTTGGACGTTCCTACTGACTACAAGGAGTAACTATGACAGCCCCAGCTTCTGCTACTGGTGTCATCCTTACTGATGCAGCAGCCGCGAAGGCGAAGTCGCTGCTCGATCAGGAAGGACGCGAAGATCTGTCCCTGCGCATCGCTGTGCAGCCGGGCGGCTGCGCCGGCCTGCGCTACCAGCTTTACTTCGACGATCGCTCCCTAGACGGCGACAAGGTCGACGAGGTCGGCGGCATCAACTTGGTCGTGGACAAAATGTCCCTGCCGTACCTCAGCGGTGCGAAGATCGATTTCGCGGACACCATCGAGGCACAGGGTTTCACCATCGATAACCCGAACGCCACTGGCTCCTGCGCTTGCGGCGACTCCTTTAACTAAATAGTCTGCGGCCGCAGCTTGGCCGTAGCACGCGTAAAGCCCCTCGGCACCCAGCGAGTTTTCCGTCTCGCGGGGCCCGAGGGGCTTTTTGCTTACGCTGCGTAGGTGGTGGGTCCTAGAGACGCACCGGGTAATCGCGCTCTTCGATCTGCGGGTCGATGCGGTCTTCAACGAAGATGCCGTGCCAGATCATGAAGGACAGAACCGTCCACAGGCGACGGGAGTGATCGGAGACGCCATCGCGGTGCTCGCGCAGCATCTCGAGGACTTCCTTCTTGTTGAAGATGTCGTCCGTCTCGGATTCGCGAATCTGCTCTTGAGCCCAGCCGTAGAGTTCGTCGCCGGCCAGCCAGTGGCGCATCGGCACTGGGAAGCCAAGCTTCTTACGGTGCAGGACGTGCGGCGGAACAATCTGCTCGAGAGCCTTGCGCAGCGCGTACTTGGTCGTGCCGTGGGAGATCTTCAGGTCGTGCGGAATCGTTTCCGCGACGCGGAAGACTTCCTTGTCCAAGAACGGCACGCGCAGCTCCAGCGAGTTAGCCATGTTCATCTTGTCTGCCTTGACCAAGATGTCGCCGCGCATCCAGGTGAACAGGTCGAGGTGCTGCATGCGGGCCACTGGATCCATATCCTCCGACTGCGCATAAATCGGCGCGGTGACCTCGCGGTGGTCCCATTCGCGCTTGGCCCAAGGGAGCACGCGCTGGAGCTGAGAGTAGTTGAAGGAACGTGCGTTGCCGTAGTAGCGCTCCTCCATAGTCATGGACCCGCGCTCTAGCAGCGACTTGCCCTTCATACCGTCCGGCAGCACCTGCGACAGCTTGCCCAGGCCGCGGCGCAGCGGGGAGGGGACCTTCTCAAACGGCGCCAAGGAGAGCGGCTCCTTATAAATGGTGTAGCCACCGAAGAGCTCGTCGGCACCCTCGCCCGACAGAACAACCTTGACGTGCTTACGCGCCTCAGCGGCAACGAAGTACAGCGGCACGAGAGACGGATCGGCAACGGGGTTGTCCAGGTACCACATGATCTTCGGGATCGCGTCGGCGTACTCCTCCGGGGAGACCACCTTCACAATGTGTTCGGCGCCAATTGCGGCGGCCGACTCCGCGGCGACATCGACCTCGGAGTAGCCTTCCCGCTCAAATCCCGTGGTGAAGGTCAGCAGATCGGGGTTGTGGCGCTTGGCCAGGGCCGCGATCGCCGTCGAGTCGATGCCGCCGGAAAGGAACGAGCCAACCGTGACATCGGCACGCATGTGCTTTTCCACCGAATCTTCCAGGGCTTTAGCGATGCGGTCGAAAAGGTCCTGTTCCTTATCCTTCGGGACCGGCGTGGTCTTGAACTCCGGACGGAAATAGCGGTTCTGCTGCACCTTCTCGCCGGGGCGGAGGGTCACAGTGCAGCCGGATTCCACGCGGCGGATCCCGGCGTGGAGCGATTCTGGCTCGGGGACGTACTGCAGGTCCACGTAGTGCTCGATTGCGCGGCGGTCCAGGCTCAGGTCGAGACCCATTGGCTCCGCCAGGGCGAGAATGGACTTCATCTCCGAGGCAAAGGCGGTGCCCTTGTCGGTAGTGGCGAAGTAGAGCGGCTTGATGCCGAACTGGTCGCGGGCGGCGAACATTGTCTTCGTCTTGGTATCCCAGATGACGATGCCGAACATGCCGCGCAGGTGCTCAACAATCTTGTCACCCCAGTGGTGGTACCCGACCACGATCGGCTCGCCGTCGCCTTCAGTATTAAAGGTGTAGCCAGCCTTCTTCAGCTCTTCGCGGAGCTCGAGGTAGTTGTAGATCTCGCCGTTGAAACTCAGGGCGTAACGGTCGGGTTCGCCCTCGGGGCCCCAGCGCAGCGGCTGGTGGGAGTGTTCGAGGTCAATGATTGAGAGGCGATTGAAACCGAAGACGGCATCATCGTCATGCCAGGTTCCGGCGGCATCGGGGCCGCGGTGTCGCATGCAGGTCAGGCCGTTTTCCACGGCCGGCACAAACTCAGCCGCGTTCGAGGATGCGGCGAGAAAGCTCAACAAACCACACATTGGGTGCCAGCTCCTTGCGAAATAAAACGAAAATGATCCGCACCTACTTTACGGCCGATGCACGCCGCAGCCATCGCGCGGCACGGCTTCACTGCCGGGTGGCATCGTGAAGCCGCGTCTCGCGCAGGTGGGTTTACCGGGGTGGGGGATTAGTTGTCCCGCGGACGGGTGCAAACTTTCGGTGGACGTCTCTGACGTGAACCTGTGAAATAAACAACAGGAATAGCGGGGCGGATGGCGTCTCTGACGTGCTCAAATGCACTGCTTGCAGGCACAGTTGGTGAAAAGTAGGCGGGCAGTTTGAGCTGAGAATTCCATCGATGACAGCTGGGGCGGGCATCGACACCTGTCCCGCGGGGCACATGCTCTATCCTAAGAAAATAGGAATGTTCTCGGAGCGTCCGAGACGTTTGTGTGGACAGAAAGGCAGAACGCACGTGGGACAGCGTATGAAGCGCAACACCGGACGGAAGATGGCCCTCGCTGGCGCTATCGCGTTCGGTGGTTTTGCGCTCGCCGGTTGTGACGTGACCCCGCCATCGTTGATGCAGGATGTGCTCGGATTCGGGTGGCCGGAAGGCATCACCCCGGAGGCGCACGCCATGCACAACTTCTGGATTTGGGTGTGGGTCGTTGCTTGGTTGGTCGGCATCGTCATGTGGGGCTTCTTCCTCACGGCGATCTTCCGGTGGAGCGCCAAGCGCGCGAAGAAGCAGGGTAAGGGAGAGTTCCCGAAGCAGCTGCAGTACAACGTGCCGCTGGAGCTGGTGCTGACCATCATTCCGGTCCTCATCATCATGACGCTGTTCTTCTTCACGGTGCAGACCCAGCAGAAGGTCACCGCCCTGGATAAGAACCCTGAGGTCACCGTCGACGTGACGGCGTTCCAGTGGAACTGGAAGTTCGGCTACAACCACGTCGGTTCCGAGCTTGCACCGGGTGGCAAGGACTACGACGGGACCAACGAGGAAGCCAACGCTCAGGCGGAGAAGACCTCGAAGGATCCGGAAGGCATGAAGAACGCCAATCCGATCCACGGTAAGTCGCAGGGTGACCTTTCCTACCTGAACTACAACGACATCGAGACCGTCGGTACGTCCGACGAGGTTCCGGTTCTGGTTCTCCCGACCGAGACGCCGATTGAGTTCCGCCTCGCCTCTGGCGACGTCTCTCACGCGTTCTGGATTCCGGAGTTCCTGTTCAAGCGCGACGTTTACGCGCACCCGGAAGCTAACCAGCAGGAGCGCACCTTCCAGGTGGAGAAGATCACCGAAGAGGGGGCCTTCGTTGGTCGCTGTGCAGAGATGTGCGGTACCTACCACTCCATGATGAACTTCGAGCTGCGTACCGTCAGCCCGGAAAAGTTCCGCGAGTACATGAAGTTCCGTCAGGACAACCCGGATGCTCCGAACTCCGCGGCACTTGACCACATCGGTGAGGCTCCGTACGCAACGACCACCCAGCCGTTCAACTCCAAGCGTGACACCGCCGACGGCGATAACGTCGTCGACGCAAACGTGCGGGCGAACTCCTAAGGAGCCAGAACCATGCGAGCTACATCTAAGGTCTTCTACAGCATCGCCGTCTACCTCATCGTTTCGCTGATTGTTTACATCTTCGGCGTGAACTTTGTGAAGGACGACGGCTACCTCTTCGGTCCGGAGTGGGTCGGCATTGTCGGTATGGCGCTGGCTGCGTTGCTGTCCATCATGCTGGGCGCATACCTCCACTTCACCGATAACCGCAGTGACATCGTTCCCGAGGATTGGGAAGAGGCTGAGGTGGAAGACGGTGCTGGAATTTACGGCTTCTTCGCACCGACTTCCGTCTGGCCTTTCTGGATGACCATGTCCATCGCTGTCCTGGGCTTGGGCATCATCTTCCTCTACTTCTGGATGATTGCGCTGGGCGCCGCCATGCTTGTGTACTCCGTGGCTCGCCTGTCCCTGCAGTACGCAATGCCGAAGGAAAAGCACTAACCCACACGCGGGTGCCCAAAGACCCCGGTTCCGAGAACTCCGTTCTCAGAGCCGGGGTCTTCTCGTCGTATAGAAGGGGTCATAAGTTCCCGCGAAAACGGATCTTTTTACGTGGGGCGCTGCGTCGGCGTGAAATTGGGGAGTGGCCCATTGCGTGCGAAGGTATATCCGCCGGCGATGACCGCCGATTATCGCAGCTCATTGACGGTTACGCGCGGGGGTCAACCGAAAGTTGCAACGGGCTCGGGAAACGGGGTTCCCAGTTGTGAGAAATGACACACAGGAGTTGCTGAGCCTTAACCGATGAGATCGGAAGGATTTCTCTCAATCTCCGCCGATGGCGGTTTGAACGTGAACGCGGTGTTGGAGCGGGCGCGCTACCTGCACGGAAGTGGGGGAGTGGGTGGCGTGGCTTCGTCAGCGAGGTTTGCCGGCCGCGCCAAGTGACGCAGGGCGCGAAGAATCCAAGCGGCAGAGGTTGAAAATTGAGCCGTTTTGCTGGGGGTAATGGGATGACTCGGGCCAGCTGAGCCGTCATACTGATAGGCGTGACGAGCGCAATTTCAAACCAAGGTACGGCAGCACCACGTGTTGCCACGCTGAACCGACCCAACATGGTCAGCGTGGGCACCATCGTGTTCCTGTCTCAGGAATTGATGTTCTTCGCCGGTCTGTTCGCGATGTGGTTTACATCCCGAGCTAACGGCCAGGACGGAGACTGGTCTGCACAGACCAGCAACCTCAACGTGGCCTTCGGTGGCATCATCACCGCAGTCCTTATCCTGTCCTCCGTTACCTCGCAGTTCGGCGTCTTCGCAGCCGAAAGGGGTGACGTTTACAAGCTACGATTGTGGTACGCGGTCACCATCGCACTCGGTGTCGTCTTCTTGGGTCTTGTGGCCTTCGAGTGGACCGAGATGGTGACGGAAGGCGTAACCGTCCAAGCGTCCGTGTTTGGCTCCGTCTTCTTCATTCTGACGGGCTTCCACGCCGCGCACGTGACGGCAGGCATCATCGCGTTCTGCATCATTATGGCGCGTCTTGCCAAGACGAAGTTCACGCCGGCGCAGGCTACCGCCGCCATGGCGGTGTCCTACTACTGGCACTTCGTCGACATCATCTGGATCGGTGTGTTCGTCGTCATCTACATCATCCAGTAGGGCCGTAGGGTGACCGAGCAGCCCTCGGCCTTACAGCCACTCACTTTCCGGGCACGAGTTATCTGAAGGAAAATGATGGATAGCATTCCGAACAACTCCGCGCAGTCCCCCGAGCGGTCTGCGGCAGCGGCGGCGGGCAAGAAGTCCCGTCGTCGCCGCAAGGCTAAGCGCACCTTGGCCGGCGCTTTCGCCCTTACGATTGGTCTGACGGGCGCGGGTGTCCTCGCTTCTGCGTTGACCCCTGATTCCCAGGTGGCGACCGCAGAGAAGGACGACCAGGCCCTTATTGATGAAGGCAAGGACATCTACGACACTGCCTGCATCACCTGCCACGGTGGCAACCTGCAGGGTGTCGAAGAACGTGGTCCTGCTCTGACCGGCATTGGCGCGGGTTCGACCTACTTCCAGGTCCACTCCGGCCGTATGCCGATGATGTCCAACGATGCCCAGGCGGAGCGCAAACAGCCGCGCTACACCGAGCAGCAGACGCTGGCGCTCGCTGCCTACGTGGCCTCCCAGGGTGGTGGCCCGGACATCGTGTACAACGATGACGGCACCATCGCCCAGGAATCCCTGCGCGGCCGCAACTACAACGGCCAGATTCAGGCAGAGGACATCGCCAAGGGCTCCGAGCTGTTCCGTATGAACTGCGCCTCGTGCCACAACTTCACGGGCCAGGGTGGTTCGCTGTCCTCCGGTAAGTACGCGCCGCCGCTGGCCCCCGCCAGCGAGCAGGAGATTTACCAGGCGATGCTCACCGGCCCGCAGAACATGCCGAAGTTCTCTGACCGTCAGCTCACCGCGGACGAGAAGAAGGACATCATCGCCTACATCAAGTCTGCGAACGAGACTCAGTCCCCGGCGGGCTGGGATCTGGGCGGCCTCGGCCCGGTCGCTGAAGGCTTGGCAATGTGGATTATCGGTATCACCGCTCTGGTCGGTATCGCACTGTGGATTGGATCGCGCTCATGACAAACAAGGACACGAAGTACACGGAGGAGGACCTCCGTTCGATGAGCAACGAAGAGCTCGCCGAGCTCGGTACCGAGCTTGACGATGTCACCGTTGCTTACCGCAAGGAGCGCTTCCCCCTGGACAACGATCCGGAGGAAAAGCGCGCAAGCTTTAGCGTCGGCGTGTGGCTGACCATCGGTATCTTGGCCGGCCTCGCCTTCCTGGGCGTTTACCTCTTCTGGCCGTGGCAGTACCAGATGAAGGGCGACGAGAACTTCTGGTACCACACCCTGTACACGCCCTTGCTCGGTGTGACTGCGGGTCTGTCGGTTCTCAGCCTCGGTTTCGCCATCATCCAGTACGTCAAGCGCATCATTCCGGAAGAGATTTCGGTGCAGCGTCGCCACGACGGTCCCTCCGACGAGGTTGACCGTCGCACGCTGACTGCGCTGCTCAACGATTCCTGGAAGACGTCCACCCTGGGCCGCCGCAAGACCCTGCAGGGGTTGCTCGGTGGCGCGGGCGTGCTGGCCGGCCTGGTTGTTATTGCCCCGCTCGGTGGCGCCATCAAGAACCCGTGGAAGGTTCGCCACGAGCTGGACTACTCCGGCGATGGCACTCTGTGGACCTCTGGTTGGACCATGCACGATAAGGGCGTGAAGCTTTACCTCGCCCGTGACACTGGCACTATCGCCGAGGAGCACTCGGATTCCGTCGGCTCCGGCTACACCACGCAGGGTGTGACCCGCCTGGTTCGCGTGCGCCCGGAGGACCTGGCCGCGGGCGGCATGGAAACCGTGTTCCCGCTGGCTGAGGATCACGTCAACGATGGCGACCGTTACGACCCGCAGGCGGATGTGTACGAAGAGCACATGCACTCCATCCACGGCAACCGCAACGCGGTCATGCTTATCCGCCTGCGCCACCAGGACGCCGAGAAGGCCATCGAACGCCAGGGGCAGGAAGACTTCCACCACGGCGATTACTACGCCTTCTCCAAGATTTGTACCCACATTGGCTGCCCGACGTCCCTGTACGAGCAGCAGACCAACCGCATCCTGTGCCCGTGCCACCAGTCGCAGTTCGACGCGCTGCAGTACGGCAAGCCGGTCTTCGGTCCGGCCGCTCGTGCACTGCCGCAGCTGCCGATCACCGTGGACGACGAGGGCTTCCTCGTGGCTCAGGGCAACTTCATCGAGCCTGTCGGCCCGGCATTCTGGGAGCGTGAGTCCTAATGAGCAACAAACTCGCAACTATCGGCGACAACATTGACTCGAGGTACACCGCCTCTAGTCTAATTCGCACGCAGATCAACAAGGTCTTCCCGACCCACTGGTCGTTCATGCTGGGTGAGATGGCGCTCTACAGCTTCATCATCCTGCTGCTGACCGGTATCTATCTGGCGCTGTTCTTCGACCCTTCCATCACGAAGGTCATCTACGACGGTGCCTACACCCCGCTGAACGGCGTGGAGATGTCCCGCGCTTACGCCAGTGCGTTGGACCTGTCCTTTGAGGTGCGCGGCGGTTTGTTCATCCGCCAGATGCACCACTGGGCCGCCCTGATGTTCATGATGTCCATGGTGGCCCACATGCTCCGTATCTTCTTCACCGGCGCATTCCGCCGTCCGCGTGAGGCCAACTGGATTATCGGTTGCGCCCTCATCCTTCTGGGCATGGTCGAGGGCTTCCTCGGTTACTCCCTGCCGGACGACCTGCTGTCCGGTGTTGGCCTGCGCATCATGTCCGCCATCATCTTGGGCATCCCGATCATCGGTACCTGGATGCACTGGGCCATTTTCGGTGGCGACTTCCCGTCCGACCTGATGCTGGACCGTTTCTACATCCTCCACGTGCTGGTTATCCCGGGCATCATCTTGGGTCTCATTGCCGCTCACCTGATGCTCGTCTGGTACCAGAAGCACACCCAGTTCCCGGGGCCGGGCCGCACCGAAAACAACGTCGTTGGTGTGCGCATCATGCCGATCTTCGCCACCAAGGCAATCGGCATGGGCCTGGCTATCGCCGGCATCCTGGCGCTGATGTCCGGTCTGCTGACCATTAACGCCATCTGGAACCTGGGACCGTACAACCCGTCGCAGGTCTCCGCTGGTTCGCAGCCGGATATCTACATGCTGTGGACCGACGGTGTGGCTCGTGTCATGCCGGCGTGGGAGCTCTACATCGGCGGCTACACCATTCCGTCCGCATTCTGGGTCGCCCTGCTCTGTGGTCTGATGGTCATCCTGCTGTTTGCTTACCCGTTCATCGAGAAGGCGATGACCGGCGACGATGCCCACCACAACTTGCTGCAGCGTCCGCGCGACGTGCCAGTTCGTTCCGGTATCGGAGCCATGGCCATCACCTTCTTCCTGCTGGTGACGCTGTCCGGTGGTAACGACCACGTTGCCCACTTCTTCCAGATTTCGCTGAACGCGATGACCTGGGTTGGACGTATCGGCCTGGTCGTTCTGCCGCCGCTGGCTTACTTCATCACCTACCGGCTGTGCGTGGCTCTGCAGCGTTCCGACCGTGAGGTCCTGGAACACGGCGTCGCCACCGGCGTTATCAAGCGCATGCCGAACGGCGCTTACGTGGAGATCCACCAGCCGCTCGGCCCGGTGGACGAGAATGGCCACGCCATCCCGCTGGAGTACTCCGGTTCCTACGTGCCGAAGCAGATGAACCATCTCGGCTACTCCGACAACGAGACCTCTGGCTGGTTCAGCCCGGACGATCCGGAGCTGATGGAGCGCAAGAAGGAAATCGCGAAGAACAACCACCACGAGGAGGCGGAGATGTTCCGTCGCCTCAACGAGCAGAACCGCCGCAACGACGAGGACAACGGCCTCATCTAACGGCTAGCCGCTCACAACTCACCGCCGCTGCTTGGCACCCACAGAACGAACTGTGGGTGTCCGGGTAAGCGGCGGTTTTCTTTTTCTAAAGCTCGGAAGGCGAGTGCGGCATCGCCAAGCACATGCTTGCGGTCCCCGAGTTCCTCCGTGCGGGGTGCGTGGTTTGGCAGCGTCAATCCGCTGTTGCAAAAAGGGGGAAGAGGGGTTGTAAAGCCGGGTGTGAGGCAAAACACACTTGTCTAGTCTGTTTTTTCCCTGAGGGCAACCGGCTTTTAATTGCACCCCTTCGTTTGGGTTATCGGAGCAGGTAGCGGTGCAGTTTGGAGGGCTTTGCTTGGTGTTGTCTGTCGGCAACCTGTTTATGTTGCGGTTAAGTGACGGGAAGATAACGGGGATATAACGAAACCGAGTTGCTTGCCCGATTCGACAGTGCCCGTAACTGTTTCGTAACCTATTTGAGACATTGCAGCACGGACGCGACCGTGGTTCGCGCTAACGCAATAAGAACTGAACATTTCCCGCCGCTATTGACCCCGTCTCCGGGGTCGAGCAGAGACGCCTCTACAGGAACGGGGTCGTCGAAGACGCTAGGCCCATCCCAGGGGTCAATATCGGCTTCCTTCAAACAGTAAGGAGGCCGGCGGCGAAATATGGTTAGGAGAAAATTTCGTGACTCAGCACCGTCGTCAAGGTACCGCCGCTCGTCGTTTCGCTACCGCTACCGTTGCGGCCGCTTCCGCGACCGTAGCTATCCCGGCTGTCGCACAGGGCGCAGAGGTCGTTGTTCCGAACACCGACTACTCGGTCAACGTTGACGGTATTGAGAACGTTCCGCACATCCAGGACGTTCCGAACGTTGAGGCATTCATCCCGTCCATGAGCGCCAACGCTCAGCCGGCTGAGGCTTCCGCAGACAACTTCGAGGCAGCGTCCGGCATGCAGTCCGCCGTTCCGGCCTCTGACAACGCTGCAGTTGTCGATGCTGCTCGCTCCGCAATCGGCTCCCCGTACGGCTGGGGCGCTGCCGGCCCGTCTGCCTTCGACTGCTCCGGCCTGACCTCTTGGGCCTACGGCCAGGCAGGCAAGCAGATCCCGCGCACCTCCGAGGCGCAGGCTGCACAGGGCACCCCGGTGTCCCTGGATGCCCTGCAGCCGGGTGACATCATTGCCTACTACGGCGGTGCTTCCCACGTCGGTATCTACACCGGCAACGGCACCATCATCGATGCCCTGAACGACGGTGTGCCGGTCCAGGAGCGCCCGATCGACTACATGCCGATCCACTCCGCAGTGCGCTTCTAAACCGTAGCGCGCGGTAGCAACCAGTCCCGCACACGCGCTTCGTCTGCACCATCCGGCAGGCGGGGCGCGGTGCGGGACTTCTGCGTTTTCGGCGCACTGCACCGTCGCCTCTCAGACCTCGCTGATAGTCAACATTCGCAGTAGCGCCCAGCCGGCAAACCACCCTCACAGGTCGCATCGGCAACAGTACTTTCTGAATTCTTCCTGACTATTGTGCACTGCAGAAATTGCTCTATAGTTGCATGGGTATCTCTTCTGTCATGACGCCATTGAGGAAGAAAAATCGTGCACGAAAACTCCATCCGCCGCAAGAAGTATGCGGTGCTTGCCGCGCTGACCATCGCGGCGTGTGTCACCCCGGCGGTGTCCGCCCAGGAACTGCCCGGTGATGCCGAGACTCCCGCAGCCGCTGAACACGGTGAGGGGAGCGATGCCGATCTCTCCGCACTGATGGACCGGATCGGCCAGCTGTCGGAACAAGCGACGGCCAAGTCTGAGGAGCTCAAAGCAAAGCAGGACGAGCTCGATAAGGCCAATGAGGAACTGCACGATCTCGAAGGCCGTGCAGCAGCAGCCGGCGCGGACGCCGACTCCGCCGCAGACGCGGCGGCGCAACAGCGTGAAGCAGTCAAGAAACTCGCGGGTAGCCGGTACCGCGGTGTGAACTTCGACTCGGTGACCGCCGCGCTCTCGTCCGGGGATCCGCAGGTGGCCGCCGAGCGTCTTGGATACTTAGGAGCTCTCTCGCGCTCTGCGCGCGCCAGCCTGTCCACCATGAACCGCACCGCCGAGGAAGCGTCTGAGACGCACAGCGACGCTGAGCACGCCGCTGAGCTCGCGGCGCAGAAGCGGGACGGCATTGAGCGCGACAAAGCCCGCCTCGAACGCGAAGCGAAGGAACTGGACCGCCTGAAAGAAGAGGTGGAAAAGCAGGTCGACGATCTCAGCGCCGAGCAGCGCGCAGCGTGGGAAAACCGCCTCAACCCGGTCCGCCCTGATGACGTGAAGGTGCCCACTGGCGGCGACCTGTCCTCTGTGGTCGCTGCCGCGCTGTCCAAGCAGGGCGCCCCCTACGGCTGGGGCGCTCAAGGCCCGGACACGTTCGACTGCTCCGGCCTGATGCTGTGGGCGTACAGCCAGGCGGGTAAATCCATTCCGCGCACCTCCCAGGCGCAGATTGCGGGCGGCACTCCGGTGCCCATCGACAAGCTGGAGCCCGGCGACATCGTTGGCTACTACCCGGGCGTCACCCACGTCGGCATGTACATCGGCAACGGCCAGGTCGTGCACGCCTCCGATTACGGAATCCCAGTGCAGGTCGTTCCGCTGAACTCGATGCCCATTACGGGCACCGCCCGCTACTAGGCGGACGTACCCCGCCACCGGCACCGGGGCTTGTACAGTAAGCCGCATGACGCGGACGCTGCTTGTCACCAACGATTTTCCCCCGACCATCGGGGGAATCCAGTCTTACCTGCGGGACTTCGTAAACACTCTGGATCCCCGCAGCATCGTAGTCTTCGCCTCCACACAGGATGAGCAGGCGGCCGCGGCCTTCGACGCCCAGCAGACGTACCGTGTCCATCGCTGGCCGGGCTCCATTCTCCTTCCTACCCCGAGCGTGTCTCGTCGCATGCAGGAACTCATCCGCGCCGAGGACATCGACACTGTCTGGTTCGGTGCCGCAGCCCCGCTGGCGCTTCTGGGGCCGGCCGCCAAACGTGCCGGCGCGTGGAAAGTCATCGCCACCACTCACGGCCATGAGGTGGGCTGGTCGATGCTTCCTGGAGCGCGGCAGGCGCTGCGGCGCATCGGCACGCACGCGGACGTGGTTACCTACATCTCGCGTTACACGCGGCAGCGTCTCGAGCGCGCCTTCGGCCCGCACCCGGAATGGGTCCACCTACCGTCGGGGGTGTCCACCGACGTCTTTCAACCTGCGACGAAAGAGGACAAAGCCCGGGCACGGGAGGAGCTGGAGCTTGACGATGACGCTGAGGTCATCGTCTGCATATCCCGCCTGGTGGCGAGAAAAGGGCAAGACCAGCTGTTGCGCGCCATGCCACGCATCCGCGAGCAGCGGCCGAACGCGCAGCTGGTCATCGTAGGTTCTGGGGGTTACCGCGCGACGCTGGAGCGGCTCCGTGACATGTACGACCCCACGGCGCGTTTCGTTTCCGCCCGCGGAACCGAGGAGTTGGTGCGCGCACTCCACGCGGCCGACATCTTTGCCATGCCGGCCCGCACCCGGGGCGGCGGTCTCGACGTCGAGGGGCTCGGAATTGTCTACCTCGAGGCGCAGGCGGCAGGTTTGCCCGTGGTCGCCGGGGATTCGGGAGGAGCGCCCGAGACCGTCACGCCCCGTACCGGAATTGTGGTGCGCGGACGGGACGTGGGGGAGATTGCCGCGGGCATCGTCACGCTGCTGAGCCAGCCTGCCCTGCGTGCGCAGATGGGCCAGGAAGCCCGCTCCTACGTGGAACGCGAGTGGACGTGGGACGTGATGGGCAACCGGCTGGCTAAGCTTTTGATGTGACCGGTAAGCAACGGCGGTTGTATCCTGTTAGCCATGCTTAAGGCCGCTTCTGCACCCGAGCCCGGGACACCGCTGACAGCCGGATTCGACGTCGGGGGCACTAATATCCGCGCCGCGCTGGTGGCGCCCGACGGGACGTGCAGCCATCGGATCAACGAAAAGACGCCGCAGGACGCGAAAGAATTAGAAGACCTCTTGGTGCAGCTGGTGGGCCAGTTGAACGAAGCCGCGCGCGCTGCGGGCTACGGCGAGGTCGCCGCGGTGGGCATCGCCATCGCCGGGTTCATCGATCCGACGTGCGAGTGTGTGCGTTTCGCGCCGCACCTTCCGTGGCGCGATGCCCCCGTGCGCCGCACCATGCACGAGCGCTTGGGTGTCCCGGTGCGCATTGAACACGACGCGAACGCGGCTGCGTGGGGCGAGTACCGCTTTGGCGCCGGCCGGGGCGTGGACGAGTGGGTTTTCGTCTCCATCGGCACCGGCATCGGCGCCGCCATCATCCATGACGGTGAGTTGTACCGCGGCGCGCACGGCACCGCACCGGAATTCGGACACATTGTCGTTGACCCCAGCCCACATGGCCGGAAGTGCAGCTGTGGAAAGCGCGGCTGCCTGGAGCGCTATGCTTCCGGCACCGCGCTGCCGGATACCACCCGTGAGCTAAGGCCAAAGTATGAGACCGCTTTGCCTGCCGATGCCGCCGGGCGCGAAGTCACCGACGCCGCGCGGGCCGGGGATCGGCTGGGGCAAGCCGTCATGCACGAGTTCGGCGTCCAGTTGGGGCGCGGCCTGTCCATAGTTGCCGACGTGTTGGATCCGCAGCTCATCGTCGTGGGCGGGGGAGTGGCTGATGATGCCGACTTGTTCCTCGGCACCGCCTGCGAGACGATGCGCGACAACATGGTGGGGGCGGGCTACCGGCCAGTTCCGACCCTGGCGACTACGGAATTGGGCGGGCCAGCCGGTATGATTGGCGTGGCTGATTTAGCCCGGTCTGCTCTCACACCGAAGCAGTAAGGCTCACGGAGTGGAGGCGCGCTCCCGCCTCCCGGGGCCCGCAGACCGGCACGCTTCACGACGCTGAGGAGGAACCACACGTGCGCAATAAATGGTACTGGGCCTTTAAGAATGTCTTTTTTGGCCCAGCGCTGCGGCTGTGGAACCGGCCGTGGTCGGAGGGAATGGACCGCATCCCAAAGACTGGTTCGGCCATTTTGGCCTCCAACCACCAGGCCGTGATGGATTCCTTCTACTTTCCGCTGTTGTGCCCGCGGCAGATCACCTTTTTGGCCAAGTCTGAATACTTCACTACCCCCGGCTTCGTCGGCGGGATTCAGAAATGGTTTTTCACCTCGGTGGGGCAAACACCTATTGACCGCACGGCCAAGTCGGCGTCAGACGGGATGATGGTCTCCGCCCGCCGCGTCCTGGATGCGGGGGATCTGTGGGGGATTTACCCGGAGGGCACTCGGTCGCCGGACGGGCGCGTGTACCGCGGGCGTACCGGGATGGCGCGCGTGGCGATGGACACTGGCGAGCAGGTTATCCCCATCGCGATGATTAACTCGCGCAAGGCGAACCCGATTGGCACCTGGATCCCCCGCCCGGTCAAAGTTGGCGTGCGGGTCGGCGACCCCATTGACCCGCGGGCGTGGGCCGCTGAGCGCGGATTGGATCCGCACGACCACGCGACGGCCCGCGAGTTCACCGACTACGTCATGCGCACTCTTGCAGACCTCGCCGGCAAGCCCTACGTCGATGTGTACGCCTCCGACGTCAAGAAATCCCTGGCAGCCGGCGAGGGGTACCTGCCGGGAGCGGAGCTGTAAACCGGGAGCGGAGCTGAAAACCGGTGCTGAGCTGAAACCCGCAGCAGAAGTTTTACCCACCTTTTCCCACATTTTCGGAGGACGCACACACACGTGCAGGCACAGCAGAAGCAACGCCTGGCCTGGCCCGATGTAGCCAAGGGAGTGTCGATTCTCGGAGTCGTCATCCTGCACATTTCGCTGGCCGTGCCAGGGGCGCAGGAGACGTGGCTAGCTAGCCTCAACAACGTTATCGACCCGCTGCGCATGCCCCTGTTTTTCCTGGTGAGTGGGTTCTTTTCCTACAAGGTGTTCCGGTACAGCCTCCCGCAGCTGTTTCGCCGACGCCTGTGGTACTTCATCATTCCCTACATTGTGTGGTCGGCCGGCGAGCTGTGGACCAACTCGGTGCTCAACCACATCAACTTCGGCGATCCGATTTATTCGGTGCGCCACGTGGCAGTGCAGCTGCTACTGGGGCACACGATGGGCTGGTTCTTGCACGCGCTCATCCTTTTCAACGTCGCCCTCTGGGCAGTGCGGAAGCTGCCTACCCCGCTCGCACTAGCGGCGAGCTTTACCCCCGTGTTCTTCTTGCCGTGGGCGGATACGTACTTCTTCATCGGCAAGGCATTGATGTACTTGCCGGTCTTCATCGGCGGCGCGTACCTGCGGCGGCATATCGCGGATTTCACCGCGGTGGGAAACCGGCTGATCCGGTGGGTTGCCCACCCGCGTCAGGAAGCTCTTCCCGGCGCCGGGGTGGCGGCGTTTTTCGTCGCCGGCGGCTTGTACGCGCTGGGGTATTGGGTGCGCAGTGCATGGGATGCGCGCGAGACGGTTCCGGAAGTGCCGTGGTACCTGCCCGGGCCGGATACCTTGAACGCGGAGCAGATAAAGCTCGTGGTCCGCTTGGTGGAGCAGCTGCTCATGGCGCCGGTGGGCCTGCTCGGGGCAGTAGCCCTTGCCGCGGTACCCCTGGTGAGCCCGGTCCTGCAGTTCGTGGGGCGGCACACGCTGCCGGTCTACCTGTCCCACCCCATCGCACTGGATCTGTCGTTCGGCATGTTGCTCGCACACTCGTCGCTGGAGATCTACCCGGGCGGTCCGTGGCCGGTGCACGCCACGTCCTTCTGGGTGGCTGTCTGCATCGCCGTATGTGCGGCGGGCTCGGTGCTTTTGTGGGCGGCGGGCCGCGTGCCCGTGCTGCGGTGGACCCTCAAACCGCCGGCGCTGGAAGGCCGGCGCGCCTCCCGTGAGCCGCTCGTCGGGGCGGGCAACGTGGACTCATAGCTGGATGTAGCCCGCCGCCACTCGGGGGCGGTGGGTCTACTACGCTTGTAAGGCGTGCGCTATTTCTACGACACCGAGTTCATCGAGGACGGCCGGACCATCGAGCTGGTCTCCGTCGGAGTCGTAGCCGAAGACGGGCGCGAGTATTACGCGGTATCCACGGACTTCGATGCCTCCCGCGCGAACGCTTGGGTGCGGGGGAACGTGCTGGCGAAGCTGCCGTCGGCCGCGAACCCGGTGTGGAAGCCGCGGGATACTATCCGCCAGGAGCTGTTCGCGTTCCTGACTGCCGATGGCGAGCGGCCGGAGCTGTGGGCCTGGGTTGGTGGGTACGACCACGTCGTCATCGCTCAATTGTGGGGAGATATGTCGGAACTGCCCCCGCAGATGCCACGCTTTACGCGCGAGCTCAAGCAGTATTGGGAGTTCGCCGGCAAACCGCAGCTGCCCAAGACCCCGAGCGGTAATCACGACGCGCTTGTCGATGCCCGCCATAACCTCGCCAAGTTCCGGGCCTGCGAGAAAAAGGCCCCGTTGAATAAGGCGAATCGGACTCTGAATAGCTAAGTGGAAAAGCAGTTAGGGATTGACTGTGACCTGGTCGAAAAAGAATAGAGACGCGCTCGAGGCGGTGCTCGCGCGCCCGGCACAGCAGCAACCGACGTGGGGCGCGGGCAGGGTCGCGCAGATCGCCACAGCGCAGGAGCGCGCAGAGCAGGTGAGCGCGGAGCGGGTGAGCGCGGAGCGAGTGCGTGCGGCTCTGGAGT